>Ga0163144_10024319_pt1 | contig 11888 bp, 7 predicted proteins | sample OliLak19BULKMAT1_FD_123175 | JGI IMG/M metagenome (GOLD analysis project Ga0163144, IMG submission 123175) | Freshwater microbial mat bacterial communities from Lake Vanda, McMurdo Dry Valleys, Antarctica - Oligotrophic Lake LV.19.BULKMAT1 | ecosystem: Environmental > Aquatic > Freshwater > Lake...
CCCAGATGAAGGGACCGCACTCGCTCGCTCAGCTCTCGCGCGTCCGCCAACTCGTCAAGTTCGGCACGGCGAAGAAGGTCATCGATACGGCGCTTGATCGGCTCGCCGCGCAACTCAACCTCACCACCGATGAACTGCACGAGATTGCCGCCCCCCCAAGTGATGCGCCGATGCTTCACCTGCCACGGGCCAATCTCTACGCCCGCTTCGAGGTCAGCCCGATCGGCGACGAGCATTACGGCACGGCGTACGCCTCCGCCCACCTCGAGACCGATCGCGTGCACTTCAGCCGTACGAACGGCGGCGCCGACCTCCGCCTCGATGAGATTCCGCCCCTCCTCTTCAGCGAGGTGATGCGGGACGTCGATCTCTTTGCCGCGGTGTGCAGCGTCGGGAACAACCCGGAATGGAACGACGGCGGACCGCACGGCCGGTACACCCAGGCCTGGACGCACTTCAGTTTCGGCGACCTCTCCGGTTCCGCGGTCTCGCGGCGCGAAACGCTGGAACGCCTCATCCCGCGCCTCGAGATCGGGCCGGTGTGCACGATTTCCCAGAAGTTCCTCGTCGTCAAAGGAACCAGACGAACCTACAAGATTCACTACGGCTCCGGCAACATCCTCATGGAGCCCAACGACCAGTATCTCTGCATCGTCCCCAAGAGCGTGGTCGAATCGAAGGCAGACGTCTTCCTGCCCTTCGAGGGCGACCGCGTGCTGGCCATTATCCTGAGCAAGGCGTTCATGCTCGCCGCCGACGACTGCATCAAGGACGAGTCGATTCTTCGACAGATCTGAAGTGGGGCGACCTCCGGCACCTTGGTACGCCGCGACGGCGCGGGATAACCGCTGGGGAGCGCGGCCACCCCGACGGCTCCTTACCGCCCTTCCCGCATCGAAACGACCGGGCCTGCACGAATGACCGCGCGGGCAAGAATTAGCGCACGGGCCCGAGGTTGCGCACGGCGAGCAGTTCGAGTTCCATGGTGACCGCGACGTTGCCGGGCCGATCGACGCCGACCTGCGGGGGGGTGATGTTCATTTCCTTCGGGATGACGAGCGTGCGCTTGCCGCCGACCTTCATGCCCGGGAGGCCGAACTGGATAGGTTGATATTCACCTGGAATCCAGATGTAGGGTTTCGCGGCGGTGGCCGATTCGATCTCCTTGCCGGATTCATCCTTCAGCGTAAAGGCCGTGACGGCGACGCACTGGGCGCCTGCTTCTTCGCCGGTGCCGACTACGGTGTCGGTCTTCTGGAGCGCGCTCTCGAGCTGGATGATGAAGACCAGATCGGAGTTCGGGGGGATATCCGAGCCCGCGCCGCGTTCGCCATAGCCGAGCGCTGCGGGAATCGTGAGCCGACGGATGCCGCCGACGCGCATTCCCGGGACGCCCTTCTGCCAGCCCGGGATGACGCCGTCCAAGGGGAAGGCGATAGGCGTGCCGCGTTCGTACGAAGAATCGAAGACCTTGCCGTCGGCTTTGAGGGTGCCGTGGTAGTACGCGACGACCGCGCCGTGCTCCAGGACTTCGTAGCCGTCGCCGATCTTCATGTCTTCGACCACGAGGCCGCCGTCGAGCGTGGCGGTTTTGACGATCGGGAGATCGGGAACGGGGACAGCCAGAACGATCGGGGCGGCGGGGGCATTCATAGTGACCGGCTCCCCGGGCGTGGCGGGCGTGGGGGGTGTGGCGGCGGGGTCGGGCTGAATCGCAAAGGCGAGAGCGGAGATGGCACCGGTGAGAGCGAGACCGGCCAGTATGGGCAGCAGTTGAGCGCGACGCATTGCAGAGTTCCTTTTCAAGAGTGAAGCGGCAAGGGTAGGGTGGGCGGCGGCCTTAAGCCAATCTCGAGCGTGGCACCGGCCACCGGACCCCGCGCGTAAAAAACCCGTGGCCGTCGGCGGCCACGGGTTGCTGGATTACGCGGAACGTGTCTTTCAGGTGCTCTGGGCGTTGCCCGCCGCGGGCTTGGCGGTGGGGGTTCGGACATCGGCCTGACCCGGCGGCCTTGGGGCCGTCAGGCCTTCCGGGGCCGCGCCGCTCGTGAAGTAGAGGTGGTCCTCGTCCTTGCCGTCCGCGTCCTGTTTGCGGGTGACGAGGATCGTCGCGGGTGACTCAAAGCCGCCCGAGAGGAGCGACTCAGAGAGCGGATCCTCAACGAACTGGCCGATGGCGCGGCGGAGAGGCCGGGCACCAAACTCGGGGTTGTAGCCCTTGTCGATCAAGAACTCCTTGGAGGCGGGGTCGAGGCTGAGGACGTAGCCCTGGACCGCCAGGCGTTTGTTGAGTTTGGCGATCTCGTACTCGATGATGTGGGAGATGTCGATCTTGTTGAGCGGGCGGAAGACGATCACATCGTCGAGGCGGTTGATGAACTCGGGGCGGAAGAAGCGTTCGACCTCCTTCATCAGCATGGCCTTGACGTTGTCGTAATCGTTGGACTCGGTCCGCTTGCCGAAGCCAAAGCCGCCGCCGCCCTTGATGAGATCGGAACCGATGTTGCTGGTCAGGATGAGGACGGCGTTGCGGAAATCGACGTGACGGCCGAAGGAATCGGTGAGTCGGCCTTCTTCCATGATCTGGAGGAGCATGTTGAAGACGTCGGGGTGGGCCTTTTCGACTTCGTCGAGCAGGATGATGCTGTAGGGGCGGCGGCGGATGCGTTCCGTCAGCTGGCCGCCTTCCTCGTAGCCGACGTAGCCGGGGGGCGCGCCCACGAGACGGCTGACGTTGTGCTTCTCCATGTACTCGGACATGTCGAGGTGAACGAGGGCCTCTTCATCACCGAACATGAACTCGGCGAGAGCCTTGGCGAGCAACGTTTTGCCGACGCCCGTCGGCCCGAGGAAGATGAACGAACCCATCGGACGCTTGGGGTCTTTGAGGCCGGCCCGGGCCCGGCGGATGGCCTTGGACACGGTCTTGACTGCGTCGTCCTGGCTGATGACCTTCTTGTGCAATTCCTTCTCGAGGTCGAGGAGGCGCTGGGCTTCGTCTTTTTCGAGCCGCTTGAGGGGGACGCCCGTCATTTTGGCAACGACCTCGGCGATGATGTCCTCATCGACGACGCCGTCCACCTCCTGGGCCTTGGCCCGCCATTCCTTCATGGTCTCTTCGCGCTTCTTACGGAGTTGCTCGGCCTTGTCGCGGAGTTCCGCCGCTTTCTCGTAATCCGCGCCCTTGACGGCCTCGTCCTTCTCGACGCTCAGCCGCTCGATGTCGGCTTCGAGTTCCGCCAGGTTGGGCGGCTTGGTCATGCTCTTGAGACGGACGCGAGCGCCGGCCTCGTCGATGACGTCGATCGACTTGTCGGGCTGAACGCGGCCCGGGATGTAGCGCCCGGAGAGTTCGACCGCGGCCCGGAGGGCGCCGTCCGTGATCTGCACCCGGTGGTGCTGCTCGTAGCGGTCGCGGAGACCCTTGAGGATCTCGACAGCCTGCTCGCTGGAGGGGGGCTCGACGGTGATGGACTGGAAGCGACGGGCGAGGGCGGCGTCCTTCTCGATGTACTTGCGATATTCATCGAAGGTGGTGGCGCCGATGCACTGAATCTCGCCGCGGGCCAAAGCGGGCTTGAGGACGTTCGAGGCGTCGATCGCGCCCTCGGCTCCGCCCGCACCGACCAAGGTGTGCAGTTCGTCGATAAAGAGGATGACGTTCTTGGCCCGACGGACCTCGTTCATCACGGCCTTGATGCGTTCCTCGAACTGGCCGCGATACTTGGTGCCGGCCACCATCATCGCGAGGTCGAGGACGACAATGCGGCGCTCGTGGAGGATCTCCGGGACGTCACCCGAGATGATCTTCTGAGCCAACCCTTCGACGATGGCCGTCTTGCCGACGCCCGCCTCGCCCAAAAGGACGGGGTTGTTCTTGGTGCGGCGGCAGAGGATCTGCACCACACGCTCGATCTCGTTGGTGCGGCCGATCACCGGGTCGAGGGTGTTCTCGCGGGCCAGTTCGGTGAGGTCGCGCCCGAAGGAATCGAGTGCCGGGGTCTTGCTCTTGCCCTTGGCGGAACCGCCGGAAGCAGGGGTCGCTCCGGATTGGGGGTCGCGGCCACCGCCGTTGCCGGAGCCGCCTTCCTTTTCGCCGCCGCCACCGCCGCCGGTGTTGCCTTCGGCGTTCTCGTTGCCCGCGCCGAGGAGGTTGAGGACTTCCTCGCGGACCTCTTCGAGTTTGAGGCCCAAGTTCATCAGCACCTGGGCGGCGACTCCGTCGTGCTCACGCAGAAGGCCGAGCAAAAGATGCTCGGTGCCGACGTAGTTATGGTTGAGGTTGCGGGCCTCTTCGATGGCGTACTCAATGACCTTCTTGGCACGGGGCGTCTGCGGCAGACGGCCCATGGTGACCATCTCGGGTCCGGCCTTGACCAATTTTTCGACTTCCAGCCGGACTTTGCGGAGATCGACGTCCAGATTCTTGAGGACGTTGGCCCCGACCCCGGAACCCTCCTTGACGAGACCGAGCAGGATGTGCTCGGTCCCGATGTATTCGTGGTTAAGGCGCTGGGCCTCCTGATTAGCGAGCGCCATCACTTTGCGGGCACGATCGGTAAAGCGTTCAAACATGGCTTGGTCCTCGACGGAGCCCGAAGCGGTTTTCGCTCCGGGATGCCGTTCCTTTCTTCGCAACGACACCCCCGAAAGGTTCGGGAGGCGTGATGGATTTCTCGGACGGTAGGAAACCCGCGTCTCCGGCCGTCCAACCGGGCGGGCGAAGCGGTTATCGGGCGGCTTCAGCCGTCCGACGAAGCCTCGGGGCCGATCGGTTGACACTTATCGGCAGCGAGCGGCGTGCCATTGGGCGAAGATGCGGAGAACTGAAGAGGCGGTCGAAAAGGACTGGGAATGGGCTGGGCGGGCCAAGCGGGGAGCCGAAGGGCGCTGCAAGGCGATGGGAGCGTCAAATTGGCAGGGACCGGCTCGTCAGTTACGTTCGCCGTCGGCCCGGCACGCCCACCACGATCGCTCCGTTCGGCACGTCTTGCACCACCACCGCCCCGGCTCCGATCGTGCAGCTGCGGCCGATGGTCACTCCCGGCAGCACTCGGGCACCCATGCCAATCAGCGTGTCGCTTCCGACCCGAACGTGGCCCGCCAAGATCGCCCCCGGCGCGAGGTGGACATTCTCACCCAACTCACATTCGTGCTCGACGATCGCCCCGGTGTTGATGATGGCGTGCGGACCCACCACCGCGAACGCCTGCACGATCGCTCCGGCACCCACGAACCCGCCCTGATCGATTCGGGCCGACTTGGAGACCGTCGCCGCCGGGTGAAGCACCGTGGTCCATTCATCGTCGTCGACGACCCCGGCGAACGCGGCGATCACCACGCGTCGGGACGCGAGGCCGCCCAGCGTTATTAAACGTGCCCCCACGAACGCCTCAGACAGCATCCCGAGGTGCCGAAGACCCCCGAGCCGGCACGCCGCCGCCTCGCGCGAGTCGTCGTAGACCCCGGCCAAGTCGCAACCGGCCGCCGCCGCCGCTTCCAACACGACCAGTGCATGCCCGCCACCACCGATCAAGGACAATCCCGTCATGGCCTGAAGCATATCGGAACCGTCCCCATCAAACCGCATTTTTGGGGTAGGGGCTTCCGGGCGTGCGATGCCATCCGAACCTCACAATCGAGGTGTCCGATAGGGTTAGGGATTTCAACCACTCCCTGCATCCAAACTCGGGCGGCCTGCATGCGTATAAATATCCGGGGAAACGCCGTTTTCAACCGCTGTCCGTGCGCCCGCGGCGGCTCAACCGCTTCGATTTTTGGAGAGATTATGAATTCCAGCCGCGCCAACGCGTCCGCTCGTCCGAGGTTTATTCAGCGTCTACTTTCGCTGAGCGGGGGCACCGCAGCGCCGGCACCCGCAGCGTTTCAACCGCTTGAGGCAAGGCAGATGCTCGCGGCGACGGTGATCGATGACTTTGACGACGTCACGGTGGGGATCAACGCGGGACCGGCGGTCATTGAACTCGCGCCCCGCATCACCGACCCCGCCCTCAACGGCAACATCATCCGATTCGCGTCCAACATGGGCGACGTTTTCGTCCAACTCTACAACAACGAGACGCCGCTCAGTGTCACCAATTTCATGCAGTATGTGAACTCTGATCCGAATAGCGCCTTCACGTACAACAATGCGATCATTCATCGGGCCGACAGCCTCGGGAACGGTGAGCAGTTCGTCGTCCAGGGCGGCGGGTTCCGATACTCCGAAGCGGACATCTTCACCTCGATCTCCGCGTATCCCTTCGTAACCAACGAGCACCGCGCGAACACCGCCCTTCGCGGCACCCTGTCGTACGCCAAGCGCGGCAACAACCCCAACAGCGCATCCAACCAGTTCTTCTTCAATCTCCGCGATAACAGCGATATTCTTGACGACCAGAACGGTGGGTTTACGACCTTCGGTCGTGTCCTGGGTTCGGGGATGACCGTGGTCGATGCGATGGCCGCGCTCCCCCGGTTCAACTTTGCCCCGAGCGACCCGAACACCCCCTTTGGGACCGTGCCGCTCCGCAACTACACGAACGGCCAACCGTATGTGTCGGAGAATTTCGTCACCTTCAGCACCATTACGCTGACCAGCCGGATGACCTACACCGTCACGGTCGCCGATCCGACGAAGGTTTCCGCACAGATCATCGAGGGCAACCTCAGCCTGTCGTACATCGCGAACGCCACCGGAAGCACGACGGTCACCGTCACCGGAACCAGCCGCGACGGCGGCGACCCGGTCTCCGATACGTTCACGGTGAGCATCGGCATCCCCACGGTCACCACCACCCAAGCGAGCACGGCGAGCGTGCAGCCCGGCACGTCCTTCACGATCACCTCGCTGGGCGTCACCGATCAAGGCACCGGAACCGTCGCCGCGATTCAATACTGGCGCGACGCCAACGCCAACGGTACCTTCGAGTCGGGTTCCGACCTGCTCGTCGCCACGGCCACATCGGCCGAGGGCAATTGGCTCGCCACCATCCCCACCGGCGAAACCGCCTCCGGCCTGTATACCTACTTCGCCCGCCCGGCGGATAACGACAACATCTTCGGCTTCGTCGCCTCCACCCAGGTCCGCATCAACGCCAACCCCACCCTGGGCGGGGTTTCCAGTTCGGCGTCGAGCGTACCCCAAGGCCAGGCCATCGACCTTACCGCCGTCGATGCGGCCGACACCGACAGCGCCATCGAACGGGTTCGCTACTACCGCGACCTCAACGGTAACGGCACGCTGGAACTCGACATCGACGACGAGATCGGTGATTCGGGCAGCGACGAAACCAACTTCCGTTCGCGCATCACGACCACCGGCTTCCCCTTCGGCTCGGTCACCATCCTCGCCCGGGCCGAGGACGAGTTCGGCGGCCTCTCCGGGGTCGCCGCCACGACGATCACGCTTCTCGCGAACCCGCCGACCCTCGGTTCTGTCCGGGCCTCGCCCTCGCTCATCCCCAACGCCGGCACGCCGGTCGTCCTTACCGCCTCCGGCTATCGCGACCGCGACGGCCTCGTGACCGGCGTCGAATACTGGCGCGACAACGGCGATGGCACCTTCAACACCGACACCGATACTTTCCTGGGCGGCTCCAACACCGCCCGCGGCGGCTACCGCTTCGAGGCCTCGACCGACGGGTTCGACCCTGGCACCTACACCTTCTTCGCCCGGGCTGTCGACAACGCCGGCCTCTTGTCGGAGGCCGTCGCCACCAGCGCCCGCATCAACGCCGCTCCCACCATCGCCGCCCTCACCGCCGATTCCGAGTCGGTGGAACGCCTCTCATTCTTCACCCTCATCGCCTCGGGCGTGGCCGATGACACCACCGTCCGCTCCGTGACCTTCTACCGCGACACCGACGGCATCGCCGGCCTGAACACCGCCAACGAACGCGCCATCGGACGCGGCCGCCGCAACGCCGATGGCTCGTGGTCCCTCCGCATCAACACCCGCGGCTTTGCCAATGGCGAGAACACCTTCTACGCGGTCGCGACCGACGCCAACAACGGCGTCTCATCGCCCGCCATCACCACCGCGACGATCGTCAACGCCCTGCCCACCGCCTCTGGGATCACGGTCCGCACGCCCATCGTTGCGAACCTTGGCAACGACATCACGCTCACCGTGCGCTCGCCCAAGGACCGGGACGGCACGGTCTCGCTCGTCAGGTACTACCTCGATACCAACAACAACGGGCAGGTCGATCTCGAGGGGGCTGTGACGGACCTGTACCTCGCCGAGAACAACCGCCGCTCGTACGGCGTGACGTTCAATACCTCCAACTTCCAGATCGGGGCCAACACTGTTCTGGCCCAAGTCGAGGACAACGACGGCGATCGCAGCTCGCCGGCCAGCGCCCAAGTCTTCGTCAACGCCGCACCAACGATCGATTCATTCTCCGTGCCGGACACGTCGGTCGTCAACGGCGAACGGTTCACCGTCGCCGCCGGCAACGTGGCCGATGCCGACGGCAGCGTCCGCTCCGTCGACTTCTACATCGACACCAACGGCGACGGCGAGTTCACTTCGGGCACCGACCGCTCATTGGGGCGAGGCCGCAACGTGGACGGTGTCTGGAGCCTGACGACCAGCGTCCGGAACGTGGGTACCGGTGTACGCTCGATCTTTGCCCGAGCGACCGATAACAGTGGCGGCTTCAGCAACGTCCGCGAGGCTGAAATCCTGATCGCGTAACACGTCCGACCGGTCCCTCCCACTGTCCTACCGACGAATGCACCGACTCTGCCGCTCTCACGGCAGAGTCGGTGCGCGTTTTGGCCATGCAGATGACGTCGCGGCCTTCTTCGTGCAGTGGGACGGCGGGTGCTGACAAGGCGGCGCCGAAGGTTAAACAGGTAACCCCCTGGCCTCCCGCAGCACCGCGCGGTCGAGCAAAAAGCCGGGGAGCCCATCGCCGGTCGTTTTTCGTATTTTCGTCCGCGAGTTGGCGGGTCCAACGCTCCGTTCTCGCGGTTCATGTCAGCGGCATCACCACGCATTTCCTTAGAGCGGTGATTGGACGTAGACACACACGCGGCGGACGCCGAACGCCCCGGGCTTTCAGGGGGTTTTTCACATGCTGACGATCATCCGCTCCGTGGCATCGCGCTTCACGACTCCTTGCGCGTTCTCCCTCACACGCCGGGCCGGCGCGTCCCCGCACTTGGAGGCGCTAGAAGACCGCCGCCTGTGGGCCCGATCTCGTGGACCGGGGCGGTTTCCAACGATCGGGACGTGGGCGAGAACTGGTCCGGCGGCGTGGTGCCGATGGCGGCGGACGATGTGACGATCAACGTCGCCGCGACCCCGATCATCACGCTGGCGTCCGGGTCGAATCGGCCGATTCAGAGTCTGAACAGCGCCGAGACGCTCTTGTTGACCGGTGGAACGCTTGTCGTCAGTGGGACCACCTTGGTGTCGAACTTCACGCAGGGTGGAGCGACCGCAACGTTCAACGGCACTACATCGTTCACGAATGGCACCCTCGCGGGCGGCGAGTTGACGGGCAACGGCAATCTGGGCGTGGCGGGGGCCTTCACGTGGTCGGCGGGCGAGATGACGGGCACCGGGTCGACCGCCTTCGGCCCGGCCTCCGCCGTGACGCTCGCGAGCGTCAACATTAAGACCGTGGGCCGCGCGGTCGTGTTCAATGGGTCGGGGCGTCGGCCCAGACCATCGTTCACATCTAGGCGGCGAACGTCTTCACTACCATTAACGCGACGGGCGGCGGCGTGATCGCGGGCGGGTCCACGGCGATCTTCGACAACGGCTTTGACCCTTCGAGCCCGACGGTCTTTCTGTGGGACGCCTCGGTCATCAACGCCGGGGCGCTGACGGGCTCGTTCTCGTCGATCGGCGTGCCGACCACCGCCGCAGGAATCATCAAGACCGATCAGACGGCCACGTCGTTCATTGTCCTGCACGACATCTTCGACTTTGATAGCAACGAGTCGGTCGATTCCGACGACATCATCGCGTTCTTCACGCTGTGGGACATGGGCGACAATCCGGCGGACATCGACGGCGACGGCGCGGTGGACTCCAACGACATCATCCTGTTCTTCGCGGGCTGGGACGCGGGGGGCGGGTAGCGGGTTGCTTACCCGGGGAAGCGGTACGCAGAGGGGCGCGGCGGGGGAGCGGAGTAGCGAAAGAAAAGCGGGCTTCCCAGAACCACGGCGGCCTGGCGTTTGCACGGGCCTGGGCCAACGCCGTGAACGATGCTCTATCGCCGCGTTACCTTGGTTCCGCCCGCCGAACCCGTCAGATCGGCTGGCGCAGCGGCCCTGAATCAAGCACGAACCCGGGAATGGACGCGCATTCGTATGAATCCCCGAACACTGGCTTCTCGACCAGCAAACCGACCTCGCGGCAATGCGCGCGGAAACGGAACGGCTGGGGATCGACAACCCAGTACTCTGGGACACCGAAGGCTTCGTAGTCGTCCTTTTTGCCGCGAACGTCAGTGCGCTTGCTTGAGCGGGAACTGACTTCGACCACAACCACGGGCACCGTGTGCAGGCGGGTGACATCAACCGGCAGGGAGCCCGGAGGAAAAATAGTTACGTCGGGGCGATACACACACCGCTCGCTCAGTTGCAGGTCAACATCGGTGAACGCGATCCACCCGGCGTGTGGCTCGGCGAACCGGTCTATCTGGTAGCCGATCAAGTTGGGCAATCCGATTGCGACGGGGCAGCGGACTCGGAGAGATCACGACCACTCCGTGGACCAACTCGTATCGCTCGTCGGTTTCACCGAGCGCGAGATACTCGGCGGCGGTCATCCCGGTGCCGTTGAGGCCGATTGTCTCGTCCAGGTCATCCGGCCAGCGGGGTACAGCGGACATACCTCTATCGGACCATCTTCGTCGAGCGCACAGCCTCGGCAACTCACGCCTTCAGCAGCCGCTCCAGGTAGTGGATATCGACTCCGCCCTTCACGAACCCGGCGTCCTGCATCAGTTTCTGATGAAGGCCGATGGTCGTCTTGGTCGGCCCCACCTTGAACTCGCGCAAGGCCCGCTGCATCCTTTCCAGCGCCTCCTGGCGGGTGTCGGCGTGCACGATCAGTTTGGCGATCATGCTGTCGTAGTTCGGGGGCACGACGTAACCCGGCACCACGTGCGTATCGAGCCGCACCCCCGGGCCGCCCGGCACCTGCCAGGTGTCGATCCGCCCGGCGCTGGGGCGGAAGTCTTTCTCGTAATCCTCGGCGTTGATGCGGGCCTCGATGGCGTGCCCGGTCACTTTGACATCCCCCTGCTTGAAGGGAATCGCCTCACCGGCAGCGATGCGGATCGACATCTTCACGATATCGATGCCGGTGACCATTTCTGTGACCGGGTGCTCGACCTGCACGCGGGTGTTGACTTCCAGCATGTAGAAATCGCCCTTGGCGTCGAGCAAAAACTCGCACGTCGCGGCCCCCGCGTACTTCGCGGTGCGGATCATCTTGGCCGCCGACTCGCACACCTTCTCGAGTTTCCTGCGGTCGACGTTGGGCGCGGGGGCCTCTTCGATCACCTTCTGGTGCCGCCGCTGCATCGAGCAGTCGCGCTCCCACAGGTAGATGGCGTTGCCCATCTTGTCGCCCAGCATCTGGATCTCAATGTGCCGGGCCATTTCGAGGAACTTCTCGATGAAGACCGCGCCGTTGCCGAACGCCGCCATGGCCTCCTGGCTGGCGACCCGCAGGTTGCTCCGCAGCGTGGCCTCGTTGTGGCAGACCTTCATGCCGCGGCCACCACCACCCGCGCTGGCCTTGATGATCACCGGATACCCGATCTTGGCCGCGATCTTGGCCGCCTCTTCCTCGTCTTCAATCGCGTTCTCGGAACCGGGGAAGACGGGCACGCCCGCGGCCCGGGCGGTCTTCTTGC
>Ga0163144_10024322_pt1 | contig 11887 bp, 10 predicted proteins | sample OliLak19BULKMAT1_FD_123175 | JGI IMG/M metagenome (GOLD analysis project Ga0163144, IMG submission 123175) | Freshwater microbial mat bacterial communities from Lake Vanda, McMurdo Dry Valleys, Antarctica - Oligotrophic Lake LV.19.BULKMAT1 | ecosystem: Environmental > Aquatic > Freshwater >...
GAGACTGACGAAGTCGATGCCGCCAACACGCCGATCCGGTTGGCGGTGGCTGGCCGACCCAACGTCGGCAAGTCGACCCTCATCAATGCCTGGCTCGGCGAAGAACGGCTGGTGGCCTTCGACCAGCCGGGCACCACGCGCGACGCCATCCACGTGCCTTTCGAACGCGAGGGCCGCAAGTTCGAACTGATCGACACCGCCGGCCTGCGCCGCAAGGGCAAGGTCTTCGAGGCGATAGAGAAGTTCTCGGTGGTGAAGACGCTGCAAGCCATCGCCGATGCGAACGTGGTGCTGCTGCTGCTGGACGCCACGCTGGGCGTCAGCGAGCAGGACGCCCACATCGCCGGCTACATCCTGGAGTCGGGCCGCGCGGTGGTGGTGGCGGTCAACAAATGGGATGCGACGGACGACTACCAGCGCCAGAGCCTGCAGCGCTCGATCGAAAGCCGGCTGGCCTTCCTCAAGTTCGCGCCGGTGCTCAACATCTCGGCGATCAAGCGCCAGGGTCTGAACGCGGTCTGGAAGTCCATTCTCCAGGCCCATGCTTCGGCCACCGTGAAGATGCCCACGCCGGTGCTCACGCGCCTGCTGCTCGACGCGGTACAGCACCAGGCGCCCAAGCGAGAAGGCAAATTCAGGCCGAAGCCGCGTTACGCCCACCAAGGCGGCATGAACCCGCCGATCGTGGTGATCCACGGCAATTCGCTGGAACACCTGACCGACAGCTACAAACGTTTTCTCGAAGGCCGCTTCCGCGAGCATTTCAAGCTCACTGGCACACCGCTGCGCATCGAGACCAAATCGTCGCCCAACCCTTTCGACGTCAAGGGCTAGCGGAGCAATTTTGGCTTCGCCTGATGGGCCATCGCCTGTGTGATAAGGTGGTGACTTCTATTTCATCACGGAGAATATCGTGAGCAACAAAGGTCAACTCTTGCAAGATCCCTTCTTGAATCTGCTTCGCAAGGAGCATGTTCCGGTGTCCATCTACCTCGTCAACGGAATCAAGCTGCAAGGCCATATCGAATCCTTTGATCAGTATGTCGTGCTGCTGCGCAACACGGTGACGCAAATGGTCTACAAACACGCCATCTCGACGGTGGTGCCGAGCCGGGCTGTCAATTTCCACCCGGTCGAGAGCGGCGACCCGGCTTGAGCCCGTTCGCTCAATTCAGCGTCTGCACGCGCCACCCACCTTGAGTTCCTCTCCAACTCCGGCCCTGCCGCAGGACGGAGGTCTGACGCGCGCCGTGCTGGTGGGTGTCGACCTCGGCGGCGCGGCAGGCTTCGATGCCACTCTGGAAGAACTGTCCCTGCTGGCAGCTTCGGCCGGCGACCTCGTGGTGGCGCGCATCATCGCACGCCGCAAGGCGCCCGACGCGGCGCTGTTCGTCGGCTCGGGCAAGGCAGACGAGATCAAGGCGATGGTGGCGGAGACCGGCGCCCATGGCGTCATTTTCGACCAGGCGCTGAGCCCGGCGCAGCAACGCAATCTGGAACGTCATCTCGGCGTTTCGGTGGCTGACCGCACCTCGCTGATCCTCGACATCTTCGCCGACCGCGCGCAGAGCCACGAGGGCAAGCTGCAGGTGGAACTGGCGCGGCTGCAGTACATGTCCACACGGCTGGTCGGCCGCTGGTCTCACCTGGAGCGCCAGCGCGGCGGCATCGGCACGCGCGGCGGCCCGGGCGAGGCGCAGATCGAACTCGACCGGCGCATGATCGGCGATCGCATCAAGTCGGTGAAACAGCGTCTTGAAAAGGTCAAGCGCCAGCGCGGCACGCAGCGCAAGGCCCGTGAACGCCGCGGCACCTTCCGGGTCTCGCTGGTCGGCTACACCAACGCCGGCAAGTCGACGCTGTTCAATGTGCTGGTGAAGGCGCGCAATTACGCCGCCGACCAGCTCTTCGCCACGCTCGACACGACGACGCGCGCGCTCTGGCTGGAACAGGCAAGTTGTTCGGTGTCTTTGTCCGACACCGTGGGATTCATCCGCGACCTGCCGCACAAGCTGGTCGAAGCCTTCGAAGCCACGCTGCACGAAGCGGCCGAGGCCGACCTCTTGCTGCACGTCGTCGATGCCGCCAGCCCACTCTTGCTGGAGCAGCAGGCAGAGGTCGAGCGTGTGCTGGAAGAGATCGGCGCGGCCCATGTGCCGCAGGTGCTGGTCTACAACAAGCGTGACCTGCTCGAAGACACATTGCAGCCGCGCCAGGACGTCGATTGGCTCGACGTGCACCCCGGCGTGCGGCGGCCTCGCGTCTTCGTCAGCGCGCGGGATGGCAGCGGTCTGGCGGCCTTGCGGCAGTTGATCGCCGACGCGGCCATGGGCCGCTTGAATACCGAGATCGGTGCCTCATCTGGCACCGGGCAAACCCCGTACACCGATGAGTCCGCCAGCGAGTCGGTGTCCCCCAGTTCCACGTTGGCATGAGCATGCGCGAAATTTACCCACCTCACTTCGTCTCGCGTCTCGGTGCATTGAGCGCCGCCTCGCGTGACCTGCTGCTCGGCTTGCTGCCGGGCCGGGCACGTCGACGCGCCGCCGCCGGCACGCTGATCTACAACGGCCGCAATGACGGCCCGCCCGACCTCGACGAACTCTGGCGCGACTTCAACCGCAAGCTCAGCGGCCTTTTCGGCGGCAAGGGCGGTGGGGGCGGCGGTCGGCCCAACTCCGGTGGCGACAGGCCCGGTGACGGGCCCTCGTTCCAGCCCGACATGAAGAGCGCGGGCATCGGCGCCGGGCTGATTGCCGGCGTAGTGGCCCTGATCTGGCTCGGCAGCGGCTTCTTCATCGTCCAGGAAGGCCAGCAGGCGGTCGTGACCTCGTTCGGCAAATATGCGCACACCTCGGATGCCGGTTTCCAGTGGCGCTTCCCTTATCCGTTCCAGGCGCATGAGACGGTGTCGGTCACGCAGCTTCGCTCGGTCGAGGTGGGCGGAAACACGGTGGGGCAGATCACCGGACTGAAGGCGTCGGCGATGCTGACGCAGGACGAGAACATCGTCGATATCCGCTTCACCGTGCAGTACCGCTTGAAGGACGCGCGCGCCTACCTGTTCGAGAACCGCGCACCCGATGAAGCCGTGGTTCAGGCCAGCGAGTCCGCAGTGCGCGAGATCGTCGGGCGCAGCCGGGTCGACTCGGTGCTCTACGAACAGCGCGACGCGCTCGCCACCGACCTCGTGGCGTCGATCCAGGCTCAGCTCGACCGCCTGAAGGCCGGCATCATCGTGGCCAACGTCAACGTGCAGAACGTGCAGGTGCCGGACCAGGTGCAGGCCGCCTTCAACGACGCCGTCAAGGCCACTGCCGACCGTGACCGCTTCAAAAACGAAGGTCAGGCGTATGCCAGTGATGTGATCCCGAAGGCGCGCGGCGCGGCGGCCCGGCTCGGTGAGGAAGCCGAGGGCTACCGGTCGCGCGTCGTCGCGCAGGCCGAAGGCGATGCCGAACGTTTCCGTTCGGTGTTGGTCGAATACCAGAAAGCGCCCACTGTCACTCGCGACCGTCTCTACATCGACGCCATGCAGCAGGTCTATTCGAGCGTCACCAAGGTGACGGTCGACGCGCGCAGCGGCTCCAACCTGCTCTTTCTTCCGCTCGATCGGCTGCTGCAGCAGGCCGGTGCGCCGGGTGCCGCGGCGGCTGCGCCAGCGCCTGCGCCTACAGCAGCCGAAGCCGGCAACACGCCGACACCGGCATCCGACATCCGCTCGCGCGACGGCACGCGTACCCGCGACCGCGAAGGACGCTGAAGCGTCAACCCGTGATCATGAAAAAAATCGGTTTCCTCATTGCTGGCGTATTCGTTGCGCTGATATTCCTGTCTTCCATGCTGTTCGTCGTCGACCAGCGCCAGGTCGGGGTCGTGTTCGCGCTCGGTGAGATCAAGGAAGTGATCACCGAGCCCGGGCTGAAGTTCAAGCTGCCGCCGCCGTTCCAGAACGTGGTGTTCCTCGACAAGCGCATCCAGACGCTGGACAGCCCCGACGCACGCCCGATCTTCACCGCCGAGAAGAAAAGCCTGGTGATCGACTGGCTGGTGAAGTGGCGGATTGCCGAGCCCCGGCAGTTCATCCGCAACAACGGCACCGACCTGCGCAACCTCGAGAACCGGCTCGCCCCGGTGGTGCAGGCCATCTTCAACGAAGTGGTCACCCGGCGCACGGTGCGAGGCGTGCTCGCCGAAGAGCGTGAACAGGTCATGGCCGATGTGCAGAAGCGCCTGAACGACGAAGCCAAGGCTTTCGGCATCGAGATCATCGACGTCCGCGTGAAGCGCGTCGACTTCGTTTCCGACATCACCGATTCGGTATACCGGCGCATGGAGTCCGAGCGCAAGCAGGTGGCCAATGAACTGCGAGCCACGGGTGCGGCCGATGGCGAGAAGATCCGCGCCGACGCCGACCGCCAGCGCGAAGTCATCGTTGCCGAGGCTTACCGCGATGCGCAGAAGATCAAGGGCGACGGCGACGCCAAGGCCTCTGCGCTGTATGCCGACGCGTTCGGCCGCGACCCGCAGTTCGCCCAGTTCTATCGCAGCCTCGATGCCTACCGCGCCACCTTCCGGACCAAAGGCGACCTGATGGTGCTCGACCCCAACAGCGACTTCTTCCGCGCCATGCGCGGCGGCGGGTCGGCTGGGTCGTCGGCGCCGGCGGCCGCCGCCGCGCCGCGCAAATAGCCTGAGGCAGGTCCGTGGGCGACCTGCTGCTCGGTGCCTTGGCGCTGATGCTGGTCTTCGAAGGTCTGTTACCGTTTTTCAGCCCGTCGGCCTGGCGCCGGATGTTCGAGCGCGCCACCCTGCTGAGCGACGGCCAACTGCGTTTCATCGGTCTGGCCAGCATATTGGCGGGGCTGCTGCTGCTGGCTGTCTGGCTTTAGGCACCCCCTGTTCGCATAGATCGTGGTTAGGGCTTTCCCGCAGTTTGCGGCCGTGGTCAGTGGCTACGATTCTGTCTTGTGTCGCGGTTGGATGGTCCACTGCGGTTCCCAAACAGGAGTTCGTCCATGACTTCGAGAGTCCGTACCGCCGCCTGGCTGGCAGGCTTGTCCATCTGTCTGGCGCCTCTGGGCGCGCTAGCCCAGGACCGCGACCCCGATCGCGTGAAGGCCGAAGTCAAGGCGCAGATCGGCGAGACCGATGCCGACAGCGGCCCCGCCTTCGTCTTTCGCGGGCGCAGTTTTGCCAACCAGAAGGCGTTCATCGACAGTGGCGCACGCTGCTCCACGCGACACGTCACCGATTTCGAGCAGATGGTCAGCGAGATGTCGCACCAGTCCTGGCGTGCCGAACGGCTGGCGCAAGGCGAGAGGATCGGCGACCGTCCCGTCGGGTCGGTCACCGTGCCGGTCTGGATCCACGTCATCAACAAGGGCACGGGCCTGACGAACGGCGACATCCCTGACAGCCAGATTTCGGCGCAGATGCAGGTCCTGAATGCGGCTTACGGCGGTGTGGGCTCGCCTTTCGTCTTCCAGTTGGTCGGTGTCACGCGCACCACGAACGCAACCTGGTACACGATGACGCCCGGCTCCGCTGCCGAGAGTCAAGCCAAAACTGCGCTGCGTGCCGGCAATGCCGGCACGCTGAACCTGTATGCGGCCGGCATTGGTGGTGGTCTGCTGGGTTGGGCCACCTTCCCGCAGGACTATGCGTCCAGCATGAAGATGGACGGCGTGGTCGTGCTGAACACCTCGCTGCCCGGCGGCACCGCCGTACCCTATGACCTGGGCGACACCGCCACGCACGAGGTCGGCCACTGGCTGGGCCTGTATCACACCTTCCAGGGCGGTTGCACGCGCAGGAACGACCAGGTCAGCGACACCCCTGCCGAGCGTTCAGCAGCGTTTGGCTGCCCGACCGGGCGCAACAGTTGCACTTCACAACCGGGTCTCGACCCGATCACCAACTTCATGGACTACACGGATGATTCCTGCATGGACCGTTTCAGCGGTGGTCAGTCGGCACGCATGGACGCCCAGCACCTGCAATACCGCAGCGTGAACTGAGCGACGCGGGTCGACAGGGCGGGGCACGGCCTGTCGGTCTTGCCCCGCTGCGCTTTCGGGCCGGCCGGATGGCCAACTGTGGGCCCGTACAATGCCTGTTTCAACAGCCCCGACCCTTTTCATGATGTCTGCCTGGCTGTTGCCCGAGCACATTGCCGACGTCCTGCCGGTCGAGGCCAGGCGCATCGAGGCGCTGAGGCGCAGTATGCTCGACCGCGCGGGCACCTATGGTTTCGAGCTCGTGATGCCGCCGCTGCTCGAACATCTCGAGTCGCTGCTGTCGGGCACCGGCCGGGCGCTCGACCTGAAGACATTCAAGCTCGTCGATCAGCTCAGCGGACGCACGCTCGGTGTGCGTGCCGACACCACGCCGCAGGCCGCGCGCATCGATGCCCATCTGCTGAACCGGACCGGCGTCACGCGCCTTTGTTATTGCGGCCCGGTGCTGCACACCCGGCCGGCCGGGCTGTACAGCACGCGTGAGCCTTTGCAGTTCGGCGCCGAGATATTCGGCCACGCCGGCCTTGAGGCCGATCTCGAGGTGATGGAACTCGCGCTCGACAGCCTGCGGCTGGCCGGTGTCGACGACCTCATGATCGACCTCGCCGACGCCCGTGTGCTGCGCGGCGTGCTGGCCGGCGTGCCGCTCGACGGCTCGCGGCTGCTGGACATCGTCGACGCGTTGTCCGAAAAGGATGCCTCGGCGCTGGCCGCGTTGACGCGCGATGCGCCCGCTGATGCGCGCAACGGCCTGCACGCGCTGCTCGGGCTGTATGGTGGCGCCGAGGTGCCCGCGGCGGCGCGAGAGCAACTGCCAGACCGGCCGCTGGTGCGCAGCGCGCTGTCCGAACTCGACTGGCTGGCCAGTCATCTGCGCGCCGCCTACCCGGGTTTGCGCATCGGCTTCGACCTGTCCGACATGAGCGGTTATGCGTACTACAGCGGCCCGCGCTTCGCGGTCTATGGCGCCGCCGCGCACGACGCTCTGGCGCGCGGCGGCCGTTACGACGAGGTCGGTGCGGTGTTCGGCCGCAACCGACCGGCCGTGGGCTTCAGCCTCGACCTCAAGCTGCTGGCCGAAATGGCCCCGGTGCCGGCGGCGGCCCCGGCGGTGCGGGCGCCGTGGAGCGACAGTGCCGAGTGGCGTGCGGCGGTGCGGCGCCTGCGCGAAGCCGGAGAAACCGTGCTTGCCGTGCTGCCCGGCGAGTCTCCCGAATCACAGGCATTCGACTGCGACCGCGAACTCGTGGCCGCAGACGGCCGCTGGGTGCTGCGCACGGTCGCGCCGGCCCCGCTCCAATTTTGATCTCCAAGGAAGTCGCAGACATGCAAACAGGCAACCGGCCGGATGTGGGCCGCAATGTGGTGGTCGTCGGCACGCAATGGGGCGATGAAGGCAAGGGCAAGATCGTCGATTGGCTGACCGACCACGCCCAGGGCGTCGTGCGTTTCCAGGGCGGCCACAACGCCGGCCACACGCTGGTCATCAACGGGCGCAAAACCGCATTGCAGCTGATTCCCTCGGGTGTCATGCGACCCGGTGTGGCCTGCTACATCGGCAACGGCGTGGTCGTCGACCCGCAGCACCTGCTGCTGGAGATCGGGCGGCTGGAAGCGCTGGGCGTCGATGTGCGGTCGCGTCTTTTTCTCAGCGAAAGCTGCCCGCTGATCCTGCCCTTCCACGTCGAGATCGACCGTGCCCGCGAGGCCGCGCGTGAAAGCAGCGGCCGCGGCAAGATCGGCACCACCGGCAAAGGCATCGGCCCGGCGTACGAGGACAAGGTGGCACGGCGTGCGGTGCGCGTGCAGGACCTGAAGCACCCGACGCGCTTCGAGGCCAAACTGCGCGAACTGCTCGATCTTCACAACGCCGAACTGACCGGCGTGCTAAAGGCCGAGCCGCTGGCCCTGCAGCCTATGCTGGACGATGCCATGCTCGCGGCAGAGTCCCTGCGCCCGCTGTTCGCCGACGTCGGCTACCGGCTCTTCAAGGCACATCGGGAAGGTGCGAATCTGCTGTTCGAAGGCGCGCAGGGGACTCTGCTCGACATCGACCACGGCACCTACCCCTATGTGACCTCCAGCAACTGCGTGGCGGGCAACGCGGCCGCCGGCTCGGGCATCGGGCCGGGGCTGCTGCACTACATCCTGGGCATCACCAAGGCCTACACGACGCGCGTGGGCGGCGGGCCTTTCCCGACCGAACTGCCGATCGACGAACCGGGCAGCATCGGTCATCACCTGTCGACCGTGGGCCAGGAACGCGGCACGGTGACCGGCCGCGCAAGGCGCTGCGGCTGGCTCGACGCCGCGGCGTTGAAGCGATCAATCATCATCAACGGCATCTCGGGCCTGTGCATCACCAAGCTCGACGTGCTCGACGGGCTGAAGGAAATCCTCATCTGCACCGGCTATGAACAAGGCGGCCGGCGCCTGGACATCCTGCCGCTGGACGCCGACGAGATCGCAGAGTGCCAGCCGGTCTACGAGACGATGCCCGGCTGGTCTGACACCACCGCCGGCCTCACCAACTGGGAACAGTTGCCGCTGAACGCGCGCCGCTACCTCGAACGCGTGCAGGCCCTGATAGGCGCGCCGATCGACATGGTTTCCACCGGCCCCGACCGCGTCCACACCATTCTGCTGCGGCACCCGTTCCGCGCCTGAACTTCAAGAAGGAAACTCCATGCTGACCGACGATGGCAAGCACCTCTATGTGTCGTGGGACGAGTACCACATGCTCACCGAGAGGCTGGCGCTGAAGGTGCACGCTTCCGGCTGGGAGTTCGACCAGATTCTTTGCCTGGCGCGCGGTGGCATGCGGCCCGGCGACGTGCTGTCACGCGTGTTCGACAAGCCGCTGGCCATCATGTCGACCAGTTCCTACCGTGCCGACGCCGGCACCATCCAGGGCCGGCTCGACCTGGCCAAGTACATCACGCTGCCGCAGGGCGAGTTGGCCGGGCGCGTGTTGCTGGTCGACGACCTGGCCGATTCCGGTGTCACCTTGCGCGCGGTGGTCGATCGCCTGCGCGGCATGCCGTCGATCAAGGAGCTTCGTTCGGCGGTGATCTGGGTGAAGGGCGTGTCGAGCTACACGCCCGACTACTACGTCGAGTCTCTGCCCAGCAGCCCGTGGATTCACCAGCCCTTCGAGGACTACGACAACCTGCGGCCCGAAGGTCTGGCCAGAAAGTTCTCGATCTGAATGTCGTCAGGAATCGCGCCGATGGGCGCCCACTTCGGAAGTGCCGGTTGGCGGGGCGGCGCAGTGCCCCACCGGATGACACGGATGGCACTTCAGCACTTCGGTACTTCAAGCGGGCGAAGCGCGTCCATTCGGCATGCGCTTCGGATTCCACCGACACCCAACAAAAAAGCCGACGCTGTTGCGTCGGCCTTTGCCATTTCATCAATCTGGTGCCCAGAAGAGGACTCGAACCTCCACGCCGTTAAGCGCTAGTACCTGAAACTAGTGCGTCTACCAATTCCGCCATCTGGGCAAACTCAAAACAATTAGGACTATATCATCAAAGAAATCGACACTTCAGCCGCCTCCGTACCGCAGGGCCAGGCCCCGCTGGGTGAATTCGAGGGTCGCGTCGAAGGGCATCGCGACGGCCACGGTTTCGTCGTCCGTGACGACGGTGAACCCAGTATCTACCTGGCGCCGCAGGAGATGAGTTCGGTGCTGCACCGCGACCGCGTGCGCGTGCGCATCCTGCGCTACGACCGCAAGGGTCGTCCCGAAGGGCGTGTTCTCGACATCGTCGAACGCCGCAAGGCGCCGATCATCGGCCGCCTGCTGCACGAAGGCGGGCAATGGGTCGTCGCACCGGAAGACCGGCGTTATGGCCAGGACATCCTGATCCCGAAGAACGGGACTGCCAGCGCCACCGTCGGCCAGGTTGTGTCGGTCGAACTGACCGAGCCTGCCTCGCTGCATTCGCAGCCGGTGGGCCGCGTGGCCGAGGTGCTGGGAGAGATCGACGACGCCGGCATGGAGATCGAGATTGCCGTGCGCAAGTACGAGGTGCCGCACCGCTTCTCGCCGCAAACGCTGGCCCAGGCCGCGGCCTTGCCAGAACGCCTGCGCCCGACCGATCGCAGGCAGCGTGTCGACCTGACCGACGTGTCGCTCGTCACCATCGACGGCGAGGATGCACGCGACTTCGACGACGCCGTCTACTGCGAACCGTTCACCCGCGGCCGAGGCAGGACGCTGTTCAAGGGATGGCGGCTGGTGGTGGCCATCGCCGACGTCAGCCACTATGTCAAACCAGGCGAGGCGATCGACGAAGACGCCTACGAGCGCGCCACCTCGGTCTATTTCCCGCGCCGCGTCATCCCGATGCTGCCCGAGAAGCTGTCGAACGGCCTGTGTTCGCTGAACCCGAACGAAGACCGTCTGGCGATGGTCTGCGACATGCTGGTCGGCGAAGACGGCGCGATGGACGCCTTCCAGTTCTTCCCGGCCGTGATGCGTTCCCAGGCCCGGTTCACCTACACCGAGGTGGCCGCCATCCTGACCAACACCCGCGGGCCCGAGGCACAGAAGCGCGCCGAGTTCGTGCCGCACCTGCTGCACCTGCACGAGGTCTACCGCGCCTTGCTGAAGCAGCGCGCAAAGCGCGGCGCGGTCGACTTCGAGACCGTGGAAACGCAGATCATCTGCGACGACAACGGCCGCATCGAGAAGATCGTGCCGCGCACGCGCAACGAGGCGCACAAGCTGATCGAAGAGGCGATGCTGGCGGCCAATGTCTGTGCGGCGGCCTTCATCGCCGGCGCACAGCACCCGTCGCTCTACCGCGTGCACGAAGGGCCGACCCCGGAAAAACGACTCGCGCTGCAGACGTACCTGCGGGCGCTGGGCCTGGGACTGCACATCAGCGACGAACCGACGCCCGGCGAGATGCAGGCCATCGCGCTCGCCACGCAGGGCCGGCCCGACGCAACGCAGATCCACACCATGCTGCTGCGTTCGATGCAGCAGGCAATCTACACCGCCACCAACGCCGGCCACTTCGGCCTGGCCTACGACGCCTACACCCACTTCACCAGCCCGATCCGCCGTTACCCCGATCTGCTGGTGCACCGCGTCATCAAGTCCCTGCTCGGCGATAAGCGCTACCAACTGGTGCTGAGCGAGCGCACGCGCGAGCCCGAGGCGCGCAAGACCGGCCCGGGTGGCAAGGGAACGCCGCGCCGGCCGGCCAAGCCGGTGTCCAAGGAAATTGGCATCTGGGAAGCGGTGGGCGCGCACTGCAGCGCCAACGAACGGCGCGCCGATGAGGCCTCGCGCGACGTCGAGGCCTGGCTGAAGTGCCGCTACATGCGCGAGCACCTCGGCGAGGAGTTCTCTGGCACCGTCAGCGCGGTCACAAGCTTCGGCCTCTTCGTCACCCTCGACCCACTGTATGTCGAAGGCCTGGTGCACATCACGGAACTGGGCGGCGAGTACTACCGCTTCGACGAAGCGCGCCAGGAACTGCGCGGCGAGCGCACCGGCGTGCGTTACACGGTGGGCACTCGGGTGCGGGTGCAGGTCAGCCGGGTCGACCTCGACGGCCGCCGCATCGACTTCCGCATGGTGCATGAAGGCGAGGGCGAGAAGCTGCTGGCGCCGGGGCGCAGCGAGAAGGGCCGCCGGACGAACGCGCCTGCGGCGGCCGTGCCGGGAACGGCGGTCGAAGAGCTCGCTGCGATGAAAGCGGCCGACCGTGCCGGCAAGATCGCCGCGCGTGCCAAGAAGGCCGAGGCCGGTGGCCGCTCGCGCAAACCCGGACCGCGCAAGACCACGCCCAGGGCCCGTCGGTGACGCGGTCAGCGCAGGCTGAAACCTACCGGGTCGGGTCGGGCCGGGC
>Ga0163144_10024323_pt1 | contig 11885 bp, 7 predicted proteins | sample OliLak19BULKMAT1_FD_123175 | JGI IMG/M metagenome (GOLD analysis project Ga0163144, IMG submission 123175) | Freshwater microbial mat bacterial communities from Lake Vanda, McMurdo Dry Valleys, Antarctica - Oligotrophic Lake LV.19.BULKMAT1 | ecosystem: Environmental > Aquatic > Freshwater > Lake...
CGGGTAGTGCGGCGCGATGAGGGCGATGATCCGCGCCCAGGGGATCGCACGATCCATCTCACCGAGGAACGTCTCGCGGCGCGTCACTTTGCGCTTCGTGTCGTAGGGCACACTGGCGAAACTTTTCTGTGCATTCATCGCAGCATCCTCGGCATGAAATGTCCGGCAGATCGTCGTACGTCACCTCATACAAAAATGGCGAGCGCCGCACGACTTGTGCAGAGCTTCCTTAATCAAACCGAGGATACAGCGACTCCACCGAATGACGGAACAACGAGGCTTCAATGCGCGAGCTGATGAGATCGAGCCACCGCAGCCAGCCAAGCTTTCAACCAGTGTCGCCAACCTGACTCGGGTAACGGTCGACGACTCACAAAGTGCGCGTACCTCGATCATCGGCGAGTCACCCGCACGGTGTACGCTCCAACAGCAAAAGACGAACTCGTCGCACCAGAACACGAAGTCGCGGTACTTGAGATAGCGGTGATCTGCACCACAAACCCACTAGGTGCGTTGTCAAAAGGCAGTGACGCCGTCGTGGCGCGTTCCGCAGTGCAGGCGGACGCAAGTCGGTTTCCGCTCGCGTCCAGCAAATTCACATTCAGTCGACCGGAGTTGGAGAGCTCGACCGGCAGCCCGATGGTCACGGTTATATTACTCGCGCTCGGCAGGCTTACCTTGTACAGATCTTCATCGCGTGACGAGCCGAGCGCCGCTGTGAGCGTCGTGCCAATGGTGAGCGGCGTCGCATCCACCAGCCGTTCGTTCGGCTCGAACGCCGCATCAAGGCCCGCCGCTCCAACGGACGTCGCACTCAATTGCAGCGTATACGCGCCGACTGCAAAGCTAGAGACGACATTCGCCTGGCACGCCTGAACTGTCGATGCGTACGCAGTGACCAACGCATACGAGGTCTCTGGAATATTGTTGACCGTTAACGTGGCCGAGACCGCGTTTTCTGCGGTGCAAGTGTTGGCGATCAGTGTGCCGTCAAGATCGATAAGTCGCACGCTCATCCGCCCGGCCCCCGAGAGCGCCGACGGTAGACCGACGGTGAGAGTCACATTGCTTGCGCCGGGCAGCCCGAGTCTGAAATAATCCACGTCGGACCGCGTGGCGATCGCCGCCGCTATTGTCGACCCGGCCGCGATCGGGGAAGCCGTGACAAGGCGATCGTTTGGCTCAAAGGCGGTGTCGAGACCGTTCGGCACAACAGGTGTGGCGCTTACTCGCAGAGTGTACGCCCCGACTGCGAAGGACGAGCCCGAAGCTCCACTGCATGACGTCGACGTACTCGAGACTGCGGTTATCTGAAGCAAAATCGTCTGAGGAGTGTTGTTCCTTGGCAGCGTAGCCGTCGTGGAGCGTTCTGCAGTGCAGGCCGTGGCCAGCTGACCGCCATTCGCGTCCAGCAGATTCACGTTCAGTCGACCGGAGTTGGAGAGCTCGATCGGCAGCCCGATCGTCACGGTCACATTGCTCGCGCTCGGCAGGCTTATCTTGTACAGATCTTCATCCCGTGATGAGCCGAGCGCCGCTGTGAGCGTCGTGCCAATGGTGAGCGGCGTCGCATCCACCAGCCGTTCGTTCGGCTCGAACGCCGCATCAAGGCCCGCCGCTCCAACGGACGTCGCACTCAATCGCAGCGTATACGCGCCGACTGCAAAGCTAGAGACGACATTCGCCTGGCACGCCTGAACTGTCGATGCGTACGCAGTGACCAACGCATACGAGGTCTCTGGAATATTGCTGACCGTTAACGTGGCCGAGACCGCGTTCTCTGCGGTGCAAGTGCTGGCGATCAGTGTGCCGTCAACATCGATAAGTCGCACGCTCACCCGCCCGGATCCCGAGAGCGGCGCCGGTAGACCGACGGTGAGAGTCACATTGCTTGCGCCGGGCAGGCCGAGTCTAAAATAATCCACGTCGGAGCGCGTGGCGATCGCCGCTGTGACGGTCTGGCCCGCCGGCAACGCGGTCGCTGTCACCAAGCGATCGTTCGGCTCCTGCTCGTTACCAATCGGGCCAGGGCCAACCGGCGGCAGCGCGATGAACGCGCGCAATCGCTCGACGACGTTCGCACGCGCAATGGGATCGCGCTGGATTTCCGAGTGCATCAGCAATCGCCCAACACCCGCCGCGACAAATGAGCTTGTCACATCGGCTGGAATGGATGAAGCGTGAGGAACCACTCCGTCACTCACTCCCTCCCCGACAGGCAGACCCGCGGCCCGCAGACACTCTCCGAACCAGAATGTCGAGGCCGAGGAAAACAACAGAACAGACCAAAAAGAACTTTGCGGATACAAACCAGAACACGGCAAGTTGCCACGGATTGCATGAACAGGAATTCGCCGACTCCACAACGGGATATCGTCGTTTACAGCGTTTGGCCTTAGACTACTGAGTCCCGCAGACGGCAGCAGCAGTTGTGCGAGAGACCGCTGACCAGCTAGCGGCGATCCAAGATGAGGCGTACCCATCGTTATGAGTCCGCCCAACCTCCCCCTCGTGTCCAGATTATCGGCATAGCGCCCGACGAGACCGCCCATACTATGACCTACAATAAATACACGACCTTGGAGCTTTGGTATTCGCGGGTTCGCCTCGATCATGTCCAGAAGCTTCTGACCATTCTCGCGAGGCGAGAGCGTCGTCGGATATCGATACACGAAGATATTTACGCGGCCACGCAGTGCGTCGTCGCCTTCACGAATATCGGCCGCGAGGCCTTCCCAATTCGCACCATAAGGCTCGTATAAGGCAAGGTCACTGAACGCCAAGTCGGAGGCAAAGTTCCGTACAGGGTTTCTCGCGTATGCACACAATCCAGTTGGCTGCCAGCCGTGCACGAGAACTATTGTTGCAATGGGATCAGCGACAACTGCCGCGTTCGGCGCAGTGACTAGCTGCCAGACGTCGGAGCAACTCTGAGTCGTCTGCCTTGCGAGCTCGTGCGGCGTGCTTCGATATCTCACTCCTGTAACAGTGCGAAAAGTGTACGATGCGGACGTAGAGGCCAGTTGGTAGCTGGTGCGATTGTCTAATTCTTTGACGCTAAGCGTCGATGCCCGCGCGGAAACCGAGTCCGGCGCGATAATGCGAATTTCGGCGGGCAAGCCTTCAACGACAAGCGCAAGGTAGCGGTCAGGAGCGACCGTACCGCTAAGATTCCACGACAATCTCACACTCAGAGTGTCGTTCGTCACCGCATCGCCTATCCTGATCGATAGCGAGCGTGTTGAATCGTCGATTCGCGTTGTGTCAGTCGCGGCTGTCTCTGTGAGCGTGACTCTGGTTTCGGAGCGAAGCGCTCCCGCTGGAATGTCAACGCGCGTCCCACTGGGCAGCGAGACGACTCCGCCGCTCGGACCGACGGACGCAGTCGCGACCACCGCCGCAGGCGAAACGTTCACGGTTGCCACTGCAGACTTTCCTTCGATCGTCGCCGTCAGCGTCGACGCGCCGGTCGCGAGCGCGCGAACTAGTCCTGTGCTCGAGATGGTAGCCACAGCCGCGTTTGAACTGACCCACACAGGCGTTCGCCCGGACACGGTGCTGCCCAGCGCGTCAAGGGCAGATGCCGTGATTCGGCTTGAATCACCGACCGAGAGCGTCACCGTACTGATCGACAGCGCTACGCTCGCCACCTGCTGCGCATTGGGCGTGACGGTCGTCGGACCGTCGCGCTCCGCGCTCGTGCACGCCCCGATCGTCATGCACGCAATGGCAAGAATCAGCGCTTCGATCCTACGCCGAAGATGGATTGCTTTCAGATGAACGCGCATTGATCTTCCACTGAGGGAAACGGTGAAACTCGATCGATCTCGCATGACTCACAGGTCTGATCTGCTCGGCTAAGGCCGAGCCGTGGAACCGGCGCACCATCTCACCTGTGACCCCACACCCACCATTCCGTGGGTCCCAGACATACCGCCCGACTGATTCCACAGCACGCACAATTACGAGGAACGAGCGGCCACGGCAGAATTTGACCTGAGGCTCGCAGAGCCGATGCCGAAATACTGAGTCTCAGGAAACCCAGAAGCGATGCAAAGCGCACGCCGTTCTGCCCTACACTGCACAGCACACTTCTCACTTTTGTATCGCTATCAGCCACTTCCCGTGTTCCCGCGCGAGATTGTAGTTCTCACTCGAGGTCTTGCCGTTCCCCATCGTGGTCACTGCCGTCACAGTCGCCGTCTCGCCCGTAATCGTTTCATTCGACAACACGACGGATTTAAGCCCACCACCCGCCTTCATCTTCCGGGATTGCTCCGCCAGTATCTCTTTCGCCTTCTCTGCTGGAAACGCGGCGCGCGATTGGCTTGTGAAGAGCGCAAACGCCGCATTGTACTTTTCGGCTTCGACGAGATGAAAGAATCGATTCACCGTGCCGGATGGCGTCGACGGGGAACATGCCACAACTGCAAACGCGATGACCGACACGGCAAGGCGACGCAGCACCGATATCATGATGTTTCTCACGAGTCAGGGAATGAAGCGGCGAACTACGGGGTCGAGCAGCGGACTTGCTGCCAGCCCTGAGACGAGAATCACCGTGTCAGGGCCGAAGGGACCACTGAGACCGATGCTGGAAGGCTCGACCAAGGTTACGCCGGCCTTCTGATACGCGCGCCACACGAGTTCGGTGCAATAGACGGCCGTCGTATCTGACAGGTTCAACGCTCCGTCGAAGGGCGTGTGCCTCCGGGCCTGGTCCAGTGCCCACGTAACAGCGCGTTGCGAGGCGTCAGTGTTCTTCGGTCGAAGCCGATAGATGGCTACTCCTGTCACCTCTGGGGCCGTAAGGAACGCTGCCAGCGACACGCGTTCCACGCCACCCCGCCCTCGCTGAGTGGACCCCGGCTCCGCGTGGACGACCGAAACCTCAGGGCGCACCGACACGATAATTCCAACGTGGCTGAACTCTGATGCACGGTCTGACGCGAGAACGACGTTTCCGAGTAGCCCGTCGGTTCGTCGGAAGATGAGATCACCGACAACAAGGCCGACACCCTCGAGTGCCAGAGCACTCGAACGCCCGCTCACATTCGAGCGGAAAGTGCAGCCGCTGCCTGTCAGTAGTGTCTGTACGACCAGGAGTACAGCAAAGTGCTTTCCGGTCAAGGATTGGCCGCCGGTTGGCGCTCCTGAGCGAGGAGCTCACGAACCTGTCCGATCCTGTCATAAATTCCAAAGATCACCATCCACAGCTCACAGAGGACTCTCCAGACAAGGATACCGATGATTCCGCCAAGAATGGCTATCAGCAGCGTCCCCATTCCGGCTGCGAAGCTGTAGCGCATGACGCCAAAGGCTCCGAACGCACTGACGATTGCAGCCAAAGCGATGCCACACAGGCCGAGAAAGTACAGGATGCGGATCAGGGCCAGCGAGAGATTTTTTTCGAACGACGTGAGATCGGACAGGCGGACGTTCGGCATCGTGGGAATCGGGAGATGGTGGGTCTATCTGATACCGTGGAGAGCAACTCAGCACTTCGTGAAGGCTCGCGACACCTGTCAAGTGAAGTGAGACAGTCGAGCGTCCGGTATGCCGAGCGTTGCGGATTTGGGCCGTGCGATCGTTGGTGCGGTTGAGCGTGACTACCGTTGCGAGCGTGGGGAAGCGTAAGTGGCTATTGAAGAAGCGGGTTCGCTTGCGCTGACACAGAATATCGAACAAGCGGAGTTAAAATCTCGGTCAGCACGGCGCCACGCGATCACGATGCACACCGACTCGCCGCATCCCACTCCGGAACCTTGACCCACCGATTCTTGTCTCCCTGCGTCAGTACTCTCAGCGCGTTGTACGCGGGCAGACTCAAATTCAGCCGGCACGTCGTCGACACGACGCTGTCACGGGCCGGGATGAGCGAAAAACGGTAGTAGGACCCAAAGTTCGATCGCCGCGTCGGTGTCCCGGCCGCGTCGGTCGCCGTCACGACGTCGTACAACAGCAGTGCCAGTGTGGCACTGTCGCCGGGCAACATGTTGAAGTTGGGACCGACGATCTCTTTCAGACTCGGCCCGACGAGTTCAAGTGCGACCTCCTGCTGGGGAAGGATGATCCCATTCAGAAAATCGGCATAACGTTCGACGGGAACGTTGATCGTGCGTCCCGCGAGTTGAAACGCGACCGCCGTGCCGGCAAGCCTCACCACGCGAGGTAGCCGGTTGGACACACGGATCTTGAAGCGAAATTCTTCGGGTCCGTAATCCGGCTCGGTGCGATCACGACGCTCCGCAGGCCCACCGTTCAAAATCAACAGCGCCGATTGCAGGCGGAATTCTGTCGTCGTCATGCGATCAAAGTGGAATGGCACAGGAGTCACGATGATCCGCACACCATCGCGGAGGTGGTTATCCTTTGCAGGATCGACCGACGCGATTTTCGGGTGCTTCGACGCGAACGTGGTCGCTTGGGGTGCGACAGGGGCTGGCGGTACAAGTGCGGCACACGACGCCAACGTCGCGAGAGAGAGCACGACGAAGCACTGCGAGGCGGCAATTCGGAGCGGCATGCGAGTAGGCTTATATGTGGTGGTGGCCCGAGCACCGAACGGGTTCGAATCGGTGATGCGCTGCAAAACGCTCGTCGCTGGCCGTGCGGGCCTGTTCCGGCTCCTCATCGGTCTCCTCAGGCGGAGAACTCCTCCTTGCTACAGCTCGCGCAGGGCATCAGGATCACCGTCAGAGAGAAGTCGGCTTCGCGAATTCAACCTGATCCACCCTCGTCTCCCCCCCGTCTGCCGGCCTTGCTCGGCATCCAGGAGACGCCAATGAGACGATACCGTATTCACTTGAGCCACATGGAGTTGCGTGCTACGACGACGGTGAGTCAGCCCGCCCTCTGGGCCGGGCGCTAGATGCGCGCGCGAGACCTACCCCGCCCCGCCGACGGACTTGAAACGCTCCGCCTGCGATCCTTCGGCGTTGCCTCGCTCGACCTCATCGACGCCACCGGCGCATCCGTCGACCATCAGGAGACATCCAAGGCGCTCGCGCTGGTCATCTACCTGGCGTGCTCACCAACCCGGAGCGCCTCGCGCGAGCACCTGATCGACCTCCTGTGGTCAGATCTGGAAACGGACGCTGCCAAACACGCCCTGCGTCAGCATCTCTGGCACCTCCGACGGCGCTTCGGTGACGTGGTCCTGACTGACCGACGCAATGTCGTCCGACTCGGCGACGGACTCGACTTCGATCGCCACGACCTGCTGGCGGCCGCCGAGCAGGCGCACTGCGAGCGGGTGGTGGAGCTGTACCGCGGCGAATTCTTCCCCGACTTCGCTGCTCCCGGAAGCAATGAATTCGAACGATGGTCCGACGTCGAACGCGCCCGTCTCCGCGACGTCTTCATTCGGTGCGCCGAGCAGCTGGTTCGGCAATGGCTCTCGTCCGGTCGATCCCGGGACGGACAGGCACTCGCTCGCCGCGTCCGTGACACCGAACCGATGGCGCAGCATGGCTGGCGTCTCCTGATCGAGGCACACATCAGCGGACGCGACGACCTGGGCGCGCAAGTCGAAGCGGATGCGTTCGAGCGACACCTTGCCGACGAGGAGATCGAGGCGGAACCCGCCTCGCGCGCGCTCATCGCAGCCGCCCGCCGCGGCACGTCGCAGCAGCCAGCCGAGTCCAAAGGCCCATTCTCCGAACTCGTCGGGCGTGAAGCCGAATTTGCATGGCTGGTGGATGCGTGGAGCGCTGCCGCGGGGGGTCGAGCCAGCGGGGTCCACATCGTTGCCCCCGCCGGCTTCGGCAAATCGAGATTGCTCCAGGAGTTTCGTGCCCGTCTGGCGTCACTTCGGGCACGGGTCGTTGTGGTTCGCGCCGATGCCGGCTCCAGGTCGATCCCGCTGTCGTTGGCCAGCGATCTTGTGATCGCCATCGGCGAGCTCCCTGGCGCGGGCGGCGTGACGCCTGAAGCGGCAGCGACTCTCGTGGGACTCGCACCAGCGCTCGCATCGACGTATCCGGCGGTGCAGACATCGCGTAGTGGACCCGCGGACGAGCCGCACGCGCGACGCGCAGCCATTCGTGACCTGCTCGCCGCCGTCGCGGAAGATCGGCCGCTTGCGGTCCTCATCGATGACTTTCACTGGAGTGACCGCGAGTCTGCTTCGATGCTCGCGGGAGCATTCGGTGCACTCGCCAAGCAGCGTCTCCTGATCGTAGTCGCACAGCGACCCACGGATGCAGCAACGTCTGCATTTATCGTGGCTAAGCAATTCACGCTTGCCCCCCTCTCCGAATCCGCCATTGCGGCTCTTCTCGCCAGTATCGCTTCCTTGCCCGCGGCAAAGTGGTGTGGCACACTCCCAGACGAACTCCGGCGGGCAACCGGTGGATCGCCTCTGCTCGTCGTGGAGACACTGCAGCTGGCACTACAGCGCGACGTCCTCGTTGTCACGAACGGTGAGTGGCGCTGCGCCGACCCGCGGGCGCTGAACGAGTTGCTCAGAGCAGGCGGCGCCGTTCAGCAGCGCCTGCTCGGCCTTTCCGACGCTGACAGAACCATCGTGTCGCTGCTTTCGATGGCGAAGACGGCGCTCCCACTCGACGTACTCGCAAACGCATCGCACCAGCCGGCAAACGACCTCGGAGACAGACTTGCTGCACTCGAGCGGTCCGGCCTCGTTGTGCAAGCGCAATCAGGCTGGCAGATCGGCCATGATGAGTATGCGTCCGCCGCGCTGTCGAATCTGCCCGCGGCAGACGCCCGCTCATTGCACGCGGCGCTCGGGTATGCGCTGATAGAAAGTAATGACAGCACCGGCCGGCTGCGGCGTCTGGCTCCGAATCAGCTACGGCTCGGTGATGCATGGGATCGGCTGCGCCTGTTGTTCTCCGCGACGGTGACGGAGAGTGCGCGCCGCGGCGAGCGGCGAACGTTGACCGGACTCGCATCGGAGTTTCTCGGCGATGAGGCGACGGAAGTCGACGCAGAGCGACTCGTCGCGCTGCTTCCGCTGGACGTGCGCGTTGGACTTGTCACGCCGCGACGCAAGGCAGCTGCACTGACATTCGCGCTGGCGGCACCGGGCCTCGCAGCGCTGTTCGCGTTTACGCCTGCTAGAAACGTCGCAGTGACGCCTGACTACGTCGCGCTGATCGGCTTCAGCGACGGTGCGGGCGGACTCACGCTGCACGAGTTGCCGATGACGGAACAGGCGCTTCGCACTGATTCGGCACTGGTGCTCACGCCTTCGACACATCGCCCCATTCGCCTGCGATCCATGTACGGAAATATCGCGGCGCCATCACCAGCGAATCCGGATGAATGGCTGTCCGTCCGCGCGATGACTGATTCCGGTATCACAGATATATTTCTCACCAATACGAGAGACGGTAGCGTCCAGCGGCTCACGGATGCGGCTGCCGACGACACTGACCCGGTCTGGTCGCCGGATGGCAAGAGCGTCGTCTTCGCCAGCGATCGATGGAGCGACGTCGGGCACCAGAGTCTCGCATTGCTCGACCTCCGTACGCGGCAAATCCGACGTCTCACAACCAGCGACGACATAGACATCGGCTCACGGTGGAGCCCGGATGGTTCACGGATTGCGTTTGCACGACGGCACGCTGACGGCACGCAGGCACTCTGCACGGTTACAGTTGATGCCTCCGACACGCAGTGCCGTTCCCTTTCGGCGGGCGGAGCTCCGATCGGATGGCTCTCTGACTCGGTCACGCTGGTTGCACGGCAAGCTGATGGCCAGGTGGCGCTGTCGCGTGTCAACGTCGATACTGGGTTCGAATGGACGGCTGGAGTCCTGCCACGAATGCCGAGTCTCTCGGCTGATGGTCATTGGATGTTGTGCGACTGCCGCGCGATCGGCGAGAAGAACCCGGCACTCGTCGTCATCCACAGCGATGATCTGACGATTCGTCGCCGCATTGCAATCGAGGGACGGTCGTCTGAACCCACAAAGCTCCTGTGGCGAGAATCACGAACGGGCAAGTACATCGCCAGCGTGGTGCTCGAGAAGGGTGCCGGACAGCCCATTGTCAATGTGCCGTATCAGCTTTTGACCGTCGCGCGGGACAAGTCGGGCGGCCCTCGGAGCATGCCAGTGAGAACGTTTACGGTATCCGATACCTCAATCGCGGCGATCAGCGAAGATGGGACACTTGTCGGTCACCGGGCGGGAAGCGTCACGGCGCACGTCTCCGTTGGCGGATGGCAGCGCGACAGTCTCCGGCTGACAATCCGCAACAATCGCCGCGAGACGCTGTTCGCCGAACGCTGGCAGCGTGAGCTGGAACCGACATGGATCACATTTGGCGAGCCGCGTCCAATTATCACGACGGAGCGAACGGGTGCGAGGGCTTTCCTCACGAACGGTGACGGGCGCTTCCACAGCGGAGCCGTGACGGGCGCAGACTACGCGGCGTCGAACGGGCTGTCGCTGTCGACAAGCATTTCCACCCCCATCACGTTTTCGCAATGGCAAGAGCTCGAACTCGAGATGAACCTGGCTGTCGATACCGCCGCAGTCGGGCGCTGGAACAGCCGTGCCGGATACATCTGGACCTATGAACGCGTTACCGAGCCGAACGCCCGCTGCGGATTCAAGTATCCTTCCGGACCAGAAGGCATTCGTTACGGAGATTCGTTTAAAGTACACGGCGGCGATTACTCGGTCATCGACAGCGCATCCGTTGCGATGCGAACGGGGCGCCGGACGAGGCTCAATCTGCAGCTGTTTCCCGATGGGCGCTGTGGTCTTGCAATCGATGGCGTTGCAATTGCAATCATCGGAGCACCGGTTCCTCGCACGTCGTCTCTTCCTGCCCGGGCTCGTCTCATCGTCATGGGGAATTCGTATCGCACCCAGGTGCTCATCGGCCCAATCACGTTGCAGGAAGGAGTCGACACGACCATCGACTGGAGCCGAGCACGACGTGCACCGTCACGAAGCTTGGCCACCTCGACTTCAGTAAACGCAAAGGGCAGCATCGTCGACTTGCCGCGCCGTCCATGATCCATTCCGCTCCGAGAGGAGCGCGCGAGGCACTAGACCGTGCACCTTCGCGCGACCGGATGCTTTGAGCCGTTTGATAGATGTCGGTTCGCCACCGGGAGACGAACGAGCGGTGCCGCGAAAGCCGCATCACCACCCGGAGTATTCGATCTCGGGAGTGGGCCTGCGAGGCGTCGAACCTCGGACACGCTTCTCAGGTTCGATCCGGGCCACGAAGTTGGCAGACGCGCATTGAGGATTGACGCTCCGTAGAGGGAAATCGGAGCGAAGCGTCCTCACTGGGAGACGACGTTCGAGGGCTGGTTTGTCATCGAGTTTGTCATCCGCGTAAAACTGTCTAAACAAATTGTGAGGTCGATGTCGCTGCACGCAGACGACTCACCACCGTCGCGACTCGGACGCTCGGCGCTTCCGGAGCAGGGCACACGGAACCGTCACGATGCGAGGCACCGACGCCCGTCGAGCGGACGTTGACGGCGAAAGCCTGAAACACCACATGCGCGTGGCGTCTGGCTGCAAGCACCACTGGCGTCCGTGGCATACTGACTCCCGTTTGGACGCTTCTACATTCCCGTTTGGACGGCCTCAATCTCCCTTCGGGCCGGCTTTCACTTCCCTGTGGTCACCTCTGGAACTGACGCTCCCCAACCTGTTCCCGCGCTTTCTCATGCCACGCGTTCGCGAGATCCTGAGCGACAGCAGGTGCTGGGCGTGATCGGCCCTCGCCAATCAGGGAGTACCACACTGGCGAAGGAGGTCAGCGAATTTGCCCGCCAGTCCCTGACGCTGGATGATCCGAACCTGTTGGCGGCAGCCCGCGCGGACCCACTCGGTTTCATCAGGGACGTCGACCGGGTGGTGATTGACGAGATCCAGCGCGCGCCCGGCCTGA
>Ga0163144_10024325_pt1 | contig 11884 bp, 8 predicted proteins | sample OliLak19BULKMAT1_FD_123175 | JGI IMG/M metagenome (GOLD analysis project Ga0163144, IMG submission 123175) | Freshwater microbial mat bacterial communities from Lake Vanda, McMurdo Dry Valleys, Antarctica - Oligotrophic Lake LV.19.BULKMAT1 | ecosystem: Environmental > Aquatic > Freshwater > Lake...
CGGAACGGGCGCGAAGTCCGCCGGAACGGGCGCGAAGTCCGCCGGAACAGGCGCTAAGTCCGCCGGAACGGGCGCGAAGTCCGCCGGAACGGGCGCGAAGTCCGCCGGAACGGGCGCGAAGTCCGCCGGAACGGGCGCGAAGGTCGCTGCGGCGAGAGGAAAGCGCCCCACGACGACGGGAAGGCGTTCCAAGCTGCCGGCAACCCCCGTCAGCGCGCTCGTCGCTATCGCACGGCCCCGTCACGTCGTGGAGCATGTCCGCGCCCGCGTGCGCTATGCTGCTCGCACCTGGCCCCGTGGCGGAACGGTAGACGTCGCGGATTTAAAATCCGTTGCCCGCAAGGGCGTGTCGGTTCGAGTCCGACCGGGGCTACCAGCGGCTGCCCTCCTGTCCCCGCCTTCACCAAGGTCGCGCGTTGGGCGCAGGACTGTCGGAAGGCGTCCCAGTGACGCCGTATCGGTCCACGGACGAGGCAAGGAGCGACGACTGTCGGCCCGTCACCGCATGGACGCAGCGCAGCGAAACCCCACGTGGTCCAGGCGACCTGTTGGCGAATACTGACCGCGGTAGGCCGCGCGCAGCTTGCCGCTGTTCTCGCTCGCGAAGCTCCCGCCCCGGATCACCCTGGGACTGTTCTCCCGAGTGAACAGGGGATTGTCGGTCTGGGCCGGATCGTATTGATTGGCGTAGGAGTCAGCCACCCATTCGGCGACGTTTCCCGCCATCCCGAAGAACTTGAGGGCGACGGTCCTGCCGTCCGGGTGCTGCGTGACATCACAAGTGACTTCGCCTCTCCAACAGACTCTTTTTTGCTGCCCGGCGCTTTTGGTAGGATCCGGAGCCTCGCTGCCCCAGGGGTAGAGGTCGTCGCCCCCACTCCGCGCCGAATATTCCCACTCTGCTTCGGTGGGTAGTCTGGCGGCGCGGAACTGACAGCACGCCTCGGCATCGGCAGCTCGGACGCAGTTCATGGGGTGCTCCCTTCTGGAGGTTTCGGGAGCATTGCAGTTGGCGGACGTGCCGGCCGGCGGACACTTGCCGGAGGCAACGCCCTTCTCGTAGCGCGCTACCGTGACTTCCGTCCTGTCGAGGCAGAACGTGCGCACCTGGACGTTCCGGTGCGGCATCTGATTGACTTCGGTGCCGCCCATGCGAAACGTGCCTCCGGGGACCTGGATCATGCCTTCCGGACAATCGGAGGGCGGCGGAGTCGGGCTCGGGGTGGGCCGCTGGGAAGATGTCACCGTTGGATGCGGCGCGGGACCCGGAGGCGGCGGCGGAGGAGCCGTGAGCAATGTGAAGAGTCCAACACCGGCGGTACCAAGCGCCGTCGCCCCAAACAAGATGCGAGCCACTCGCAGCCGACTGCGGACGGGTACGGCCGCGACCGTGACGAGCGTCGGGACGCTCGCGCGATTCGTCGGCGGCGGTACCGATCGCCACCGGCGACCATCGAGGAGCGCCTTGATCTCCTGGCAAACCGTCACCCAACTCTTGTCGTTGTCGGGCCTGCCAATTTCCTCCCCGATCCGCGGAAGGAGCTGGACTCCACCGAACTCGGAGGCCTCCCAGAGACAGGGCCGCAAGCGAATGGGAAAAAGGTGCGCCCCGCCAGTTTGAGCCCGTTGCACCTCCGCCTTGCACTCGCTCCACTCTTCGGATGCGAGGAAGTCCGTGCTGAGCAACAACACGAGGATGTCCGCCTGCTCGATGTGCCGTTTGACTTCCTTGCGACGGTCGTGGCCCGGCACAATCTTTGAAAGGCTCCAAAATTGGGCGCGATCCTTGATGACGTTCAGGTGAATATCGAGCCTGGCTCGAAAGAGCTCGTCCTCGGCCGCGTGCAGGATCACGCCTCGAAGCGGGCTGCTCGCATCACCTGAGGTCATGATCGAGCACGTATAGCACAAAGCCACCGACCGGGGACCCACGCGCAAGCGGCCAGTGCCCCTCTTTCAGGGGACCCCGAAGCGGCTCGTGGATGTGTGCCATACCGCTTGTTTCTCTGCGGTTTGCGTCGATGGCAACGTGGTTCGACGCGGCTTGACAAGGGCGACGCGGGTGGGATGCAGAAGGCACCAACTTCATCCCGGCCTGCTTGGCCGTGGGAGGGTCTCATGGTCCACCGCGGTGACGTTACCCTCGAGTCGACGGCGCGAAATCCAGGGTCGACCCAGGTCCTCCAGAATCGCGCCTTCATCGAGCTGTCGCGCATCCTCACGAGCGGCGACGCCGCCGTGCTCTCCAGCGCGCTGCCGCTCTTCGTGCGCGGCTCCGGCGTGCCGTCGGCGGCCGTGTACCGCCTGTCCGCCGAGGACGAGCTGACGTTCGTCGCTTCCGACGGAGTGCCCGCGAAGCTGCGCGCCTATCTCGAGGAGCCGGCGTACAATGGCGCCCTCGACTTCGTCGCCCGGCGGGCATTGAAACAACGCCGCACCGTCATTGACAGCGGCGTCTTCGGCGACACCTCCACGGCGGGCGCTCACGCCGCCCTCGACGAGGCCGGCTGGCAGAGCGGCATTGCCGTGCCCATCCTCGCCGGCGGCGCCTCCGGCGGCGTGGTGCTCGCGGGGGCCCGCGCCGGCAACGTCGACGGCGGCACGGTGTCCTTTCTGGAGGCCATGGCGAACCTCCTCGGCGCCGCCCTCGGAAAGCCCGCCCGCGAGGACGGCGCGCCTCGGCCCACGTCCACCTCGTCCGCCGCCTGCGTCGCGCTCGTCTGCGAGGCGCTCGGCGGGCTCGGGCGCGAGGTGGCGGCGCAGCACGCGCTCGTCCGGCAGGTCTGCTTCCGCGCCGAGTCACCGCCCGAGGCCGACGCGCTGCTCGGTCATTCGCGGGCCCTGGAGCGCAGCTTTCGCCACCTCTCGGACGTCGTGCTGCACTTGCCCGGGGCCGCGGCGAGCCACGGCAAGCGCTCCGTGTCGGCCGCCCAGGTGATCGAGGCCGCGGTTCGCGCGGCGGAGCCGGCGTTGATCGCGGCGCGGGCGGACGTGCAGGTGGTGTGTCCGCCGTCGTGCGCGTTCGACGCCGATCCGGAGCTCATCGCGCTGGCGATCCGGCACCTCGTCGTCAATGCGGCCGAGGCGCTGGGCAGCGACGCCGCCGCGAGCGCCGCCGCCCTGTCCGACGGGAGGCCCACGCTCGCGAGCCGCAGGTTCGTGCGGATCCGGGCCCGCAGCGAGGGGCCGAACGCCGTCGTGGACGTCGAGGACTCCGGGCTCGGCGTGCCGCCCGACCTGCGCCCGCGCGTGTTCGAGCCCTCCGTCACGACCAAGGGGGCGGGCCGCGGCATCGGCCTTTCGCTCGCCCGCCACGTCGTCGAGTCGCACGGCGGCTGGATGGAGCTCGGCGTGGCCGAGCTCGGCGGGGCCCGCTTCAGCGTGTTCTTGCCGCGGCTCGCACCGTCGGCCGACGGGCTGCGCAGAGCCCCCACGCTCCCGCAAATCGACCTGTCCGGCGCGCTGCGGCGCACAGGCCAGTGACCGGCGCGCGACGCGCAAAGTGTGCCGTCCCGGGATGACGCTGGAACGGCGGGGGGCGTGGCGGTAGAAGCCCCGCCGTGAACGACCTCGGCTTCGAAATCGTCGGATCAGGGCACTACGCGCCCGGCGAGCCCGTGACCAACGACGACCTCTCCCGCGTGATGACCACGTCGGACGAGTGGATCTTCCCGCGCTCCGGCATCCGCCAGCGCCACTACGCGCCCGAGGGAGTCGGCGTGTCCGACCTGGGGTGCGAGGCCGCGAAGCGGGCCATTGCCTCGTCGGGGATCGATCCCGCCGAGATCGACTACATCGTGTTTGCGACAATGACCCCGGACTACATCTTTCCGGGGCCGGGCGCCCTGCTCGGCGCCAAGCTGGGCATTCCCGGGGTGCCCGCCCTCGACATCCGGCAGCAGTGCGCAGCCATGCTGTTCGGGTTGCAGACCGTCAACGGTCTCATCCAGACCGGCGCCGCCAGGACCATTCTCTTCGTCGGGGCCGAGGCGCACGCCGGCTTCATGCCCTGGGAAGACTGGGGCGCTCTGGACCCCAGGAACAACCGTGTCGCGACGCCCGAGGCGCGCGAGCGCGCCGACCGTCACCGCCACCTCGCCGTGCTGTTCGGCGACGGCGCCGGCGCGCTCCTCTTCCGCGCCACCGATCGCGACGCCGGCCTGCGCGCCGTCAAGATCTGCTCCGACGGCCGCTTTGCCGAGCTGCTCTATGTGCCCGGCGGCGGCTTTCGCACGCGCCCCTACTGGAAGACCGACTCGCACGACGCCGACATGCACATCCCACGCATGGACGGCCGCGAGCTCTTCAAGTTCGCGGTGACCAAGCTGCCGCGGACGGCCCGCGAGCTGTGCGCCAAACACAATGTGGCCATTGACCAGATCGACGTCTTCCTGGCGCACCAGGCCAATCAGCGCATCAACGAGCACATCCGCAAAGACCTGGGCGTTCCGGTCGCGAAGCTGCCGTCGAACATCGCGCGCTTCGGCAACACCAGCGGCGCCACCATTCCCATCTTGCTCGACGAGGAAATGAAGGCCGGCCGCGTGAAGAAGGGGCAGCTCGCCATGGTGCTGGCCCTCGGCACCGGCGTTCACTGGGGCTGTGCCCTCTGGAGACTCTAGTCATGCCCGCTACCCCGAAACCGCACGACTTCACCTGTCAGCTTCGCTGGACGGGCGCCGCCTCCGGTCCGACCACGACGTACCGGGCCTATTCGCGGACCCTCTCCATCGATGTCCCCGGCAAGGCGCCGCTCCCGGCCAGCGCGGCCCCGCCGTTCCTCGGCGACGGCACGCTGCACAACCCGGAAGACCTGCTCGTGGGCGCCCTGACGGCGTGTCATTGCCTGTCGTATCTGGCGCTCGCGGCGCGCATCCACCTCGAGGTCGTCGGCTACGGCGACGACGCGTCCGGCACCATGGAGTGGGACGGCACGAGCTACCGGTTCACGCGGGTCGTGCTGCGACCCACCGTCACGGTGAAGCGCGGGTCGGACCTCGCGAGGGCGCGGGCTCTCCACGAGGAGGCGCACAGCGCCTGCTTCATCGCCAGGAGCGTGGGCTTTCCCGTCAGCCATGAAGCGACGATGATTGAAGCCGAGTAGCGATCGGGTGGCGGGCGGCAGCCGGACGAGGCTGCCGCGAGGCCAAGAAAGAGGCGGGGAGATCAGGCCGTGGGTTTGGTTGGGTCGTGCAGCGCGAAGCGCGCGAAGATTTCGCCGCGCAGGGCCGGGGTCGCCTGCTCGTGCGCCGCGCAATCGACGCGCAGGTGCATGGCCCCGAGGGGCGCGTCGAACGCCCGGCAATGATGTGGTTTGTCGTCCTCTTGGTGGACGTTGGGGTCGAAGAAACGGCAGCTCACACAGGTCCGCGCCACGTGGATCTGCCCGCGCTCGGTGAGGCAACGAATGACCTTGATGAGCGCCAGCAAGAACGCCTCTTGCTCGGGCTCGGGCAACGACCCGACGGCCGAGAACAAGAAGTCTGGCCACGAGGCCGCATTGGTCGCCTCCTTGGCGCCCTCGATCGTCAGCGTCAGGACGACGGCTCGGGCGTCATCGGGGGCCGCCTCTTTCCGGACGAGACCCTTCTCGACCAATGCCCGCACGGAGTCGCTCGCGGTCGGTGCGCTGACCCCGAGCCTCTGGGCGACCTCGCCCAGACGTAAACCTCGTGGGGTGCCCGCCAGGAGGGCGAGCACCTGACCCTGGGTCGGTGAGAGCCCCCGGGCGTTGGCGCCCTGCCAGGCCTGGCTGCGCAGTGCCATTCCAATCTTCGACAGTCCCTCAGTCACTCGTTGAGCGACGGGCTCACTATTCTGCTCGAAGTACTGCGGTATCATTATTCAGGATCCTAAAATGTGATGCTCGATGGATCTGCACGGTCCGGGGAGGACTGTGCACCGCGAAAGTAGGCACGACTTACGATGCAGGGGAAGACAGTCGTTTTCCGACTCGCTGCGTCAACAATGTGCCAACAATGCGTCAAGGCGGTCGGCGGCGGTCGTCGTCCTGCAGGTCGGGCGTCGTCGTGCCGCCCGGCGGCGCGCTGCCGCCGGGCGCGCGCTCGATGACGGCGCCCCACTCCCAGCCGAAGAACCCGGGGTGAACGCTGACCCGCACCGTGTCGCCGGTGCGGATGCCCCGGTGCGTCTCGGAGTCGACCGCCAGCTCCAGCTTTGTCGCGCCCGGCTGCCACGACGGGACGACGAGCAGCCACTCGTTCACGAGGCCGCTCTTGCGGCTCTTGCTGGTGTCCTTGGCGATCACCTTGGCGTCGTGCGTCGCCAGCGGAGCCTCGTCGAGGAGGCGGTTTGCCGCGTCGAGGAGGCCGACGCCGAGGGTCGCCATCACGACGAGCAGGGCGAGCACCAGGGGAAGATCGGTGGAGACGTTGCGGCGCTTGAGCTGCCAGCGCACGCCGAGGAAGGCGAGCACGAAGGCCACCGAGCCCACGAGGATCCCCGGGATCATGGTGGGGAGCGGCACGATGGGCCGCGGCAGTGGGCGGATCGCCATGCCGGCGTCGTCGAACGTGCCGGGCGCGAGGGCGCCCGCGGCGACGAGACCGACCACGAGGATGACCGCCGTGAGCGTCCGGCCGAGCTGCGGGCGGCGGGTGATCGCCGAGGGATCGAGGCGCGGGACGTGCGCGACCAGGGTGGCGAGCGCCGCGACGACGGGGCTCAGCGTGGTGGTCGTGAGGTGGCTGTCGTTGGGGGCGAGCAGCTCGGCCCGCAGCGCGCGCTCCTCGAAGTACAGGTTGAAACCGGCGGCGAGGATCTCGAGCACCGCGGCGCGCGCCTCCTTCGCACCGAACGCCTGCGCGATGACCTCGTCCGCGAGGTCGGCCTTGATCGCCACCGCGCGATCGAACGCCGGGTCGCCGGTGCGGACGTCGATGCGCAGCGCGAACATCGCGTTGAAGCGGTCGAGCGAGGTCAGCGGCTTGAGCTCGAGGACCGGGTACACGAGCCGGGCGCGCATGCGCGTGCGGACGTTCTGGCGGTAGCCCGACGACGGCGCCGCTTCTTCTTCCTGGCCGCGGACGACGAGGCACGGCGCCGCCCCGTGCGCGAGCTCGACGGCGACCACGGCGGCCTCGCGATCGAGGCCGAAGACCTCGACCGTGCGGCCGTCGCGCGACTCGGTGCGCGGGCTGGCCTCGAAGGAAGCGGCGAGCTTCTGGAACGGCGTCAACGGCGCTTTGCCCGCGGCCATGGCGAGGCTTCAGCTCTTGAGCCCGTCGAGCACTTCGAGCGCCAGCTCGTAGCGCCCGAGGGGGGGCATGAGGTACGCGCCCTGCACGCGATCGCGCACCGCGAAGAGCATCTCCCGCGCGATCTTGACGCCCTCCTTGCGGGCCTCCGCGCCGCCGGGGACGCGGCGCATGCGCTCGCGGATGTGATCGGGGATGCGCATGCCGGGCACCTCGTTGTGCAAGAACTCGGCGTTCTTGTACGAGACCAGCGGGAGCACGCCGATCATCACCGGCATCTTCAGGTGGGCGATGCGCGCGAGGAGCGTGTCGAGCAGCTCGGGCTGGAAGACCGGCTGCGTCATCACGAAGTCGGCGCCGGCCGCCCGCTTCAATTCGAGGCGGCGGATCTCGCGATCGAGATCGGCCGCGCCGGGCTCGACGCCGGTCGCGCAGAGGAAGCTCGTCTGACCGCCCCCGAGCTGCTTTCCCGCGGGATCGACGCCGCGGTTGAGGTTCGACGCCATCTGCAAGAGGCCGATGGAGTCGAGATCGTAGACGGCGGTCGCCTCGGGGTAGTCGCCGACCTTGGGCGGGTCGCCGGTGATGACGACGAGGTTCTTGATGCCGATGGCGTTGGCCCCGAGGAGGTGCGCCATCTGCCCGATGAGGTTGCGATCGCGGCCGCAGACGTGGAGCAGCGGCTCGATCCCGAACTTCTGGAGCAGCAGCGCGCAGAACGCGAGGTTCGACATGCGGGCCGTGGCGCGCGGGCCGTCGGCGACGTTGACGATGTCGCAGCCGGCGTCGATCAGCATCTTGGAGGCGTTGAGAGCGCTCGTCGGATCGAGGCCGGGCGCGGGGTTGACCTCGACGGAGACGACGAACTTTCCCTCGGCGATCTTCTTCGCGAAGGCGCTGCGCTGGGACAGCGGCACGGGGGCCAGCGTCGCGGCGGACGGCGGCGGCGGATCGACCGAGATGCGCTGGCGCTCGATGGTGCGGCCCGACAGCATGCGCACCGAGTTGGCCATCCAGCGGATGTGCTCGGGGGTGGTGCCGCAGCAGCCGCCGATCATCTGCGCCCCGAGCTGGATCATGCGGCGCGCGAAGACGTCGAAGTACTCCGGCGTGGCCATGTACAGCAGGCGGCCGTCGATGTTGCGCGGCAGGCCGGCGTTGGGCTGGACGCACAGCGGGAGCCCCGCGCCGCGCATGCGTTCGGCCATGGCGAGCGAGAGCTGCGGGCCGTCGCCGCAGTTGACCCCGATCATGTCGACGCCGAACGAGCGGAGGATCTCGGCGACCTTCTCGGGGGGCGAGCCGTCGGCGACGGTCTCGGTCGTGTCGAAGGTCATCGAGGCGAGCAGCGGGATCTTCGGATCGGCCTTGCGCGCCGCGCGGATCGCGATCTCGATCTCTTCGGTGTGGCGGAAGGTCTCGAGCACGAGGAGATCGACGCCGCCCTCGACGAGCGCGCTGGCCTGCTCGAAGAACGTCGCGAACGCCGCCTCCAGCTCTTCTTTGGTCATCACGCCGGGGATGAGCCCGGTCGGCCCGATCGAGCCGGCGACGTAGGCGTCGCGCGCCGCGACCTCACGCGCGTTGCGCGCCCCCGCCAGGTTGTAGGCGCGCACCTCGGTGCCCAGGCCGTGACGATCGAGCCGGACCTTGTTCGCGCCGAAGGTGTTGGTGAGCAGGATCTGCGCGCCGGCCGCCAGGTAGTCGGCGTGGATGCGCTTGACGACGTCGGGTCGCGCGACGTTGAGCTGCTCGAAGTTCTGCGTGACGAACACGCCTCGCTCGTAGAGCAGGGATCCCATCGCGCCGTCGAATACCAGGATCGAGTCCTTGATCTTTTCGAGGAACGGAGTTTCCGGCCTGGGCGCCACCATTTTGGCCGAAGCCTAGCGCAACGGAGCACGCTCGGGGTGACGCAAACGGACGACCTTCGCCGCGGCGCATCGCGGGCTAGAGTTTGCTCGCCTGGGGAGGTCGTCCGAAATGAATGTTCTTCACGAGTCTTTGCTGGAGCTTCTCCGTTGCGCCGGTTGCAAGGGCCCGCTCGCGCGCGCCTCGGACCTGCTCACGTGCCAGGTGTGCGCGACGACGTACCCGGTGGTCCATGGGGTGCCGGTCCTGATCGACGAATCGAAGAGCGTGTTCCGGGTCGACCAGTGCGTCGCTTCGTTGGACGCGGAGGAGCCGGTCCACGAGCGGACGTGGAAAGACGTCGTGCGCGTTGCCGCGAACAGCATCGTGCCGAAGGCCAGCGAGAACATCGCGGGGCCGGCGAACATCCGGATCCTGATGGAGGAGCTCCGCCGGGAGCACGCCTCGCCGCGCGTGCTCGTCCTCGGCGGCGGCGAGCTCGGGGCCGGAATGGAGGCCCTGCTGAACGCCCCTGACTTTCTCGTCGTCGAGAGCGACGTGCTGCGCGGCCCGCGCTCGAACCTGCTCTGCGACGCGCACGAGATCCCGTTCCCGGATGGGACGTTCGATGCGGTCATCGCCCAGGCCGTCCTCGAGTACGTCCTCGATCCGTTCCACGTGGTGGACGAGATCCATCGGGTGCTGCGGCCGCGCGGCTTCGCGTACGCCGAGTCGCCGTTCATGCAACAAGTGCACGGTGGCCCGTACGACTTCTTCCGCTTCACGCACGTCGGCCATCGCTGGCTGTTTCGCAGCTTCGAGGAGGTGCGCAGCGGCGTCGCCTGTGGCCCGGGGATGGCGCTGTCCTGGTCGTATCGCTACTTCTTGCGTAGCTTCGCCCGGGGCAGCACGGCGCGCGGGCTCGCGAGCGCCGTGGCCAACCTGACGTCGTCCTGGGTCACGCGTTTCGATCGGCGGATCCAGGACAATCCAGGCGCGATCGACGCCGCGTCGGCCTTCTACTTCCTCGGGCGGCGGAGCGAAGAGCGGCTCTCGTACGGCGACATCCTGGCTTCCTACCGCGGCGAGTGGAAGCTCCACCGGTGACGGTGCGCTCGCCCTGATCCGGCGCGTTCGGCGACGACAGAGGGGGATTGTCCGAGACGCGAGGCCGAGTCGCTCGAATCGGAGTTGAGCCTCGCGGCGCCCGGGGATAGGACCTGCCGATGCAGCGGCCCACCCTCCAGAAGCTCTCCCGCGAAGAACTGATCCGAGAGGCGGAGCGCGCCGGTGTGCCTCGCCCGCGAGTGCTCACGCACGCCGAGCTGATCGACGAGATCCTGAAGCGCACGGCGACCAGCGATCCCGACAAGGCGCGGGCCCGCGGCTGGCTCGGGCGGGCCCGCGATCTGCTCGCCACGGTGGTCGAAAAAGGCCTGCACCTGCCCGACGCGGCGGCCGCCATCCGCACCGGACCCAAGGGCTGGCCGCCGCCGCCGCCGCCGCTCCCGACGGTGACGCTCGCCGAGATCTACGCGGCGCAAGGCCACCTCGAACGGGCCGTGGCAGTGCTCGAAGACGTGCTGCGGCGCGAGCCGGAGCACCAGGAAGCACGCGAGCTCCGCGAGCGCTTTCTCGCCCAGATCGCCCGCGGTCCGAGGGGCGCCTCGGAGCCGGCGGCGCGGCCGCAGAGCGAGCCTTCGGGGGAGTCCGGCGCGGGTGACTCGGCGCGCGACGCGGACGAGCGACGCGCGGCGCCCGCCTCGGCGCCGCCGACCTTGCCGGCGTCGCCCGCCGTGGACGCAGGCGACGCGGGCGGCTCGGCCCGGGCGAGCGTGCAGGCCCCGACGCGCGCGGCTCCTGCGAGCGAAGAGGCGGAAGACTTCGGCTCGGAGCTCGGCGCCCCGTCGGCCGCGCAGCTCACCGCGCGCTCGCCGAGCACGCGGCCCGCCGCCGTGGACCAGCCTGTCGGGGCGGCAGCGAGCGCCGAGCAGGCCGCGTCGGGCGAGCAGGCCGCGGCGGGCGAGCAGGCGGCGGCGCCGGCGCTGCCGGAGCAGTACGACGTCGACGAGGTGGTCGCGCTCGCGGTCGATCCGAGCACGTTCTACGTCTACTGGGAGGTCCGCCCCACGACGTTCGCGCACATGTCCGCGCAGGCTCCGCGCGGCTCGCTGGCGCTGCGGGTGATGGCCGTGACGCCGGGCTGGGACGGCCCGATCGTCGAGACCCGCGACGTGACGATCGACGCGCTGTTCGGCGATCAGTTCGTTCACCACGTGCGGCCGCGCGCCGACGTGCGCGTCAGCATCGGCTGGCTCGCGGATGGCCAGTTCGATCCGATCGCCGTCGGCGCCGAGGTCTCCGCCCCGCGCGCCTTCGTCGCCGCCGGGGCTCCGGGGCCGGCCGGCGCGCTCATGGACCTCTCCGAAGGCCTGCACGGCTCGGCCAACCCCGGCGGTGCCGGCGGCTTCCCGCGGGCCGGTGGGTTCGCGGCGCGGGTGCGCGAGCGTGGCGGCGAGCGGCTCGCCGCGGGCTGGGTTCCGCGCGAGCTGCAGGGCGCCACGCTCGAGGGCGCCGCCTCGCCGGGCGGCGCCGCGATGGGGCCCGCCGGCTGGATCTGGGTGCCGGGTGGAGCATCGGGAGTCGGCGGCGGCCGGGCCGGCATGGTCGTGACGTACGGGGCCGCGACGGCCGCGATCGTGGGCCCCGGCGGGGCGAGCGATCTGTCGGTGCGGCTGTGGGGCGGTGCCAGCGAGGTCACCTCGTGGGGCGGAGCGAGCGAGAGCGCGGCCCGCTGGGGCGGAGCGAGCGAAGCC
>Ga0163144_10024327_pt1 | contig 11884 bp, 11 predicted proteins | sample OliLak19BULKMAT1_FD_123175 | JGI IMG/M metagenome (GOLD analysis project Ga0163144, IMG submission 123175) | Freshwater microbial mat bacterial communities from Lake Vanda, McMurdo Dry Valleys, Antarctica - Oligotrophic Lake LV.19.BULKMAT1 | ecosystem: Environmental > Aquatic > Freshwater >...
CTTGTTCCATATAATCGGTTGTGGCAGCCCCATCGTGAACTTCACCGATGCGGTGTACCATGCCGGTATAATACAAAATACGCTCGGTTGTTGTGGTCTTACCCGCGTCGATGTGAGCAATAATACCGATATTGCGAACTTTCGTGAGGTCTAACGCCTTCAATACTTTAGCCATGCTGACCTTTATCCAAGAGCAACTATTAACGGAAATGTGCAAAAGCGCGGTTGGCTTCTGCCATACGATGCGTTTCGTCTTTCTTCTTCACCGATGCGCCTTGACCGGTGGACGCATCCATCAGTTCTGCTGCCAGTTTAGAAGCCATTGTTCTACCGCTGCGCTTGCGGGCGTTTTGAATAAGCCAACGCATTGCAAGTGTAACACCACGGTAAGAACGAACCTCTACAGGCACTTGATAGGTAGAACCACCCACACGGCGTGGCTTTACTTCTACAGTGGGTTGCACATTGCGGAGGGCTGTTTCTAGCACTTCCACAGGATCTTTCTTTGTGCGGTCTTCAATCATGCTCATCGCATCATACATAATGCGGAAAGCAGTGCTTTTCTTTCCGCCGTGCATCATGCGGTTCACAATCATCGTGATATGCACGTTGTTGTAGGTTGCATCTGGCACAACAGGACGTTTAACAGGGCTTTTTCTACGCATTCCTACTTCTTACCTTTCACTGGTGCTGCTGCTTGACCGGGTTTTGGACGCTTCGTACCGTACTTGCTACGAGCTTGCTTACGTCCGTCAACGCCTGTGGTGTCTAGCGTGCCGCGTACAATGTGATAACGAACACCGGGTAGGTCTTTCACACGACCACCGCGCACCAGAACAACACTGTGTTCTTGCAGGCGATGACCTTCACCACCGATATAAGCTGTCACTTCGAGACCATTCGACAACCGCACGCGGGCAATCTTACGAAGTGCCGAGTTTGGTTTCTTTGGTGTCATGGTTCTTACTTGGGTACAAACGCCACGTTTTTGGGGCGCACCTTTGCGACGGCGAGTACGTTTTTGCGCGAATGCGTTAAACGTAAATTGCAGTGCTGGTGCTTTAGTCTTTCTAACCTTAGGACGACGACCTTTGCGAACCAACTGATTGATGGTTGGCATTGAACTCTCCGCTACAACAACTGATAGAATAAATTTACCTAAAAATAGGCATGCAAACGGGCGTACCTCATCAGAACGCCCGATTGTTTTCCTCGCTTAGCGAGACACCTGACAACAGGCTCTTTCGCTACACAACTCAATTCGATACAAAATTGCCTTACGTGAGGTTTTTATATCGGGTTAGCGAGGTAATCATATCAGTGAGTGACGCGCATTGTCAAGGTAAATTGGCATAGGGAAGGGAACTGCTAGGCAGGCATCATCGCTACTAATTTGGTTAAACCGTTCACAAATTCATCAAGCGCAAGGGGCTTTCCAATAAAAATGTCCGCGCCCTGTGTTAAGGCTTCGCCTATCTTATAGCCTCCCGTTGCCTCTGTGGTGGCAATAATTGGCACGCTTTCACAGCCTGGCAAGCTCCTTACATAACGAATAAGGTCGCCCCCACTGCCATCGATTAGCATCATCTCGACAATAAGCCCCTTGGGGTATTCGGCATCAATTAAGGTAATTGCTTCGGCAAAGGTATGTGCAATATGGGCATCCAAGCCTGCACGCCTTGCTACTATCCGCATCAACATACTCACTTCAAAGTTATCGTCCACAATCACCAAACGCTGACCACTGGCAAAGGGTTGGATGTTCAAATTATCCTCTAGCCCGATTTGTGTTTCGTCATGAATACTGGGCTTTACTACAAAATGTACTTGTAACTGTAGTTTGCCAAGCATAATCACATCACCTTCGTAAATGCGATAAGGCTCATGCACATTAATCACCTTGCCATTGATAAACGTGCCATTGGCACTAGACAAATCTTCTACTGTCACGCGATTATTTTGGGCAAGAAAGCGAGCGTGACGGCGCGAAACACCTAGCTCTTGTGCCTTATATCCCGACAAATCAATGTCAGGAGTAAACTTGCTATCAGAATCGGCACGCCCTATCACAAAGTCATGTTTAGTAGAGGCACGCAAAATATCAGGTGTGCCTAGCACTCTAAACTCAACCACCCATGGAATTATGCCATCGTCTAGGTTGCGGTCTTCTAGATTTTGGTAACTTTCGGAAAAGCGTAGGTCAGTTGTTTTATTAGGTTCTTGTGTCATAGCGTTGTTCCTTACTTGCAGATAGCCTCTGTGTGGCTCATCATCAATTGGCACGCGAAATTTACTTGGAAAGCATAAAACATGAAAATGAACGTCTTATAAGATAATACGTTAGAATATGGGGTAAGGTTGTGTTGTTACTCTAACAATTGGCAACACGCACTTAAAACTTAAACGAAAAACGGGCGTGTTTTACTCCGCCCGTTTTTATAGCCTAAATTTTGCGTTTGTATCTCGTTTTGTTTACATGGCTTACTTAAATAGCTCGCGCACAACGATGTTCTTCAAAATTTGGCTTGTGCCTTCGTAAATTTGGAAGACCTTTACATCGCGCATTAGTTTTTCTACGGGATATTCCTTCATGTAGCCATAGCCACCAAACACTTGCACCGCATCTACAGCCGCCTTCATTGCCATATCCGCCGCAAAAATTTTGGCAGTTGCGCTTAGTTTGGCGTTGGGTGCGCCCACTTCTACTGTCCAAGCCGATTGCCATGTCATTAGGCGAGCAGCTTCATAGTTCACTGCCATATCAGCAATCATGTGGCTAACTGCTTGGTGCGCATACAAGGGTTGCCCAAAAGTTTCGCGTTCTTTAGCATACTTAATGCTTTCTTCCATAGCACGACGAAGCAAGCCTAATGCACTAGCAGCCACACCGGGGCGGCTGTAGTCGAAGACTTTCATTGCCGTTAAGAAGCCACTGCCATCTATCCCTAAACGATTTTCTTCTGGAATTTCTACGTTTTCAAAGGTCACTTGGGCGGTATCGCTGGCGCGTTGCCCCATCTTGTCAAACTTCTTGCTAATGGTTACGCCGGGCATATCACGCTCTACGACGAAACAAGAAATGCCACGATGCCCTGCGGAGGGGTCGGTTTTGGCAAAAACAGTATAAAAATTGGCATAGCTGGCGTTAGTGATAAAAGTCTTGCTTCCGTTAAGGATATATTTTGCGCCCTGCTTTTCGGCGCGGCTTTCCATCCCTACCACATTAGAGCCTGCGGCGGGTTCAGTGACGCAATAGCTCACCAATTCGCCACCATCAATCAAGCGTTCCCCTAACCAATGGGCTTTTTGCTTGTCACTGCCAGCAATCAAAATGGGCAAGTCACCCAAGCCGTTGGTGCTGATGCTGGTACCGATGCCCGTACAACCATAACCCACTTCTTCTGATACTAGCACTTCGTCCATCAATGAAGCACCCATCCCACCGTATTCTTCGGGGATGTTCATGTTCACTAAGCCAACGGCGCGCGCTTTATCAAAAATATCGCGGGGGAACTTGGCATGTTCATCATATTCAGCAGCCACAGGAATAATTTCTTTTGCCACAAAATCACGGGCAAGTTTTTGAAGCATTTCTTGTTCTTCGGTGATTTGAAACGAAACGCCCTGCATTTGAGAGGTTGAAGCGACCATATAAAAATCTCCTGCAAAAACTATAACTTAAAAAATCAAACATTGGTTAGATTAAGTATAACATCAAAAAGCGAAAACACAATAAATTTTCTTTAGCGGTTATCCTCCATTGGGCATCCCCCATACCACGCGACAAGCTAAATTTTGGCTTGCCGTGCGGTGTCTTGAGAGGGGCGTTATTGTGCGCTAAGCAGTTCTAACAAGCCGACTGTTGCCGTTGTTGCTTGTTCGGTCTGTTCGGCGTGGCTAATCGTAGCGGGGTTATCCCCGTCTTGGTTGCCATACCAGCCAAATTGCGCGTGGTTTCCGCCGTCAATCGCCGCAAACTGCGTGTTTTCAGGCAAATCAGCTTTAGAAGCAAGCACTGCTTCTGCACTGGCAAGCCCGTCATTTGTTGCATAAATAGACAACACTTGAAGGTCATCACGATTGGCTAAAGCATTACCTGCGGGATAGGATGCCATAAACACCAAACCCGTCACCTTAGGGTTAGATTCGGAGAACAAAGAAGCGGCTACGCCCCCTAAAGAGTGTCCACCCACTGCCCATTGTTCAATAGCGGGATAGGCTTCAATGACGGCGTTGCCCGCCCCAATGTCAAAAAAAGCAAGGTTAAGCGGTGCATAGACAATCGCTACCAAGTAACCCTCTTCGGCAATGGCACGTGCGAGAGGCGCATAGGCTTCGGCTTTTACGCGCCCACCGGGATACAAAATATAGCCCACAGTTGGCGTGTCTTTTGGTTCAAAGACAATAAAGCCGTCCGTTTTAACTGTTAAAGTATCGTTGTCAAGCAAGGCTTGTTCGGCTTGGGGCATGATGGGGTTTGTGCTACTCGCCCAAATGGTAAAGCTGGATGTGATAACAAGCAATGACACACCAATAATTAGCAGTGAGCGTCCTAGCCGTGTTTTGATAAAGTTCATAAAGTACCGTGTCCCTTGTACGTTGGTTTGAATGGCAGAAGCATAAAGCCCACGCATAAGGGACAGATAAAAAGGGGATGTGCTTTCGTTCAGAAACTTAGTACGGCTAACAATTGGTATGCCTAAGCGTCTTGGATGGCTTTTGCTGCCAATTGCCCACTGATAAACGCGCCTTCTACGCGCCCACGCCCACCAAACGCATCCCCCGCAAAAAATAGGGGCAAGCCTTCTGCCTTAAAGTAGTCGTCAATGTGGGTGGTAACAGCAACAGAGTATAGCCACTTCTTTAGCTGTGATTCGGTAATGTGTGCGCCCTCTTGTAGGTGGGGTTCAAGGGGCGCAGAAAGTTTTTCTAGTACCTCTGCTTCGGGAGCATCATAATACTCACGGCTAAAGGTCGCGCTGGCGTGGGTCGTGACGATACACACGTCACTAATGCCCTTCGCTTGGTTATCAGCAATCCAATACACTGGCTCTTGGAAGTTTTGTACTGCGCCGGGTTCGGGTAAATTAACGCCACCCTCTACAACAAACATGCCACACAAACACGGGTCATATTGGATGCGCTTTAATGCGTGTTGGTCGGTTTCGCTTAATGTCACGCCACTGGTAGACAAGAGCGCAAGTGATTGGGGAACGGGGGCAGTCAGTAAAACCTTCTTACCTGTATAAACGCCTTCATTGGTATCTGTCAGTACCCAATGGTCGCCCGCCCAATCAATGAGCTTTACTTGTACGTTGACTTGCACGTTTGAGCCTTTTTCTAGATGTTGGGCAATGGCGTTCATGCCCTCATTAGCAATATAACGGGGGTGTCCATCGCCAGCAGTACGCTTTAGGCTACCATCGCTCCAGCCATGCCCCCACACACGCACCACCCCATCCGCCAGCCAACGGTCAACTTCGGCTTGAAATTCGGGGGTACGAACCGTAAAGAACTGTGCGCCATGGTCGGCTAGCCCACCTTGAATCCGCCGTGTCGCTAAACGTCCGCCTATACTGCGTCCTTTGTCTAGCACAAGCACAGAAACACCGCTTGCCTGCAACGTTTGCGCCGCTACTAAGCCCGAAAGCCCTGCGCCTACAATGATAACATCCTGCATGGTTTCTCATCCTCACATATCGCGTTTAACGCTCCCTATCATAGCGCATTTGCGATGTTTGGGGTATTGCCTAGTCAGGTGACCTCTTATAAACCGTCTTAACCCGTCATAACAAAGATGGGCTTCACAAAACCTTAAAGAAGGCGTATAATTTAGCATGTAACAACATACGGGGGCGAACCAGATTCGACAGCGTGCGTTGTGACTGTACTGCGAGCCGAGCGCCTACTCGTTAAACGGGCAACAACTTTAGGTGCCAAACCTAATACATTTGCCCTTGCTGCGTAAGTAGCAATGAGGTAAGTAGACCCCTAAGATGGTCTACCGTTCCCACACTGACGCTTCTTGTTCGTTGGGTGGCGGGCGTAACAAAGACGAGATGCTACTCTGTCGATGCTGATAGACAGAGCCACAGACTTATCGGCTGGTTTGAGGTGTACTAAGTTCATCCGGGCTGCCACAAACGAGATTAAGCGATGAACTATGCTTGTAGACGTGCAAGTTTCGAACACGTTGGACCCGGGGGGCAGGTCCCCGGCGCTTCCACACTCTAGTTATACCAAAGAGAAACGCCAACGAAGAAACCGTCCAATGAGGGCGGTTTTTTCGTTATAATGGCAAAGCTAATGATATTATCTTGTTTGATGTTTCTTCAAGGACGGCTGAATGCGCGTTTCGCTATTGATGGGCTTAATTTTTGGACTTTGTGCTTGCGACGCAAGCAATGAAACAGAACGTATTTTGCAAGAACGTGACCTTGCCGCCACACAGATTATTGACATTCAAACCACATCCACAGTACAAGGTGCGCGTATCCAAACCACCCTAGACTACTCTGGCACGCAAGTCAGCATGTTGGATAGCCAAAGCCAATTTCTAAAAGCAACGCTTGTTTCGCAGGGCATTCCCTTAGATGCCATTGAAGCCCTGCAACGCAGTATGGTACAAAGTGTGTCCTTGCCCTCCCCTACACCCGCAGAGGAAAACACACTTCAAGCCACCAATGACCCCCTCAACCCCATCATCACGCCCTTTTCGCCAGTTGTGGTTGCACCACCGCCCACTCAAAACAGTATTCCACAAAATAGCACCAACGCGCGCCTAGAAAACGCCGTTACCAGCTTGGGCGTGGGTGAAGATGACTGTGCCATCGACACCACCAATCGCTTTAACACCAGCACAACTGCCATTTACATTGTGGCAACCGCACTTAATATTCCACCCAATACACGCCTTAGCTCACGGTGGTTTTTTGGCAATGAGCTAAAAGCCACGTTTGACTTTACACCCGATTTTGCCATTCAGGGCGCGTGCATTTGGTTCTTTGCAGACTCAACAGACTTTGCGTTTGAAACGGGAACATGGTCAGTTACGTTAGATATAAACGAAGTTCCTGCCACACAACCCATTCCATTTACCATTGATAGTTGAACACATCACAGGAGGCACTACACGATGGCAATTCTTACTCGTTGGGATAACCGCGACAAACACATAATTTTGATGGAATTTGAAAGCGAGTGGTCGTTTGACGATTTGCAGAAAGCAATCCAAACCACAGATGACCTTATTACCAGTGTGGCGAATCATGTTGATGTGATTGTGGACTTGGAAGGAAGTAAAATCCCTAAAGACTTTATCAACATGGCAAAAATGCTCCTTGCAAATCCCGAACCACGCCCCAACGAAGGAAACCGTGTTATTGTGGGGGCAAGCAATTTCATTAAACAAGGCTATAGCCTGATTCAAAAAACCTTTGGAGATAAGCTACAGGGGCGCGAAGTGCATTTTGCTGATGATGTTGATACAGCACGTGCTATTTTGCGTGGCTTGCGCCAATCAAACTAGCCAAGCGTGTAGGTGACAACGCCACTGAACTGCTTTATTCTAAATGCGTTGTTTATTCATAAAGGATGGTCTTATGTTTCATGGTGGTGGTGGTGGCTGGTGGACGTATGTTTCACCTCGTAATGAACACTCAAAGCGTGGCATAGACCGCGCATTACTGATGCGGGTATTGGGGTATGCTCGACCGTATCGTTGGCACATTGTTTGGATGCTGGGGTTTATTCTTGCCAGTACCTTTCTAGGCTTGCTTACGCCTCTTATCTTTAGAGAGATGATTGACAATGCCCTACAGCCCCCGGGCAATGCCCAATTGCTTAACTTTTTGGCATTAGGCTTGGTGACAATCCCCATCATTTCGGGGTTTATTAGCGTGCTACAACGTCGCATTAATGCCACCGTCGGCGAGGGTGTGATTTATGATTTGCGCGTGGCGTTATTCGGGCATCTCCAGCGCATGTCTTTAAGGTTCTTTACGAACACCAAAACAGGCGAATTGATGAGCCGTTTGAATGGTGATGTTATTGGCGCACAAAACGCGGTTAGCAATGTCGTCGTGACCATCATCACCAACATTCTTAGCGTCATTGCCATCTTGGGCGTTATGCTAACGCTAGAATGGCGACTCACCATCTTAGGCGTGTTGGTTTTGCCCTTCTTCATCATCATTGCGCGGCGTACAGGAAGCAAACTTCGTGACATTTTTAGAGAACAAATGGAAAATGACGCACGCATGAACGCCATGATGAACGAAACCCTTAACATCAGTGGCGCACTATTAGTCAAACTCTTTGGACGCACCACCAACGAAACCCAGCGTTTTGCCAGTCGTGCAGAAAATGTGCGCGATGTAGGCATTATCCAAGCCGTGATTGGCACACAATTTTTTGTACTTGTCGGGTTTGTCAGTGTCATAGGCACAGCCGTAGTGTATTGGATTGGTGGGCATTTGGTGCTACAGGGCGAATTTACTGTAGGCACGATTGTCGCTTTTGGCACGTATCTCACCCAGCTTTATGGGCCCCTCCAAGCCCTTACCAATGCGCCCGTTAGTTTTGCAACCAGCATGGTGAGCTTTGAGCGCGTCTTTGAAATTCTGGATTTGTCCCATGAAATTGACGAAAAGCCTAATGCGCTTGTCCTAGAAGATGTAAAGGGCGACATCAGTTTTGAAGATGTTACATTTGTTTACGATGCCAGCGACAAAAACCTACTAAGGCAAGTTGACCGCGTAGGGCGCATGGACAACGTTAAAAGTGTGCTGTCAGGCGATGGCAAAACCGACACATCCAAGCCAAGCACGCCTGCGGTTCGCAACCAAGCCCGTGAGAACGCACTCTCTAAGTTGTCCTTTAACATTGATGCAGGGCAATTGGTGGCATTAGTGGGCCCCAGTGGTGCAGGCAAAACCTCGCTCACCTATCTAATACCGCGCATTTATGACCCTTCATCAGGCATTATTCGTTTAGATGGTCATGACCTGCGCGACATTTCACTAGACACACTATCCAAGCATATTGGCATGGTGACACAAGAAACGTATCTCTTTCACGATACCATCCGCACTAACCTACAATATGCTAAGCTGGATGCCACCCAAGAAGAACTAGAAGTGGCTTGTAAAGTAGCTAATATCCACGACTTCATTATGGGCTTGTCAGAAGGCTATGATACGGTAGTCGGTGAACGTGGGTATCGCCTAAGCGGTGGCGAAAAGCAACGGATTGCCATCGCGCGTGTGGTGCTTAAAAATCCGCGCATCTTGGTTTTGGATGAAGCCACCAGTAGCCTTGATAGCCAATCCGAAGCCCTCATTCAAGATGCCCTCGCCAATATCCAAAAAGGACGCACCAGTATTATCATTGCTCACCGCCTAAGTACCATTCTTTCCGCAGATAGTATTTTTGTGGTGGATGCCGGCGAGATTGTAGAACGTGGCACGCATAGCGAACTCTTGGCAAAAGAAGGGCTATACGCTACGCTTTATGAAACACAGTTCCGCGCCCAACAGAAAGCATTTGAACAATCATGACAACTTTTGTCGCCTTACCTGATATACACAACAACCCAGAAGCTCTAAAGCGCATTTCCAGACCCCTTTATGATGCGGATGTAGTGCTATTGGTGGGCGACATGACCAACGGCAACATGAGCCATCTCATGCGCCTTTTTGCCATTTTAGAGGACTACACCGAAACTGTTTTTGCAGTAGCGGGCAACCTAGACACCGACAGAATGAGCGTCTATCTTGCCCGTGAAGGCATCGGTTTACATCGTCGGCACATCGTCTTTGATGACATCGTGCTAAGTGGGGTGGGGGGCGCGCTGCCTTTTGCGGGCAAGTTTGTCTTTAGCGAAGAAGAATTTGCAGGGTTTTTAGACAACACCCAAGAGGACATTCGCACCTCATTGCCCCAAGTGTTGATGTGTCATCAGCCCCCCCATAATACACTTGTAGACCGCGTAAGCAGTGGGCATCATGTAGGAAGCCGTGCTGTGAGGGCATTTATAGAGCGTGTACAGCCTATGGTATGCTTTACGGGGCATATTCATGAGGCGGCGGGCGTAGACCGCATTGGACAAACCGTGATTATCAATCCGGGGCCCCTTTGGCAAACCAACAGCTACGGCTTTGCCGAAATTGTCGATGGCAAGCTCCTAACTGCCGAAATTCGGCAAGCCTAACCCGTATTCGTTTCATCTATCATTGCCTCCATACGAAAAGAGACACCGCACATGACAGACCGCTATTTAATTGTTGGCTTGGGAAACCCAGGGCGCGACTATGAAAAAACACGCCACAACGTGGGCTTTTGGGTCATTGATGAACTTGTCACACGTCACGCACTTGTCACACCTACCAAAGAGCGTAAGGCGTTGGTTTACGATGGCAACATCAACGGCATGCGCGTTATTGTCGCCAAGCCCCAAACCTACATGAACCTTAGCGGCGAATCGGTGCGTGCGTTACTCGACTTTTATAAAATTCCGTTAGAGCGTTTTATTGTAGTACATGATGACCTTGATATTCCGTTGGGGACGCTTCGGCTACGCAAAGACGGAAGCGCGGGCGGACAAAACGGCATTAAGAACATCATCTTACATACAGGCACACAATCCTTTGCGCGTGTGCGCTTTGGCATTGGTCGTCCTGCGGGCAAAATGCAAGCCCGTGACTATGTGTTACAGGCGTTTAGTGGGGATGATGCTATTCTTTCTGAGCAAGTGACGGGCAAATGTGCCGATGCCATTGAAACATGGCTAAAAGAAGGTATGGAAGTGGCAATGACGCAGTTCAACGGGGGCATTCAAGCCCCCAAAGACCCCAAGCCCGACCTATCCCAAGAGATTGCCATTGCCCAACGTGCCCATGAACTCTCACCCTATGATGTAAAGCCCTTAGAAACGCTGGCGCGTCTTTACAAAAAAAATCGCCAATTAGACGAAACCATTGCTTCACACCTTAAATTGGCAGAGCTTTATGAGAAGCTAGACAAGCGCAGGCAAATGTTGGCTGAATGGGACAACGCCGTTAAAATCCGCCCATCATTAGTCGAGTTACAAATCAAGATTGCCCACGAGAACGAAGCTCAAGACGACCCCAAACGTGCCACACAAGCATGGTTACGCCTAGCGGAGCATCACAGTGACACAGGCAACCTTGACGGTGCCATGCGTGCTGTCCTAGAAGCCTTACGCATTAACCCACAACACCCCCGCGCACAAGAACTGCGTGAAAACCTGCAAAAGCGCATTACGGGCTAATTCATAAGATAAATAAGCCCCTGTGACCACTTTTATCTTGTGGTATCATGCTAGGCTTTGTGTTGCCAAAAACGACGGTTCTTAAAGGTTAAAGAGGGTGCATGATGCGTCTTTCGGGATTAGTGGAATGGCTACGCTATTCACAGGCTTATAAAGAACTATTGATGCAGTTACGTTCTGGTGGTGTAGGGTCACAGGTGGTTTTGCGCTCGGCGCGTCCGTTTTTATTGGCGTGTCTTGCCCAAGATTGGCAGGGTGCGCTGATTTACGTTACATCCAAAGGACGGCGTGCCTATAACATCACCGAGCAATTGCCGGTGTGGTTGGGGGATGACAGCCGTATTTTTAGGTGGGCAGAGCCTACGCCCATGTTTTATGACCGCATCGCGTGGGATAAAGTGGTAATTCGTGAACGATTATCCACACTGGGCGCATTGTTTAACGCTGACGATGCAAAAAAATCCCCCATTGTCATTACGTCCGTGCGTGCCCTAATGCAACGCACACTCCCGCCCCATCAATTACGCCAAGCCACCCAACAATTACGCGTGCGTGAGCGTACCAGCCCCGAAGCACTCGTCAGGCATTGGGTAA
>Ga0163144_10024330_pt1 | contig 11882 bp, 10 predicted proteins | sample OliLak19BULKMAT1_FD_123175 | JGI IMG/M metagenome (GOLD analysis project Ga0163144, IMG submission 123175) | Freshwater microbial mat bacterial communities from Lake Vanda, McMurdo Dry Valleys, Antarctica - Oligotrophic Lake LV.19.BULKMAT1 | ecosystem: Environmental > Aquatic > Freshwater >...
GCAACGGTTCCGAGATTTGCGTCGACACGCTGTGTCGCTATGAGCCCAATTATCTCGTGATGCGTGGCCGTACGGGCGGCACCATCGACGAGGCTCGAGGCTATTTCATTCCTTACAACCAAATGGTGTGTTTGAGAATTGATCGCAGTATCAAACTCGATGAGTTGGAAGCAATGTTTGGGCCTGCGAACGAACGTGCCCCGTCGCTCGCAAAGGAGGCTCCTACAGTTTCGTCCTCCCTGCATCCAACGCCGACAGCCCCTACGGATCCGGGAGAAGCCTCTCGAGTTTTGCTCGATCGCATTCGCGCCGTTCGGGCCTCCTCCGCGGGTCGGTTCGCATCTCATCAAGGCTAAGCCCCGAATATTCTGCTACATTCTTGAGTAGCTCAGGTTTCCAACCTGAGCATAGGATCGAATCGCGTTTTCCGCAGCTCAAGTTCTTCAGATGAAGCTACACGCGCTCAGATTGGAAACCTGAGCTACCAAGACATGCCCCCGCTCTATGGCCACCGTCCTTCACGGTGTCAGCACAATTTTTCCGCTCAGTGTGCCTGCGTTCCGCAGCGTGTTATCTTCTTGCAACTGATGTGCAGTCGCCGTTTCGCTGAGCTTCATCCGCCGGCCAATATTCGGTTTCAACTTTCCTTCGACAAGCCAGCGATTGATATCCTCGGCACACAACCGCTGTTCCGCAGGCGAAATATTGAACATCGCGAAGCCAAACAAACTCAGACACTTCACATAGAAAGGCCCATGCGGGAACGGCGGCCTCGCAGTTCGGCCGGCCATCACCACAATCCGGCCACGCGCTCGAACGGCTTCGATTATGCGGTCGTAATCCGGTTCACGCAGAGTTTCGTACCAGACGTGCAGCCCCTCGCCTTTCGTGAAGTCCTTGATTTTCCCGGCCACATCTTCGGTCTTGTAGTTGATCGCGAGATCGGCACCCAATGCCAGGGCCTGTTTGGCTTTCTCATCGGAACCGACGGTTGCAACAGCCTTCGCGCCGATGGCCTTGGCCATCTGCACGACCGTGGAGCCCACGCCCCCCGTGCCGCCATTCACGAAAGCCGTCTCACCTGGCTGGAGTTTCGCACACAAGAACAGGCCGATATGAGCCGTGATGCCCACGAGAGACACGGCAACCACATCTTCGTCTTTCACGCTCGGCGGCGTGGGGTACAGATAATCCTCGGCGACGCAGCAATACTCCGCGAACGTGCCCTGTCTTCCCAGCAAACCTTGATTGGAGCCCCAAACGCGGTCACCCACCCGAAAGCGAGACACGCCTGAACCGAGCTTGTCGACCACACCAGCGAGGTCACCTCCGGGGATGAATGGCTTCGGCAGCGCCATCGGTACAGCCCCACCGCGAATGTAAGTGTCGATGGGATTCACAGCGACGGCCAAGACTTTCACTCGCACCTCGCCGGCCTTCGGCTCCGGATCGGGCACATCGCCGTAACGAATGACCTCGGGGGCTCCAGTGTTTTCGATATACGCGGCTTTCATGGGACACCGAGTGAGTAATGGGGATTCAGAAATAGGATAGTCAGAAGGGATTGAAATTCTTGGCTAACGCTCCGGCCTCTCATCGTCGGCAATCGTGGTTTCAGGGTGATGGCTTCATACCTTCACCGTCTTCCACTTTCCACTGATGAATCGTATCAGGAACAACACGCCACGCACCAATAGGTCCGCGAACATGGCGAGCCAGGCTCCGAAGAGGCCCAGATCCCAACCGGGCACCGTTCCCAGCGAACCCAAATTGACCGACGAGCGCGTTAACAGAAACGCCAGGGGCATCCGGATAACCAGGAAGCCGATCCAGGTCAGGAGGATCGGGAAGCGGGCATCGCCTGCTCCGCGCAAGACGCCGGTAAAGATAATGATGCAGGACAACGGCGGCATGGCGAAGGCCACAAGCCGCAGGACCGGCACGCCGGCATCGACGATGGGCTGTTGATGTGAGTGCGGGCTGAAGAGACGAAACATTTCGGGTGCGAACGCGAAGAACAATACGCCCATGAACGACATGGTGATGCAACCCATGCCGAGCGCCACCCAGGCGACGTGTGCAGCCTGTCGCGGTTGCCTGGCACCGAGATTCTGCCCGACCAACGCGGAGGCGGCCGTTGCGAAGGCATAGCCGCTCATGTAACCCAGCGACTCCCAGCGGATGGCCGTGCCGTGAGCGGCCGCAGCCACATCGCCAAGTGCCGTGACCAGCGTGAGAAACCAAAGTTGGCAGACCGCAATCGATAACGTGTCCACGCTGGCCGGGATCCCGAGTCGCAAGAGACGATAGATCAGCGAGAAGTCCGGGGCAAGCAGTGGCAAGCGAATCTTCAGTCCATAACGTCCGCGTGCCAACACCGCGAGAACGGCGACACAACCGGCCGTGTGACTGAGGGCGGTCCCCATGCCGATGCCGAAAAAGCCCAGTTCCGGGATCGGTCCAAAACCGTGGAAACAAGCCCAGGCCAGCGGAATGTTCAGCAGGGCCACGCCGCTGAGCACGATTGGCCCGGTTCGAGTATCACCGGCGCCGATCAGGCACGAGATCCCAGCCTGGGTAATCAGCTGGCAAGTCAGTAGGGCGATGATTGGCTGAAGGAAGCGGACGGCCCCTTCCGACGTCTCGCCATGTAGCCCCAGCAGATTCACTCCTCCTGGGAGAATGACGAGTAGCAAAGGGGTGATGACCACGCCGATCAGGATCGCCAAGAGGATCGACTGATTCGTCGTCTTGTTGGCACCAGCCTCGTTGCCGGCTCCCACGAAACGTGCGACCAGTGCGATTCCACCCACGGAAACCAGTGCTGTACATGAGGAAATCGACCAGGCGATGTAGTTGGCGGTCGTCTGGGCCGCCTGGTAGCCGATGTGCTTGGACGGGTCGGCTGGCTCATTATTGCCAGCCAAGAATTGGTCGTATAGCCCGACGCTGAGGATCAGAAACTGCTGGATCAGGACCGGCCACGCAAGCCGGAGAACGAGTCTCCAGGGGGGCTTATGTCCATGAACCAGGTCGGGCGGGTGATCGGTTTCGGTCTCGGTCGGCATCGGCATCTTGCGTGTGCTAGGCTTCCCAATGAGGATCATGATAGTCCCCTGAGAGAGGTAGCCATGCGCACCTTGTTCACGACGCTTGCAATCGGCCTGACGGCAGCCCTCCTTTCCGGACCGCGTGCTGTTTCACAAGAAGCGGCACAGTGGGAAGATCTGTTGGCCCGCGACATGCGGGATTGGTCGCGCTCCGTTGGTGGCGAAAGTCCCTGGCGAATGACCGGCGACCGGACGCTGTATTGCAACCGGGGGAACGAGTTGTATATCGCCGAACGCGATTTCGCTGATGGTACTCTGAAATTCGAATATCGCTTCCGGCCAACTGACAAAGCAACCGGCTATCAGGCAGCGGTATGGGCACGCCGAACCGTTCGTGGCTCCGGCTGCAAGCTTTCGCTTGGGGACGATTGCGGCAAAATCTCTGCCTCGTTCCAAGGAGGAAGCGATCGGGAGAAAACATTCGAGGTGAAGCCGACAGACAATCCCGCCAAGAAAATCGGCGAGTGGAACGAGGTCGAGCTGACCCTGAAAGACAAGTCCGTTCAGATCCGGATTAACGGCAAGGAGATTGAGGGCTTCGAAAATTCCGATACGAATCGTGGCCTGTTCGCCCTAGAAGCCGAAGGCTCCGAGGTGGAATTTCGCAGCGTGAAGTGGAAGGAAGTGAAGTAATCAACGGGCGAGCCGAGCGGCATAAGCCGCCGGGTAATGAGACTTCACCCGGCGGCTTATGCCGCTCGGCTCGCCGAAATCTAGTTCTTCTTCTTGCCCGTAATTAGTTGCAATGCCGCCTGGATTACCTTCTGCTCGCGTTTGCTATCCGTGTATTTCTTGCGAGCCTCCATGAGGGCATCGCGGGCCATTTTTTTGACGGCGTCATCCTCGCTCGTGGCACCGAGTTCACCCAGGCCTGTCTCCTGACCTTCACGAGCAGTCTCGACTTTCTCGTTCTTGAGCAAGCCGGCGATTTTTTCGACGGCTCCCTTCTTGTCTTCCACGTCAATCAGGCCGATCACGCGGGCCGCCTCGCTCCGAATTTTTGGATCGTTATCGGTCAGAACTTTCATCAGGTCGGACACATACGGCACGGTCAGTTTCTTCTGCAAGGAACCGAGCTTTCCAAGCTCGGTGACGGCCGTGAGACGATCCTTGGCATTTTTGCTCATGAGATCGGCCGCATATTTTTTCGCCTGGTCTTCGCGACTGGCCGCAACCAGCACCAGCGATCCGAGTAGAGCGAGCGACAGCGTAGATAGTAAGCGAAGTGCCATGGGAGAGTTCCAATCCAGGGACGTGAAGAGCGTAATACGACTCAATAATGAAACCCGCCCGGAAGGGGCGGGTTTCGGTTTCGCTGACTCGATCCGAGATCAATCGGACTTGTGCTCGTAGTCCCCTTCAACGACTTGCTTTTGCTCGGTGCCGATGTCGTCGCCGTTCAGATCGGTGAGAACGAGCTTCTTGTCCTTCATTTCCACCTTGAAACCGAACTTGTAGCCTTTGTCCTTCGTGAAGGGGAAGTCCCCTTTCTTCTCGAAGTTGGTCACGTCACATTTAATTGTTCCGTCCTTTTCCTTCGTGTACTTGGATGTCATCACGCAACTTGCATCGCCAACCGTCACATGGAAATCGAGAACATTGTCCTTCTTGAAGACCAGCTTCAGATCCAGGTCACCCGACTTTCGCGTGAAACTGCCGGTGAGCGGCTTGTCCTTCGACTTCTCTTTTTCTTCCGCAATGGCCGGTCCGAGAACGATTCCGCCAGCAAGAAGAGCAAAAACGGATAGCATGCGCATGAGAGCCTCCAGAGAAAGGGTGTACTAAGTTCATATCCGCCGAGAGTAGTTCGTGGCCAGTGGGTGGGTTATTTGTCCCCACGCGGCTGCGTAATCGAAAACGAGTTTCGAGAAGCAATCGGCCAATTACGCATATTCCGAAATCGGGGACTTTGGGAGGCGATCGAGACAGGCGCAAAAAAGTCCGATAATAAAAATGTCGATATAAGACAAGCAGCACCAACAGGTTAATTCGTTTCATTTCATTGCACGCGACCAGCGTGCAACGAAAAGTGGGTGTGTGAGATGCAATGAAACGAAACAATAAAACAGCGCACGGTACGAACTAGCCAACGCGTTTCAGCAAGTGCGCAAAGCGGCCACGCCAGTTTTTCGGCACCTCCGCTTTCAAAGTGATTGGTTCCTTCAGAATCGGGTGCAGGAAAGTTGTCGAACGCGAGTGCAGCGCGATTCCGGTTCCAAGCGAGAAGGGGGAGCCGTACTTGGCATCCCCATAAATTGGCCGGGCTCGCGACGCGAGTTGCACACGCAACTGATGAGTACGACCCGTTTGCGGCAGGATTTCCAGCAGAACAAGACCATCGTGTTCTGCTCGGACCGTGTAGTGCAACAGGGCCTGTTTCGCTCCTTCGGTTTCCGGCGGAACGACTTCCACCATGCCCTTGATCGCGTCTTTCTTTAGCCAATCCTCCAGCGTGCCGGCCAATGAGAACGAGCCCTTGCTCCGAATTGGCTTGGCCTCCACAACGGCCCAATAGACTTTTTCAATTAAATTCTCGCGGAACTGTTCGCTGAGCCTGGCTGCGGACTTACTGGTTCGAGCGAAGAGCAAAACACCAGAAACCGGCTTGTCCAGTCGATGCACCACACCCAGGAAAACATTGCCGGGTTTCTGGTGTTTTTCCTTCAGATAAGCCTTCACCACGCGATCCATCGTTTCGTCCTGGCCATCGAAGTGCGCGCTTGGCCAGCCGCACGGTTTATTCACCGCGATCACGTGGTTATCTTCGTGAAGAATGTCGAGCACGTCGGCGAAGGACATTCTTTCATGGTACTCGAAACGACAATTTTGCACTGCGGGGCCAGACGTGATACGATGACCAAACTCATTCCTCTCAACTGCACCCAAGATGCTCGTCCGCAACTACATCAAGCGGCAATGCATGGAAGTCCCGCTCCGTCATATCGACCTGCCGGATCTTCCGCGAGGGGTGGAATTGATCCCCTGGAGTCCGGAGTTGATGGAAGCTCACGCCGAGGTGAACTGGCTGAGTTTTCGACAGTCCATTGATGCCACGGTGTTCCCGAATCTCGGCAATTTTGCGGGCTGCATATACTTGATGAGAGAGATCGCAAGCCACGCAGATTTCCTGCCGGCGGCAACTTGGTTAGCCAAAGGTTCTTATGGCGATTTTGGCTGCATCCAAGGCATTGCGGCACCCGGCGAAAGCGGCATGATTCAGAATCTGGCAGTAATTCCAGAGAGCCGCGGACGCGGCATCGGGAAGGCTTTGTTGGCTGCCGCGCTGCAAGGATTTCAACGAGCGGGATTGAAAACTGCCCAACTGGAAGTCAGTACACGCAATAAGCTAGCGGTAAGCATGTATCACCGCGCGGGCTTCCAGATTCGTAAAACCTACTATCGGGAAGTTCGATCCGAATTCGCCGAATACGCTATTTGAGTTGTTTGTTCCCCCACCCCTCACTCCATCTCAACCGTGCCCCAGGATATTCACACTTATTCCTTGTCCAACGGCATGACGCTCCTGGCCGAGCGCATGCCGCACGTGCGCTCGACGTCGTTTAACTTTCTGCTCCCTGCCGGGGCAGCGCACGACCCCGATGGCCGTCATGGTCTGGCCTCGCTGGTCTGCGACCTGATGACGCGAGGGGCAGGCTCACGCAATAATCGCCAACTCACGGACGCACTCGATAATCTGGGCGTGGATCGCGGCGAAAGTTCGGGCACGCTGAACGTGCAGCTTTCAGGGGCCATGTTGTCGCGGAACCTGATCCCGACCTTCGAGATTTATGCGGACATTCTGCGTCGCCCGCATTTGCCAGAGGATGAACTCGACGCGGCCAAATCGCTTAGCGTTCAAGACATTCAATCGCTTGAAGACGATCCACAGCGAAAGGTCATGGTCGAACTGCGCAAGCACTATTACCCAGATCCGCTGGGCCGCGATCAACGAGGCACTATTGAAGGCGTGGAGGCTGTCACCATCGACGACATTCGTCGTCAACATGCCGAGTTGTACCATCCCCGCGACGTGATCCTATCCGTGGCCGGGGATCTCGACCCGTTGGCACTGAAGAATGAAGTCGAACGATTATTCGGCGACTGGAAACCCTTGCCGCGGCTGGCGTTCAAAATTCCTGCACATGTGCCGACTTCCGGGCACATCGAGAAGGAACTCGATCAAACGCAGATTTCTTTTGCTTTCCCGAGCGTGCCGATCGGCCATCCCGATTTTTACAACGTTCGTGGTGCCATCGGCGTGCTGTCACAGGACATGAGTTCGCGGCTGTTTACGAACGTCCGCGAAAAACACGGGTTGTGTTACTCGGTATATGCCAGCTACGAATCATTCCGCGATCGGGCTACCATCATCGGCTATGCGGGTGCCCGACCTGAGTTAGCTCAGGAAACGCTGGATCGAACTCTGTTTGAGTTCAGCAATCTCGTGAACGGCATCGAGTTGGAAGAACTCGATCGCGTGAAGATTGGCCTAAAGTCTTCGCTGATTATGCGGCAAGAATCAACAGCCGCTCGTGCAAGCTCGATTGCTTCCGACTGGTACTTTCTTGGCCGTGTGCGATCGCTTGAAGAAATCCAAGCCTCGATCGACGGCCTCGAAGTCGAGAAAATCCTCGGTTATTTGCAACGAAACCCGGCCAAGGATTTCACCTTGATGACGCTGGGGCCAACAGCCTTGCGGATAAGCTAGAAGCCTGACGTCGTACTCTCCTTCGCCCGCACTCAAGCTGCCGACAATCCGGGTTGGCAGGATGAGTTGCCAAGGCTACAATCGGCGGGCGATTGATCCGTTTGCCGGAGACAGCCATGTTACGCCTCGCTTTTTTTGCCTCGTGCTTGGTCGTCACCGCGAGTCTCGCGCAAGTCCAAATCGACGAACGCCCGAAATTTCTGGAGCCCAAGCCGCTCTCCAAGGACGATTTGAAGAAGCAGGAAGCTCAGCAACTCGTTCGCCAGGCGAAAGCGCTATTCGGCGTCGGCGTCATTCGGCAGCGGCAAGACAAGCTTTTGGAAGCCGCGACTGCTCTCGAAAAAGCGGCGGCACTGGATCCGACATCGACCGAGATTCAGAAGGCTCTCGTCCCGATCTACGTGGCCATCGGACGCGAGGAAAATGCCATATCGCTGTGCCGGGGGATTCTCGATCAAGATCCGCATGACGTGGAAATCGCGTTCCAGTTCGCTCGATTGCTCAGGGCCGATGGCCGACCGGCTGAAGCGATTGCAGTGTTGCAAAAAGGGGTGCTGTTAAAGGAAGCCCAGGCACGACCCGAACGACTGCTCTACATGCTTTCGGACCTGTACGACCTGCTCGACAAGAAAGCCGAACATGCGGAAGCAGCCAAGGCACAAGAGGGCATCGTCCGCACGATCAACGAACACAAGGAGCATTTGCTTTTCGGCAACGGCTTCACACGTGGAGATCTGCAAGCGAACCTGGCCCGTTCCTACGAACGCCTGGGACGAGCACGAGTGCAACTGAAAGAGTTCGACAAAGCCACGGCCGCCTTCCGCAGCGCACGCGACACTCTGCTGAAATGCGAGGACGCGGATTCTCGGCACCAAGCCATCCGAATTAGCTGGAACCTCAGCGAAATCGCCGTGGCTCAGGAAAAATGGGCTGACGCCTTGGAGGCACTGGACGCCTACCTCGAACATTCGCCGGGCGATGTCGAGCCGTACGAGAAAAAAATCGAACTGCTTCGAAAGCTTGGCCGCGACCGCGATGTGATCACCGCTCTCAAGCGGTACACGGGCCGCAATGAATATCATCTTGGGCTGCAATTGTTATTGGCACGCGAGTTGGCACGCGACCCGGCAAGCCGCAAACAAGCGGAATCGCTCTACCTGTCGTTATTGGAAACGAACATCAAGTCCGACATCTATCTGGGATTATTCCGCCTTTATCAATCGCAAGCCGCGATGAAGAAAGTGCTGGATATGTTCGACGAGAGCTTTCAGAAAGCCGGCACGGCGGGCGACGACGTGAAGCCGGAAGTTCGCGAGTCTGCCCAGGAACGCTCTCGAGTCATGCTTTCCGTGCTGCGGGCTGAGCCCAAGCTTGTCGCGGGTTTGTTGCCAGAGGCACTTGTAGATCTGAAAACCGAAAAATCGCGGAAGATCGACACCTGGATGTTCTTGGCTGCGCTGGCCGCACGCACCAAGCAACTCAAGGAAGCCGAGATCCTTTTTCGTCAATGTCTGATCACCCCCTCGCCCGAGCACGAACACAAGGTTTATTCCGGACTGCTCGACCTACTGCATCAGCAACACAAGAACAAGGAGATTGTCGCGCTATGCAAGGATGCACTGGACGGCCGGCTCTCGGCTCGCAATACGAATGTGGTTTTGTTCGAGGCCAATCTCGCCGCGGCCCTCGCGGATCTCGGCAAGTTTGAGGAAGCTCTGCCTCATGCGGACCAGGCAATCAAGCTGAGTTCTGAGAATCTCAAGGTTGAAGCACGCTGTCGCAAGGCCGGGATTTTAGCACGAGCCGAGAAGTACGACGACGCACTTCGTGAGTGCGAGGAGACCATGAAAGAGTTTCCGCAGTCGAATCGCGTTCGTGCGGTGCGCTATGCCCTCTCGAACACCTATTCGCTGAAAGGGGACTTCGAAAAGTCCGAAGAACAACTTCGCCTGATTCTGGAAACCGATCCGGACGCAGCACTCGCGAACAACAATCTCGGCTACCAGATGGCCGAACGAAATGTGAAATTGGACGAGGCCGAGCGATTGATTCGACGAGCACTTGAGGTTGATCGGCTGGCCCGCCGGGAAATCGGCGAGACCGAAGATAACGCTGCTTATCTCGACAGCCTCGGCTGGGTTCTCTTCCGCCGCGGGAAATTCGAAGAATCGCGCGACTGGCTGGTGAAGGCCGCGGCACTACCCGATGGGGCCGACGACCCAACGGTTTGGGATCACCTGGGCGATGTCTATATCAAGCTAAACTTGCCCGCCAAGGCAAAGGAAGCCTGGGAATCGGCGAGCAAGCTGTATTCCACGAGCAGCCGCCGGAAGGACGAAGTGCGAGGCAAAGAGGTGGAGAAAAAATTGAAGACGGTGCAGTGACGAGCGCGTTTTCGTTTGCCCGAGAACACCTTTTTCGCGGAGTTACCATTTCAGGACAAGCACAACGGAGCCCGCTGAATTCAGCGAGAAATTCCGCTTTTTTCGATGCGAATCATTCACCCGACCAGTCCGTTTCCCACTGAAGCCGAATCAGGTGCAGCTTGCGCTCAATCTTCCGTTCCGTGCAGGCGAAGGCGTCAGCAATTTCCCGATTGGTATGGCCGAAAAGGCGGAGGACGGCAATCTTGCGAAGATCTGGGTCGAGTGCGTCGAGTAGTTCAGCGGAGTGCAGATCGAAATCCTGTGCCGGGAGTTGGCCTGCCGCCTCGTCGAGTGGAAGCGGGGAACCATCGGGGCGGTTCAGCGCGGCCTCTCCGAGTACGTGACCGCCGCCCCGTTTTTCCGCCGATTCACGCCGAGCTTGCTTGAGTGCCTTGCGGACCGTGATCGTGCCGAGCAATTTCCACAGGTCGTCCCGGTTGACAACCAAGGCAAAGCTGTCACTGTGTTTCCAGAAGCTGGTGAACGCACTCAGGGCAGCGTCCTCGGCGTCGGCCGCCTGCTGGGGCCGACCCGAAAGCGAATGCCTGGCCAGATTGACGAGCCTCGGGAAGAAGTGCTGCCACAGCCCCCGAGCGGCCTCTTCGTCCCCGGCCTGAAGCTGGTGAAAGAACTGAGTTACGGAACCAGTGGGATCGGTGGGCATCTTTTGTGGCCTTATTTCTTCTCAAACACCGTCTTGCCACCAACAATCGTCCGCAGGACTTTCGTGCCCGCGATGTCTTTCGTTGGGCAGGTCAGCACGTCGCGGTCGATGACGATCAAGTCGGCGAGTTTGCCGGGTTCCAAGCTTCCTTTTACTTTCTCTTCGTGAGTGATGTACGCGTTGTTGATCGTGTACAGGCGAATGGCCTTTTCGCGGCTGAGGGCCTCTTCAGGAAACATCACCGTGCCGCGTTCCGTGGTGCGATGGACCGCGACGGCGATGCCGAGCCAGGGGTCCCAGGGGTTTGTCGACTTGATCTCGTCGAAGCGCAGCATGTGATCGCTGCCGCCGCCGATGACGGTGTAGTCGAGCCAGCTCTTGAACGGCTGGAACCAGCGGGTTCGTTCCTTACCGAGCACGTTCAAGAGCGTGGTGCCGTCCTTATAGAGCCAGGCCGGTTGCACGTCGGCGACGACGCCGAGCTTTTTGCAGCGTTCCAGATTTCGCTGCGAGGGAAAATTCGCGTGCGTGATGCACATCCGCAAATCCTTGATCGGCGTGATTCGATCGACGAACTCATAGGCGTCGAGCAATTCGTCCATGCCCCCTTCGCCGGCGGTGTGGGCGGTCATCTGCCATTTGCGTTTGACCCCCTCCTCGACGACCATGCGCAGTTGTTCCTGCTTGATGAACAACAGGCCGCGATAGTCGTCAGTGGTCACTTGATAAGTTGGGCCTTTCGGCCAGGGTTGCCGCATGTACGCGGTGCCGTTCAACATGCCGCCATCAAGGAACATCTTGGTCGGGCCGATGCGGACCCACTCGTCGCCGACGCCGGTCGGGCCGTCTTTCTTGTCGGAGCCAGGCAGATCATCAAATCGTTTCGCGACTTGCTCGCGGGTGCCGCCCGTGCCGATTCCACGCGACATGTTCACCCGCAACGTGAGTTCTCCAGTCTTGTGCATGTCGCGAAA
>Ga0163144_10024331_pt1 | contig 11882 bp, 9 predicted proteins | sample OliLak19BULKMAT1_FD_123175 | JGI IMG/M metagenome (GOLD analysis project Ga0163144, IMG submission 123175) | Freshwater microbial mat bacterial communities from Lake Vanda, McMurdo Dry Valleys, Antarctica - Oligotrophic Lake LV.19.BULKMAT1 | ecosystem: Environmental > Aquatic > Freshwater > Lake...
CGTCGCTCAGCCGCGACGCGTCGCCAGGGGAGAGCGAGTAGTCGCGCGCGCGCCCGGCATCGCCGGTGAAGACCGGGGGCGGGAGGAGGGCGGTGGCTGACATGGATCAAGTGTCGCACGAGATTCGAATATATATTCGAAGAATCGAGAATCTGTGGAGAAGTCGTGCTGAGGCCCAGGGTGCGCAGGGTGTTGGGGAGGAGAGGGAGGAGGGAGGAGGGAGGGGGAAAGGAAGGAGGGGGAAAGGAAGGAGGGGGAAAGGAGGGAGGGGGAAAGGAAGCAGGAGGAAGGAGGGAGGGAGCACGGCGGGGGAAAGGAGGGAGGCACTGAGGTGAGAGTAAACCGACGAAAGAGCGGGTCGCGCAGAACCGTGAGGCAGAACCGTGAGGCAGACGCGTGCGGCAGACCGGTGCGGCAGACGCGTCAGGCAGACGCGTCAGGCAGACGGGTGCGGCAATCAACAGCGTGCCCGCTACCCCCACCGAAACCCCGCTGGCGCCACTGCCTCCCACCCAACCGTCAACTCGCCGAGCCGCCAGCGGGATTTCGTTCCGGTGATCGGCCAGCCGAGCATCCGCATCGATGAGGCCACGGCGACCCACCGCTGCGACGGGCCGTAGACGCCGAGCGGCGCGTGCACGAGCCACTGCTGATCGAGCGCGGCAAGGTAGGCGTGCACCGCCTCGCCGGGAACGTTGCGGTGGATGAGCACTTTCGGCAGCCGCTCCGCCACGATCGACGGCTTCTCGACGTCGGCGAGGCGCAGCGAGACGGTCAGCGCGCGGGGCCCGGCGGCCGTGGTATCCACCCAACTGGCGACGCGGCCGACCTCGTTGCACGTTCCCTCGACGAGCATGCCGCCGGGCTGCAGCCGCGAGACCATGAGCTGCCACGCGTCGACTACCTCGCTCTCGTCGTACTGCCGCAGGACGTTGAGCGCGCGGATCATGGTCGCGCGCCGACCGGCCGCCAGCGGCACCTCGAAGCCGCCGAGCGCGAATGAAACGCCCGGTCGAGCGGATGCCGCGGCATCCCGCACTCGCTCCGGCTCGATCTCGAGCCCGAGTACCTCCACATCCGCTCGCACGCGCGCCAGCCGCTGGTACAACTCAAGGGTCGTGGTTGCGGATGCCCCGTAGCCGAGGTCGACCACAAGCGGGTCGGTCGCATGCCGCAGCGCCGGATGTTGCGCGATCCAGCGGTCGACACGACGCAGACGGTTGGTGCCGGTGGTCCCGCGCGTGACCTGGCCGATGGGCATGGGTACATTGTGCCGCCCGCGCCGCGCGCCGCGCGCCCCCCGCCCCCCCGCCGCGCGCCCCCCCGCCCCTACCCTTGCCGCAAGCCGCGAGTGGTCACTTTGTGTCGCCCCAACCGCCCGCGACCCGACACAAAGTGACCACTCAGGGGAAGTGGGGCGCCCCGACCGCGCGCGACCCGACACAACGTGACCACTCAGGAGCATTCGCGCAGCCCGTACGCTTGACGCATGACCCACACGCTCATCCTGCTCCGCCACGGCCAGTCCGACTGGAACCAGAAGAACCTGTTTACGGGGTGGGTGGACGTGCGGCTGAGCGAGCAGGGCGTGACCGAGGCGAAGCGCGCTGGCGAGCTGCTCGCGGCATCCGGTCTCAAGCCTGATGTGTCGTACACCAGTCTCCTGACCCGCGCGATTCAGACCGCGAACCTCGCCCTCGACGTTGCCGACCGTGCGTGGCTGCCGGTCAAGCGCAGCTGGCGTCTGAACGAGCGTCACTACGGCGCGCTGCAGGGCCTCGACAAGGCCGAGACGCTCGCGAAGTATGGGCCAGAGCTCTTCCAGACCTGGCGCCGCAGCTTCGACACCCCGCCGCCGCCCCTCGACGATGACGCCGAGTACAGCCAGGCGCACGACGAGCGTTACGTCGGGATCGACGGAGAAGTGCCGCGCACCGAGAGCCTCAAAATCGTGATTGAGCGGATGCTCCCATACTGGTTCAGCGACATCACCGTCGACCTCGCCGCCGGCAAGACGGTGCTCGTGACCGCGCACGGCAACTCGCTGCGCGCCCTCGTCAAGCACCTCGACGGCATCAGCGACGACGACATCGCGGAGCTCAACATTCCCACGGGCATCCCCCTGATCTACGAACTGGATGCCGCGTTCGCCCCGACTGGCCCGGGCACCTACCTCGACCCGGATGCCGCGGCAGCGGGCGCAGCGGCCGTTGCCGCTCAGGGCAAGAAGTAGAGGAAGACGCGCGGCGAGCCTGAAGAGCTACGCAATCAGCTTGCGCACCTGAAGCGCGAACGCGAGTTTGAGGCGCGCCCGCGGGTCGTGCAGGTCGGCGGCGATGAGGTCGGAGACGCGCGCCATCCGGTGCTTCATCGTGTTGTAGTGGATGAACAGTCTGCGGGCCGCGTCGGCGGCGTTTCCGGTGCCGAGGAACATCTCGAGCGTCGCGCACAGCTCGGATCCGGTGGCCGCGTCGGCGGCGATGAGCGGGCCGAGTTCGTGGTCGACGAGTTCGGCGAGCAGGTCGTCGGGCACCGACAGGATCACCCGCTCCAGCCCGAGGTGGTCGTAGCGCACGTCGGTGCGTCCGGTCGAGTGGGCGATGGCGAGCGCGGCCCGCGCCGCGGTGTGGGATGCCGCGAGCTGCGACACCGACTCGGCAACGCTACCGGTGGCAACGGTCACGCGCCCCGCTCCCGCGCCGCTGAGGGTCTCGCTCCAGCGCGTGATTCGCGGCCATCCCGTGGCATCCGCGGGCATGGATGCCGCCGGCACGATCGCGACGGCCTCCTGACCGCGCGCCCAGGCGACGGCACCCCGCTCAAGCCCAGCCTCGGTCGCTCGCGCGACCGCGGCATCCGACAGCTCGTTGCTCATTCGGGCGATCACCACTACGTGGTGCGGCCCGAAGTCCCAGCCGAACAGGCGGGACCGTTCGCGCACCAGTGACTCTTCAATGGGCTTGCCGGTGAGCAGTTCCTCGAGAAACAGCACCCGCATCTGGCGGTCGAGTTCGAGGCTCGCGACCGCCTGAGCGATGTGCATGCCAGCCGCGAAGCACGCCTGCCGAATCAGTCTGCGCTGCCCCAGCGTGGGTTCGTCGCCGCCGTGCACGACGATACGGCCGCGCTCGGTGCCGCCGACCGTGATGGGGAAGGCCCAACGCCCCTCGGCCGTGGTTTCGTCACCGCCGGCACCCAGCTCGGCGCCATCCGGGTCGACGATGACGACGCGTCGCCCCAGAGCCCCGGCGAGCGTTCGAGCAATTTCAACGAGCCCACCGCCCGCGAGCGCGACCCCGGTGAGCCGTTCCCTGATCGCTTCGGCGTCCGCAGGCTCTGCACCGTACTCGATCAGCACGACAGCCAGCACCGCGCCGATCACCTCGTTGAAGGAGGTGTGCTCGGCGACCAGCATCACCGGAAAGTCAAGTTCGTCGGCGATCGCCAATGCCTCATCTGGAAGCTTCTCGAGGTACCGCCCGGTCTTCACGGCAAGGCCCGCCAGCCCGAGGCGGGCAAGAGTTCGCACGAGACCGCCCAGATCTTCCGGATGCTCGCGAAGCGGATACGCCGTCGTCAGCAGCAGCTCGCCGGCCTTCACGAAGGACTCGATGTCGGGGACTTCCATCACGTTTATGCCGGTTACGGCGTGTTCGAGTCCGCCATGTCCGGCGACGACGAACGTGCCGCGCAGCACGGGCAGGGTAAGCACCTCGCGAACGGTTATCGTGCTCACTCCGTCTCCTTTGTCTTTTTCGGACAGTCGCAGCCCAGTCTGTCGTCCATTCCGGACCGAGCCAAGCGACGATTGATGACCCTACTATTCATGAGTATGGCGATGGCGGCAAGGATTGCAGCACCAGGTCGGGCGCGCTTTGACGAAACTCTCGACCGCCGACTCCTTTGCCATCCCGCTCGAATCGTCCATCTCGGACAATCGGCGATTGTGCTGCATTCTGCGAAGAACCCGCCACCGAGCTCGGCTCTTCACCCCCTGCAGGCGACCATCACTGATCGCGCAGTTGGCGTGACACCGGGCGGCATGAGCATCCCTCACCCGATCGAATACTCCCGGGTTCGGGGCGACTTCGTTCTCGCCGGGTTGGGTGCGATCGTTGATCTGGCCAGGTGGTCGGTCGACACCGCGTTCGAGCCCGTCGACTTGGTACTGGCGCCCGGGAACCTCGACCGTGCCGCGATCGTCGCGGTAGCTGCAGCGATTGCCTCCGGTGCAGTGTCGATCGCGACGATCGACGCTCGTTTCGACGGGGGCCTCGCCCGCGTGCGATCCCGCGCGGCCGACCTCGCGACGTCGGTGCTTTCGTTCGAGCCAGAGCAAGTTCTGCCCGACCTGGTCGGTGCAGGCCCGGGCACGACCCCGAGTGGCGACGACATGATCGTCGGATGCCTCGCCGCGCTCGCAGTGGTCGGCCGCACGGATGCCGCGCGACGGCTGGCCGAGGCGACGGCACCGCTGCTCGCGGCGACCACGATCACCTCGCGCCACTATCTCGAGGCCGCGGCATCCGGTCGCTTCGCTGAGCACGTTCACGACTTGGTCGCCGGCTTCGAGACTGGTCGCTCCGCTGAGCGGATACTCGAACACGCCACCCGCTGGGGTGCAACCTCGGGCGTCGACCTGCTCATCGGTATGACCGCCACGCTGCGAGCTGATCTGGCGGCCCGATCCGAGGAGGGGGCGGCGTGAGCGAGTCCACCGTCTTGTCGTCGCGGGTGTTGCCGCACTTCTACCGGGACTCGGTGGCCCTCATGGCGATCGCCTCGACCACGGAGAAGCGCGACGGCATTGTGCGGGTGGGCGCCGTCATGGCCACGCCATCCAACCTTGGGATTTTGGCGGAGTCTAGGATGCTCCCCGAGGGGCTGACTGCGGCACCCGATGACCTCGTCTTCGTCGTACGCGGCAGCGACGCGGCGACGGTGACCGACGCCCTCGACTCGGCCGAGGCTGCCCTCACGGCCGTCGACCAAGGGTCGAGTTCCGACGAGCAGCGGCCAGGAACCATCCGAGAGGGGATCGCCGCCGCGACCCAGTCCGACCGACCTGCCAACCTCGTCGCCATCTCGATCGCGGGCACCTACGCGCCGATCGTCGCCGAGCAGGCGCTGCGCGACGGGATGCACGTGCTGTGCTTCTCCGACAACGTGAGCATCGCCGACGAGCTGCACCTGAAGACCCTCGCCGTCGAGAAGCGGCTACTCATGATGGGCCCCGACTGCGGCACCGCGATCATCGACGGCGTGCCGCTCGGTTTCGCGAACGTGGTCGCGCAGGGCTCGGTCGGAATCGTCGCCGCATCGGGAACCGGCGCCCAAGAGGTGTCGCGTCTGCTTGACACCGCGGGGGCCGGTGTCTCGCAACTCATCGGCGTCGGGGGCCGCGATCTCTCTGTCGACATCGGCGGGTTGATGGCGAACCTCGCTCTGGACTTTCTGGTCAAGGATGCCGCGACCACTGTGATCATGGTGGTCTCCAAGCCCCCCGCGGTCGAGGTCGCGAGCGGGCTGCTCGCGCGGCTAGAGACGATCGCCGCTGGCGGCGTCCCGGTGGTCGCGTGCTTCCTCGGCATGGAGGACAGCGACGGCGGCGGGGCGGGCGGCAACGGCGTGATCGTGCGCGGCACTCTCGAGGGCGGCGCCCTCGCGGCGGCGGCGCTTGCCGGGCATCCGTTCACCGTCACCGAACTCGACCCGATCACGGCGCCGTCCGGGCGCATCTTGGGGCTGTACACCGGTGGCACTCTGGCCTCCGAGTCGAAGATCATCCTGAAGCGCGCTGGCGTGACCGCGGAGATCATCGACCTCGGCGACGACGAGTACACGGCGGGCAAGCCGCATCCAATGATCGACCCCGAGTCGCGCGCCGAGAAGATCGTGGCAGCGGGTTCGGATGAGACCGTCGGCACGATCCTGCTCGACCTCGTTCTCGGACACGGCGCGAACGCCGACCCTGCGACGCCCGTCGCGGTCGCCGTAACCGCGGCACGGAAGGCGGCCCGGGGGAGGGAGCTGATCGTGGTGGGCTCGGTGTGTGGAACGGCGTCTGATCCGCAGGGGTTGGCGCGGCAGCGCGGCATCCTGACGGATGCCGGCGTGATTCTCGCCGAGACGAACGCGTCGGCGGCTCGCTTGGTTGCCACGGCCGCGCACAACGCGAGTACAAAGGGGGGTGCAGCGTGAGCATCTTCACCGACGAACTCAGCGTTATCAATGCAGGACTCCCGCTCATCGTCGAAGGCGTGCCCGCGAGTCAGGTCACCCAACTCGACTGGCGTCCGCCGGCATTCGGTGATGCCGACGTAGCCCGGCTCGCTCTGACCCTCGACAACGACGTCACCGACAAGGCCAACGCCGTCGCTATCGCGAAGGTGCACGCGGTCAAGCCGCAACTCACTCGGGTGCGACCGGCCCGCGAGGTGATGCCCGGTATCGCCAAGGGTCGCACCCTGTTGCACGCCGGTCCGCCGATCGAGGTCGAGCGCATGTGCGGCCCGATGCGCGGCGCGCTGATCGGCGCGACCCTGTTCGAGGGCTGGGCCGACACCCCAGACGACGCGGTGCGGATGCTCGACTGCGGCGAAATCTCCGTCGAACCGTGCCACCACCTCGGTGCCGTCGGTCCGATGGCGGGAGTTATCGCGCCATCCATGCCGGTGCTCGTCACGACCGATCTCGACGACGGCCGGCAAGCGTTTGCGAGCCTGAACGAGGGGCTCGGCAAGGTTCTGCGCTTTGGCGCCTACGACTCCGAGGTGATCACCCGACTGACTTGGATGCGCGATGTGCTCGGCCCCGTGCTCGACCGCACGCTCGAGGCCTACGGCCCGATCGACGTCACCTCCCTCATCGGACAGACCCTGTCGATGGGCGACGAGGGCCACAACCGCAACGTGGCGGCGACCTCTCTGCTGGCCAGACGACTCGCGCCGACGATCGCCGCGCTCGAACCGAACGCGGACAGCGTCGCCGTGCTCGCCTTCCTCGCGGGCAACGATCACTTCGCGCTCAACATCTCGATGGCGGCGGCGAAGCTGGCTCTGGATGCCGCCATCGGCATCGAGAACTCCACTCTCGTGACCGCGATGGCGCGCAACGGCGTGGAGTTCGGGCTGCGCGTCGCCGGCAGCGGCAGGCAGTGGTTCACGACGCCGGTGGGTCCGGCGGATGGGCTGTTCTTCCCCGGCTTCGGACCCGAAGACGCCAACCCCGACCTCGGGGACTCGGCGATCACCGAGACCCTCGGCCTTGGCGGTTTCGCGATGGCGGCCTCGCCCGCGATCACCCAGTTCGTCGGCGGAACCCCGAACGATGCCCTCGCGGCGACCCGCTCCATGCGCAGGATCACGATGGGGCCGCATCCCGCCTATCCGCTGCCGCCGCTGAACTTCGCGGGCACGCCATCGGGCATCGACGTGCTCAAGGTGCTCGACACCGGCGTGCTGCCGCTGATCAACACGGGCATCGCCCACAAGGAGGCGGGCGTCGGCCAGATCGGCGCCGGGATTGTCACGGCGCCGAGCGAGGTCTTCCTCGAGGCGACGCGGTTCCTGGCCGCGCGAAGGGGCGCGAAGTGAGCGCCACCAAGAAATCCGGCAACGTCGCGAAGTCGGCCGCCAACGCGAGCCCAGGTACCGTCCTTATCGCGATCGGCGGCAATGCACTCGTGCTCGACGGGGAGCCCGGCTCGGTCGACCGTCAGCTCGAACGGGCGGGCCGGTTCGCCGAGTCGGTCGCCGGCCTGGTCGCTGACGGCTGGACCACCGTCGTCACCCACGGCAACGGACCCCAGGTCGGTTATATCCTGCGCCGCGGCGAACTCGTCGCCCCCGACGCCATGGTGGAAGGACTCCCGGCCCTGCCGCTCTGGCTCGCGGTCGCCGACTCGCAGGGTGGCATCGGCCACATGCTCGCCGTGGCGATCGACTCCGCGCTCGACGCCCGGCATCTAGAGACCCGCGCGGTCGCAGTGCTCACCCACGCCGAAGTTGATGCCGACGACCCCGCCTTCCAAAAACCGACCAAGCCGATCGGTGGGCAGCTTACCGCGGAGGTCGCGCGGCTGCGCGTGGCCGAGGAGGGCTGGGCGGTCACCGAAATGGGGGAGAACACGTATCGCCGCGTGGTCGCGAGCCCGATCCCCAAGACGATTATTGAGTCGCGCCAGATTCGCGTGCTCGTCGACAGCGGTGCGGTCGTAATCGCGGCCGGCGGCGGTGGCATCCCGGTGGTGCGCGACGCCGCGGGATGGCATCCGGTCGACGCGGTCATCGACAAAGACCGCGCCTCGGCGCTGCTCGCCGGGCAGATCGGCGTCGGAACCCTCGTGCTCGTCACCGGCGTCGACGAGGTGTACGTGGACTTCGACGCTCCCGGCCAGCGCGCTCTGCGCACGGTCGGCATCGCGGAGATGCGCGAGCACTTGGCCGCCGGACAGTTCCCGGCGGGCTCCATGGGCCCGAAGGTGCAGTCGGCCATCGACTTCATCGAGGCGCGCGGCGAGCGCGCAATCATCACCTCGATCGCCCGACTTCCGGATGCCCTCGCCGGCACCGCGGGAACCATCGTCACAAAAAACGGCTGACCACGAGTTAGCCACCACAGAAAGGTCACGATGAACGACACCACTCCCACCACCATCTCGGTGCCAGCAGAACCCTACGATTTCACCTTCGACCCGGAGCACGTCGCGCTGCTGTGCATCGACTTTCAGCGTGATTTCATGGAGACCGGTGGGTTCGGTGAGTCGCTCGGCAACGACGTCTCCACCCTGCGCGGCTCGATCGCGCCGACGCGGGCGGTGCTTGAGCTGTTCCGCACGCAGAACTGGACGGTCATCCACACCCGCGAAGGTCACCGCGAGGATCTCACCGACCTGTTCCCCGCCAAGCGCGACCGCGGCAACCCGAGCCTGCGAATTGGCGACGAGGGTCCCATGGGCCGCCTGCTCACCCGCGGTTCCGCGGGGCACGAGATTATCCCCGAGCTCGCGCCCATCGAGGGTGAAGTGGTGCTCGACAAGCCCGGCAAGGGGGCGTTCTACGGAACCGACCTGGAGACCATCCTGCGCGCAAAGTCGATCACCCACTTGATTGTGACCGGGGTCACGACCGAGGTGTGCGTGCAGTCGACTGTTCGCGAGGCAAACGATCGCGGGTTCGAATGCCTCATCCTCTCCGATTGCACCGGCTCGTATTTCTCCGAGTTCTACGAGTCGGCACTCAACATGTTCAAGGCCCAAGGCGGAATCGTCGGCTGGGTCGGTACGTCGACGAGTCTCATTGACGCGGTCGATTCGGCAACAGGCAAGTGACTAACCCCAAGATTGGAGCACAGAAATGAGTAGCAACACTGCGACCACCACCTCTGCACCGGTGCAGATTAAGTGGTGGGTTAAGGGCGACTGGAACGGGCTCTTCGGGCTCGGTACCAACGTTCTGCTGAACGTTATCGTTCTCTCCGGCCTCTGTTTGGCCGTCATCCAGCTGCCAGACGATGTCGTCTTCGGCCGCATCCTGCCGGCGCTGGGTATCGCCCTGCCGCTGGGCAACATTTGGTACGCGATTCTCGCGAGGCGACTTGCGCGGCGCGAGAACCGAACGGATGTCGCGGCGCTGCCCTACGGACCGAGCGTTCCGCACATGTTCATCGTCGTGCTCGTTGTCATGTTGCCGGTGTTCCTGCAGTCGGGCGACGCGCTGAAGGCGTGGCGTGCGGGGCTCGCGTGGGCCTTCATCGTCGGGCTCATCATTTTGCTCGGCGCCGTGTTCGGGCCGTGGATTCGCAAGTGGACGCCCCGGGCGGCCATGCTCGGTGCGCTCGCCGGCATCTCGATCACGTTCATCTCGATGAGCCCCGCCGCCCAGATGTGGGAGGCGCCCTGGATCGCGTTCGTGACCTTCGGCTTTATCCTCGTCGGCTGGCTCGGCTTCAGGAAGATGCCCTTCAACGCGCCGGTTGGCCTTGTCGCTGTGATTGCGGGTACGGCTATCGCATGGATCGCGGTGTTGCTCGGCTGGTCAGACATCCTCAAGCCGAGCGCTGTCGCCGAGTCGATCTCGACGATTGGGTTGTACTTCCCGATTCCCGGGGGTGAGGTTCTGGCGGGCCTGCAGGATGTCGCACCGTTGCTTGCAACGGCCATCCCGCTCGGCATTTACAACTTCACCGAAGCGATGACCAACGTAGAGTCGGCGGCCGCTGCTGGCGACCGGTACTCCGCTCGCGCGGTGCTGACCGCTGACGGCCTCGGAGCGATCGTCGGATCGTTCCTCGGTTCGCCCTTCCCCCCGGCTGTCTACATCGGCCACCCGGGCTGGAAGAAGGTCGGTGGCCGCATCGGCTACTCGTTGGTCACTGGTATCGTCGTCGCGCTGGTCTGCTTCAGCGGTCTCGTTGGTGTGTTCCTCGCGATATTCCCCATCCAAGCCTTGGTGCCGATTCTGCTGTACATCGGTCTGGTGATCGGGTCGCAGGCGACGAACGTGAGTGCCTTGCGGTACGCACCGGCGATCATCTTCGCGATGCTGCCGAGCTTGGCGCAATGGGCGACCGGTCTCATCGACAACTCGCTGGGCGCGGCCGGAACAAACGCCTCGGAGGTCGGCTTCGACAGTCTCGCCGGCAACGGCGTGATCTACGAGGGGCTGCGCCTGTTCGGTTCGGGTGCCATTCTGGCGGGCGTACTGCTCGGCGCGATCACGGTGTTCGTGATCGACCGGCGCATGTACGCGGCGGCGGTGACATCGGGCATCTGTGCGGTGCTGTCGTTCGTCGGACTGATCAACGCGGTTGAGGTGGGGATCAACGCGTCACCCGGTGTCACGCTCGGTTACGTGTTCCTCGCGCTGCTGCTGCTCGGCTTCGGTTGGGCGGGTCGAAAAGACAACGAAGTGGTGCTTCAGGATGACCTGCTCTTCGTCAACGGAACGCTCATGCGCGGCCTCGGTCTGCACGGCAACCTGCTCGGCGCGGAGTTCCTCGCTGAGCTGAAGACGGCGCCCAAGTATCGGATGCACGACATCGGTGGCGCTCACCCCGGCATGTACGAGGTGGACAAGGATGGCGTCGCCGTATCGGGCGAGCTGTACACGCTGCCACTGGACGTGCTGCTGCGGGTCGTCGAGAGCGAGCCGGCTGGTCTGTACCGCGGCGCGGTCGAACTCGCCGACGGTCGCGTGGTGCCGGGTGTGCTCTATCAGGAGGACATGGCCAAGAAGCACCCGGTGATCGCCGACGGCAACTGGCGCAACCACACGAGCGCGCCCAAGTAGGGTTGTGAGCCAGAGGCCCGGCCGCGAGACGGCCGGGCCTCTGCTGGCCCCTACCGACCCCTACGGCGCAACCAGCCGCACGTCTGGAAATGCCTCGCGGTAGCGCCGAACATCCCGGGTGACAACCGTCAGCCCTTCGACAAGCGCGTGCGCACCAACGAAGAAGTCGGGGAGCGTGGCAGCGCGGCTTCCCCCGCGGTTGCGATATGCCTGATGAGCTTTGCCAGCGAGAAACGCCGCCGGATACGGGATCGGCAGCCGCTTCAGCTGGGGCGCGATGAGCTGATCGAGTTCCCGAGGATCCGAGAACCGCACCGAAACTTCCGCGTAAATGATCGGGTTCATGTACGCCGGCCCGGCCCTGAGGCAGGCCGCCAGGGTGCTTTCTGACCACTCGAGCCACTCATTTTCACCCGTCATGACGTCAATCAGCACGTTCGAGTCGATGAGGAACGCGTCTCCGACGCGGATATCAGTCGGTGTGTCCACGCATCATCCGGATAATCTCGTCGGTTGTCATCGTGCCGCTTCCAGCGCCCCGAAGACTCTCAACAAACAACTGAGCCCGGTCTTTCTCCTGAGCCTCCGCTC
>Ga0163144_10024333_pt1 | contig 11882 bp, 10 predicted proteins | sample OliLak19BULKMAT1_FD_123175 | JGI IMG/M metagenome (GOLD analysis project Ga0163144, IMG submission 123175) | Freshwater microbial mat bacterial communities from Lake Vanda, McMurdo Dry Valleys, Antarctica - Oligotrophic Lake LV.19.BULKMAT1 | ecosystem: Environmental > Aquatic > Freshwater >...
CGCGCCGACCGCGAGGTAGTAGGCCGTATCCTCGACGATCTTTTCCGCGAGTGCATCGCCGCCTTGCGCCGCGTCGAAGACGTCCCGTGCCGTCATGCCGCCCACCTTGTTCTCCGTCCGACGCAAGGCGGATCGCACGCCCGGCTGAACCAGCGCTTCTTGCGCTCGCTTCACCACGGAAGTCGCGGACGCATACGCCTCCAAGCAGCCCCAGCGTCCGCAACCGCATTGGCGGGGATTGCTCATCTCGATCCGCACATGCCCCAATTCCGCTCCATGGCTGTGTTCCCCTTCCAGCACCAGGTCGCCGATGACGATCCCGCCTCCCACGCCCGTCCCCAGCGTGTAGAGCACCATGCTGCGCGCGTCTCGGCCCGCGCCCACCCAAAATTCGCCGAAGGCCGCCGCGTTGGCGTCGTTCTGAAACGCCGTCGGCATCTTGAACACCCGCTGCACATGGTCGCGCACCGGCACATTGTGCCAAGGCTTCAGGTTGGGCGGATCCAACATGATCCCGCCTGGAATGTCCATCGTGCCCGGCGTCGCCACGCCGATCGCCGCGATGTCCGCCAATTTTAGATTGGCCGCCGCGACCGCTTGCCGAATCGTCTCACACATCCGCTCCAACCCGAAGTCTTGGCCGCGATACGCTTCCGTGGGCAGATTGACCGATGCCAGCGCCCGGCCGCCATCCGTCACGACGCCCGCCTTCATGGTGCTGCCGCCTACGTCCAGTCCGATAAACAGTGCATCCGGCATGATCCCGCCCAATCGGCTCCGTGAAGCGACAGGGCCGGGCGAAGGCTCCCGCCTTCCTGACGCGCCCCGTCCCCTCGAACTGACCTCGCTTCAATATGGCTATGTTTTATAATGCGCTCGCTCCGGGGAACATACCAGCCCCGGAGCCTGTTTCTCCCGTTTGCCCACCTTGCCCCGCACCCTCAGAGCCCGAAGCGCCCGCGCTTTGGCGAACCGAAAGCGCTCTGGCGAGCCGGAAGCGTCAGCGCCCGGAGCAACCAAAGTCCCCTCCTCGACAAGGATGTCCATGGCTACCCGTCGTTCCTTCCATTATCTGATCCTCACCGGTATGTCGCTGGTTCTCTTCTTCCTCCACCTCGGCGGCGCGAGCCTTTGGGACGTGGACGAAGGCCGCAACGCGACCGCTTCCTTTGAGATGATGGACGCCGGCAAATACATTGTCCCCACTTTCAACTCCCAGCTTCGCGACGACAAGCCGGCGCTTCTATATTGGCTCCAGATTTTCGCATACAACCTATTCGGCGTGAACGAGTTCGCCGCACGCTTCCCCTCCGCCCTCGCGGCTCTCGCGACGGTGCTGCTTTGCTACGAGTTGGCACGCGCCATGTTCGGTGTGCGCACGGGCTTTTGGGCCGGCTGTCTCGTCGCCACCACGCCCATGCTGTGCGGGGCCGCCCGCTTTTCCAATCCCGACGCGCTGCTCAACTGCTTCACCGTCCTGACGCTCACGCTCTTCTGGATCGGGCAACGTTGGTCGCCCGCGCTTTGGTTCGCTTCGATGGGCGTCTCCGTCGGCTTCGCCCTACTCGCCAAGGGGCCGGTCGGCCTCGTCCTGCCCGGCGGCGTCATCTTTCTCTACCTCCTTTGGGAAGGCAAACTTCGCCTCCTGTGGAATCGCCAGATCGGCCAAGGCATCCTGACGTCCTTCCTCGTCGCCGCCCCATGGTACATCTGGGTCGCCGTCGAGACCAAGGGCGAGTTCATTCGCGGCTTTCTCTTCAAGCACAACGTCGGCCGAGCTTTGAACCCCATGGAAAACCACTCCGGCTTCCCTGGCTTCTACCTCTTCGTCATCATTGTCGGCACTCTGCCCTGGTCCATCTTCCTCTTCCTCACCGTTTGGTATGCCTTCTGGTCCGCCTGGAACAAAGCCCCCCAGCGTTGGCAATCCGCCTGGGACAAAGCCGTCGATCGCGACGTCGCGCCCGGCCACACATCCTCCAGCGTTTATCGCTTTCTCGCGACTTGGTGCTTGCTCTATCTCGTGTTCTTCAGCGCCGCCGCGACGAAGCTGCCCAACTATGTCTTGCCGGTCGTCGTCCCGTTCTGCATCCTCACCGGTCGATTTCTCGAACGCTGGCGCTTGGGCACGATCGAACCCCCGCGCGGCTGGCTTTATCTCAGCTTCGCAAGCCTCGCCCTGCTCGGCATCGGCCTGTCCGCAGGCATCCTCGTCGCCAGCGGCACGGTTTCGCTGCCCGCCCTGCGCGGCCGAATCTTCCCCGATATCGCACCGTGGGCCTGGATGGGACTCCTGCCCGTCGCCGGCGCGCTACTTGGTTTCTGGCTCCTCCACACCGCCCGCAATGCCCCTCGTTCCTTCGGGGAAAGGGGTTGGGGGACGCGCCGCCGCAGCCAATGGATCACCGCGCTCGTTCTCGGCGCCCTAGCGTTCTGGGGCCCTCTCGCCGCCTGGGCCAACGCCGCCTTCAACCATTACAAGGCCGCTCGCCCCCTCGTTCAACTCACCGGCGCCGACGAACGCGACCAGGAAATCCTCATCGGCGGCTACAAAGTCGACCACCTCGCCAGCCTCAATTTCTACGTGCAGCGCAACATTCTGCATCACAAGACCGAGGAAGACGCCTTTACCTTTTTGCGCTATCCCCTCAAGGTCTACCTCTTCCTCCCCGCCCAAACCTGGGAATCCTGGCAAGACCGCATCCCCGCTAATTGCCGTCTCCTCAGCCGGCATCCCGACCTGTACCGGCGCGATGAAATGGTGGTGGTGACGAATCGGTAGGGTGAGTCGGTCAGGCGAGATACCGGAAACACCCCGCGAGATGATCGTTCACCATGCCAACCGCCTGCATGAATGCATAGCAGATCGTGCTGCCTACGAACTTGAATCCGCGTCGCTTCAAGTCCTTGCTCATCGCGTCGGATTCCGCGGTCTTGGCCGGCACCTCCTTGAGCGACTTCCAGTCGTTCTGCTTGGGCTCATTGCCCACGAAGTCCCAGATGTACGCGTCAAACGTGCCGAACTCGTCCTGTACGGCCAAGAACAGCTTGGCATTCTGAATCGCCGACTCGATCTTCAGCCGGTTGCGGACAATCCCGGCGTTCAGCATTAAACTCTCGCGCTTCTTCTGCCCATACTTGGCGACGACCGCGGGGTCGAACTGATCGAACGCGTCTCGATAACTTTGGCGTTTCTTCAAGATCGTTTCCCAACTCAAGCCCGCCTGCGCTCCTTCCAGAATCAGAAACTCGAACAGGACTCGGTCGTCGTGAACCGGCACGCCCCATTCCAAGTCGTGATACGCCGCATACAGTTCCGTCTTGGCCCACGGGCAACGCTCCTTCTCCGCGGACAAAGCGCTCATGGCTTACCTCCCCGCTGCGATTCGGCCCCATTCGAATTCCGAGGCAGATACCCATCGCAACGCACCACCGGTTGCGGCGGATACTTCGCAAACGCCGGATCGGTTTGCGACAACTGACACAGGAGAAACCGCGACCCTTTCGGCGTGACGACTTCCCGCATCGAAGCACATGATTCACACAAGGATTTGGTCATGGCGTTTCGTCTCGCCCCCATCCAGATAAGATACCACAACAGGAATCAACCGGTCCGGAGTGAACCAGCATGAAGTCGCACACCGAATACCTGACCATGAACGTCCCCGGCAAGATGGCCTTCGTCAACATCACGCCGCAAGTCGCGCAAGCGATCAAGAAGAGCGGCGTTGCCGAGGGCATCGTCCTGGTCAACACCATGCACATCACCAGCAGCGTCTTCATCAACGACAACGAATCGGGATTGCACCACGACTTCGGCAAATGGCTCGAAGACCTCGCCCCCTTCAACCCCGACCCCAACCACTACCACCACAACCGCACCGGCGAAGACAACGCCGACGCCCACTTAAAACGCCAAATCATGGGCCGCGAGGTCGTCTGCGCCATCACGAAGGGCAAGCTGGACTTCGGGCCGTGGGAGCAGATTTTTTATGGGGAGTTTGATGGCGATCGTGCGAAGCGGGTGCTGGTGAAGATTATTGGCGAATGATCTCCGAGCCTGAGCGCCAAGCGAAGGGCATGACCTGCCCTTCGCTTGGCGCTCAGGCTCAGGCGTGGCAATGCAATTGGATTTCACCTCCCCACCCCCACCCGATCTGAAATCCAATCTTGCGATATTTTCGCAACGTCTTTTCTGAAAATACTTTAATTCGTTTCACCTCGATGTGAAATCCATTCGATAAGCAATGTCATGTACACTTGCGTGCGGCTTGACGATGGCGAAATCGCGTTTTTGGAGTGCGGCGATTCATCGCCGCTTTCGATTTTCTCGAAAAAGACAAGACGTATTGCGGCTGACTCTGTCAATCCAAAGCTGCGATCAATCGCCGCACTCCAAAAACAAAAATCACCGCCGGAAGAAAACCTCATCCGCCGTTCGTCGCAGCAGCCAATCGCGATCGGCGTCGTTCAGGAATTTGAGGCGGGTGCGGACGAGGTCGATGCTGTCGCGGTAGGTGTGCTTTTCCTGCACCTGGAAGGGGCAATCGCTTTCCCACATGCAGCGGCGGGCGCCGAAGGCCGTCACCACTTGCCGAATCAGCGGGGCGAGATCCGTGTACGGCGACGCCTTCTTGCCCAGCGCGTAGAACGCGCCGACCTTCACCGTCACCCGCTTGTGGACGGCCATCGCGCACAGCGCCTTCACGTCGGCCTCGCGAATTTCTCCCTTCGGCCCCGCGCCGATTCGGCACAGGTGGTCGATCACCACCGGCGTATTCGGAAATTTTTTGCACATGCGATCCAGTTCCGGGAGCGCGTCCGGATCGATCAGGCAACTCATCACCTGGTTGTTCTTCGCCCCCGCCTCGAACATCCGCGCGTAGCCGTCCGGTTGCAGCCAACGCTCGATCGGCTGTTTGCTCATCGTGGGCCGAATCCGAAACGCCCGCACCCGCCGCTTCATCATGTCGCTCATCTCCCGCTGCGGCGCCTTGCCAAGCGGATCGATGACGGCCGTGCCGACGAAAACATCCTTGTGCAGGTCGATCATGTCCAACATGTAACGGTTATCGAAACCGTAGTACGACATCTGAATGAGGTTGATCCGCGTAACCCCGTTGGGCCGAGTGTGCTTGAAGAGTTCGTCGGGGGTAAACGAACGCGGCATCATATTCTCGCGTTTGAACCCGGCCGCGAGGGGATAGTGGGCGAGATCGGAAGTCCAGACGTGGACGTGGGCGTCGATGAAGTTCATGGTTGCCTCCTTGAGGGCATTATCCCATGTGCGGGGGAGGGGTCAACGAAGTTTATGGGGAGGTCGACGTTGTCAATTCCGCACTTTGTATCGCTTTTTCCGCCTTTTTTTGGTCATGGACGCCCGAATCCCGGCCCGTATTGACTCCGCGATTCCTTTTTCTTTGTTAAACTCTATCACCCCCTTTCTTCGCAGGAGTCCGCATGCGCTTGGTCGAGTTGGTTGCCTGGCCGGTCCGCATTCCGCTGAAGAAGCCGATCCGCCATGCCAGCCATACGCGGACCGAGACGGATAACATGGTCGTGCGGTGCAAGCTTTCCGACGGCTCGACAGGTTACGGGGAGGGCGTGCCGCGCGAATATGTCACGGGCGAGACGATTACGACCGCGCTCGAACTGCTCAAGCGGAGCGATGTGCCGGCGCAGATTGGCGACGCGACTTCCTTCGCCGATGCGGTGCGCCAGGTCGAGGCGATGCGTTTGGCGCCGGTCGAGGGGGATGAGCGGAAATGCCAAGGCAACGCGGCGCGCTGCGCGGTGGAACTCGCCTTGCTCGATGCCTTTGGCCGGGCGTTTGGGCAGCCGGTGTCCGAGGTGACGCGGATTCTCGCGCCGGACTTGTTCGAGCCGAAGGACGAGGTGCGTTACAGCGGGGCGATCACCTCCGCGTCGGGTTGGAAGGTGCGTTGGGCCGCGTGGAAAATGTGGATTTACGGCTTCCAGCAACTCAAGATCAAGGTCGGCATCACGGGACAGAACGACGTCGACCGCGTCGGCGCCATTCGCAATCGCGTGGGCCGAAAGATGGAATTGCGCGTCGACGCCAATGAGGCTTGGTCCCCGGACGAGGCGGCCAAGAAGATTCTGGAACTGAAGCCGTTTGGCATAACCTCGTTCGAGCAACCGGTGCCGCACGATCAGGTGGGATGTCTGCGGAAGGTGCGCGAGGAGACGCAGGCGGCGATCATGCTCGATGAATCGTTATGTGGGATGGTGGACGCGGAGCGGGCGGTCGTGGAGAAGACGTGCGATCTGTTTAATCTGCGTTTATCCAAGTGCGGCGGCTTTATTCCTTCGCTTCGGCTGGCCCAGTATGCGACCATGCAGGGACTGGGATACCAAGTCGGTTGTCAGATTGGCGAGACGGCAATCCTCTCGGCCGCGGGCCGGCACTTCGCGGGCAGCGTCCGCGCCATCCGCAACCTGGAGGGATCGTATGACAAGCATCTCGTCAAGGAAGCGCTGGGCACGACCGATTTGACATTTGGCTGGGGCGGCAAGGCGGCGACGCTCAAGGGACCGGGCCTGGGATTCGACGTTGATCCCGCCGCCTTGGAACGCGTGGCCGGCACAAGGGAGACGATCGTTGGCTGAATCGGTGCCCGCCTACACCGTGGAAGAGTATTCGGCTGGCGACGGTTATCGCTGGAAATACCGACGTTACGCGCCGCGCCGCAATCCGCAGGCCGAGGTCGTGATGATCCACGGCATCCAGAGCCACGCGGGCTGGTACGAACCGTCGTGTACGCGCCTGGCGGAGGAAGGCTTCGCCGTTTCGTTCCTGGATCGGCGCGGCTCGGGCATGAACGAAGAGGGACGCGGCGACTGCCCCAGCTTTCGCCGTTTGCTCGACGACATCGCGGAATATATCCAGTCGGTGCCGCGGACGCCCGACTTCGTCAAACCCGGCGATCGGCTGCCATTATTCCTGGGCGCCGTCTCGTGGGGCGGCAAACTGGCGATCGCGTTGGAACGTCGGCATCCCGGCCTACTGGACGGCATCTTTCTGTTGTGTCCCGGCTTCACGCCTAAAATCCGCCCGTCGCTTGGGCAACGCCTCAAGATTCTCTTTTCCCGCTTCATTAGGCCGCGCAAGAAGTTCAACATCCCGCTTAACGAGCCGGAGCTTTTTACCGCCAACCCCAAGTGGCAGGAATTTCTACGCAACGATCCGCTGCGTCTTCAGGAGGCGACGGCGCGCCTGCTCGTGGAAAGCGCCAGACTTGACGGATATCTGCGCTTCGTTCCCAAGTACGTGCATGTGCCAGTGCTGATGCTGCTGGCGGGGGAAGATCGCATCATCCATAACGGGCGGACAAGGGCCTTCGTCGCGAAGTTCGCCACCAAGGAACGGCAAATCATCGAGTATCCGGGCGCGCATCATACGCTGGAATTCGAGGCGGAGCCGGAATCGTATCAACGCGATCTGGTTCGCTGGCTCGACGAACAGACGCGCAAGAAAGTGCTGCAATCGCCCTGATCAAATCGGCGGACGCCAAGTGTCCGCTCGATTAGACGGGGATCCGTCAGCAACGATTTTCGTGGCGAACCGAAACCTCGCCTGGGGCTCGCGCCGCCTTTTTCTCGTGCCTCAACCGTTAATGGGAAAGCTACTTGCGCCAACGGTAATGCTCGGAAGCCCACCTTCGCAACGCCTGCGCTGCTTCCGGCGGGAAATGAATCGTTGGCTTTTTATGCGTCCCGGTTCGTTGGGCCCTTTCATCACCTTACAATGAAGGTGTCCCGCCTGTTGATGACTTCGGTGACTGGGCGACGCCGAAGTTATCCGTGGCGGGACATTTTTTTTCTCCCTGCCCTCTCTTTCTTTCCAATCTCCAACTGCTTATCTATGTGGATGCCGGGCGCTTTCCCGGTATGAGAAACCACCTAGGATTTCGGCCCATGCCCTCGGATGACTTTCCTCCTCTGGATGAAGCGACTGCCCCCTCCTCGCCGTTCCCGCTCTTTCAGGAGTGGGTGGAACTCGGCGTGCAATCCAACCTGCCCGAACCGTATGCGATGACTCTCGCCACCGCCTTGCCGGATGGATCGCCGTCGGCGCGCATGGTTCTTCTGCGCGGCATCGATGAGCGAGGGTTTTGTTTTTTCACCAACTACACGAGCCGAAAGGCCGGCGAGTTGGCCGTCAATCCTCGCGCCGCCTTACTTTTGTTTTGGGCGCCGTTTAATCGCCAGATCCGGGTCGAGGGTCAGGTAGAGAAGACGACGCACGCGGAATCCGACGCCTACTTCCACTCGCGCCCCCTCGGCCACCGCCTCGGCGCGTTCGCTTCGCCGCAAAGCCAGATTCTCGCCAGCCGTCAAGTGCTCGAAGACCGGATGGCCCAGATCGAGAAAGAATACCAGGGCAAAGACGTTCCCCGCCCCGATTACTGGGGCGGTTACCGCGTGCTGCCCGAGTCCATCGAGTTTTGGCAAGGCCAACCCAACCGCCTGCACGACCGTTTGCGCTATCGCCGCGGCAAAGACGGCTGGATTTTGGAACGCTTGGCGCCTTGAGACTTAGACGATCAGCCAACGCCGATTGCACGCTGGCAATAAAATCCGGCGAGTCCGCAGCGCTAGCAAGGGCGAGCCGTATGGCGACAACGTCCCGCCTCGCCCTTGCTAGCGCTGCGGACTCGGCGGTTTTCGGGGGGGCCCAACGGCTAAACATCGCGATCAAGCGGAGGGGGCGAGATTCGAACTCGCGAACGTCTTGCGACGTCTCCGGTTTTCAAGACCGGTGCAATCGGCCGCTCTGCCACCCCTCCGGACTTAGGGCATTGTATTGGACGGACGCCGCCGGTGAAGGTTCACTCAATTCGCGCGCACGGCGATGGTGAAACGGCCGAGGGCGGGCGCGTAGCTGGTCGCGACGATGCGATACGGGCCGGTGGAAGTGGCGTGAAACACCAGGCGGGCATTGAGTCCTTCGCCGCTGTCGTCGTCGCGCGCCAGTTCTCGGCCTGAGGCGTCCTCCACGCGGAGATAGGAGTCCATACTTTCCACTCTACCACATGAAGCGGGCGTTAGTTGGGTGGACAGGCAAACCAAAATCCGCCGCTTGCGGCTTAGCGTCCACATGGCCCGCTCTGCCTATCCCTTCAGCCAATTCCGTTCGATGAACGTCGTATCCACGCGTCCTTCGATAAACGCGGAATGGCCGAAGATCTCGCGATGAATCGGGATGGTCGTCTTGACGCCTTCCACGACGAACTCGGAGAGGGCGCGGCGCATCACCGCGAGCGCCTCGGCCCGCGTCGGTTGATGTACCAGCAATTTGGCGACCATCGAGTCATAGTTGGGCGGCACGCGATAGCCGGTGCAGGCGTGCGTGTCCACGCGAACGCCCGGTCCGCCCGGCGCTTGCCATTTGTGAATCAACCCCGGGGAAGGCCGAAAACCGGCGGCGGGATCCTCCGCGTTGATGCGGCATTCCATCGCCACGCCGCGATGCTGTATGTCCTCTTGAGCAAAGGGCAACTTCTCACCCGCGGCGACGCGGATTTGCTCGCGCACCAGATCGATGCCTGTCACCAATTCCGTGACGGGATGTTCGACTTGGATGCGGGCGTTCAGTTCGATGAAGTAGAAGTTGTGGTCCTTGTCGAGCAAGAATTCGCAGGTGCCTGCGCTGTAGTAATTGACGGCCTTGACGAGTTTCACCGCCGTGGCGCAGATGGCCTCGCGCACTTCTTGAGATAGATTCGGCGCGGGAGACTCCTCCACGAGTTTTTGATGCCGGCGCTGGAGCGAACAGTCCCGTTCCCAAAGATGCACGACATTGCCGTGCTGATCGCCCAGAATCTGCACTTCGATATGTCGGGGTTGCTCGATGTATTTTTCGAGGTAGACGCTGCCGTCCTTGAAAGCGGCTTCGGCTTCTTGTTGGGCGCCCTTGAGGCCCGAGAGAAGGCTGATATCGTTGCGCGCGACGCGCATGCCTCGCCCGCCGCCGCCCGCCGCCGCCTTGATGAGTACGGGAAACCCCATCTCGTGGGCAAGGCTTAGCGCTTCCTTTTCGTCGGTGATCAAGCCCTCGCTGCCGGGCACGACCGGCACGCCGACCTCTTTCGCCACGCGCCGCGCTTCGTTCTTGTTGCCCAGGCGCCGCATCGCTTCGTGCGGGGGACCGATGAACTCGATCTTGCACGAACGGCAGACTTCGGCGAAGTGGGCGTTTTCAGACAGAAACCCGTAGCCGGGATGAATCGCTTGCACATTGGCGATTTCCGCGGCGCTGATGATGCGCGGGATGCTGAGATAGCTCTGCGCCGGCGCCGCCGGCCCGATGCAGATCGCTTCGTCCGCCAGGTCGAGATAGGGAGCGTCGCGGTCCGCCTCGCTGAAGACGGCGACCACTTCAATGCCCATATCCTTACACGCCCGAATGACGCGCAGGGCAATCTCACCGCGATTGGCGACCAATATGCGTTGGAACATGTTTTTCGCAATTCAGCAATCAAAAGCCCGTAAACCAAAGCCGATGCGCAAGCACCGGCCGTCGCCGCCTACGCCGTCGGATCGACTCGGAATATCACCTGCCCATACTCCACCGGCTGCTGATTCTCGACCAGAATCTCGACAATGGCGCCGGTGCATTCCGCTTGAATCTCATTGAACAACTTCATCGCTTCGATGACGCAAACTACCGTGGTCGGCGTCACCTTGGATCCGACCTTGACGAAAGCGGGAGTGTCCGGATTCGGCGCGGTATAAAACGTCCCCACCGTGGGGCTCTTGATCTCGACCAAGGGCTTGCCCGCCGGCGCGGCTCCCACGGCAGGCGCCGTCGCCGACGCGTCGGCCGGAGCGGACGCCCCTACCGGATAGGCGAGCGGCGGCTGCGACGCGACTTGGACCAGCCGATGGTTGCCGCGGCGTAAGCGGAGCCGCTGTTCGCCATCCCGCAAATCGATTTCGCTCAAGTCGTGCTGCGTCATCAGCGCGACCAGGGACTTCACCGTTCGCACGTCAAACGGAGCGGGCGTCCGGGGAGATTCGTCGGCCACGGGCACTCCTTCACTTCTATGTTAAACCCCGCCAAGGGGAGGACTTCAAACTCGCGATTCGATGCCAATGTGGCCGCGGGCAGCCGCCAACACCGCATCGGGTCGCTTGGACTTTGGTTAGAATATCAATCCAGCCGTCACCATTCGATTACATTTTCCTCATAGGCGCGCGGCACATGGGTAAGGACTTCGTTGCCGTCCGGCGTAATCAATAAATCGTCCTCAATCCGAATCCCCGCCAGTCCCGGCACGTAAACGCCGGGCTCGACCGTGACGACCATGCCCGCCTCTAAGACGATTTCCGCACCAGGCCGCATAAAGGGAGCTTCGTGAATCTGCAACCCAAACCCGTGGCCGATGCTATGGGTGAAATGGTCCCCATGGCCCGCGTCGCTAATCACCTTGCGGGCGGCAGAATCGACGTCGCTTCCCTTGGCCCCGGGCCGCACCGCTTGGATTCCGGCGGCCTGAGCCCGAAGCACAATGTCATACAGATGCAGGATTTGTCGTAAATCCTCCGCCTTCCACGCCGACCCGCGCGCCGCTGAATTGTTATGGGTCAGCAGAACGCGTGTCAAGTCGCTTTTGTACAGCGGTCCATTCGCCCCCCAGTCGAGTAATAACAGCGGCGCTTCCTCCACCCGATGCTCCGACGGCGGCGCGTGCGGCAACGCGGCCCGCGCCCCCACTGCCACGATCGGCGGAAACGCCGAGCACTTTCCCCCGGCCCGCCTTACGTACATTTCCATGTCGTCCGCGAGTTCTTTCTCGCTTGCGGACGGTTTGAGGCAGGCGCGAAACATCGCGAAGGCACGCTCCGCCATGCGGATA
>Ga0163144_10024335_pt1 | contig 11882 bp, 7 predicted proteins | sample OliLak19BULKMAT1_FD_123175 | JGI IMG/M metagenome (GOLD analysis project Ga0163144, IMG submission 123175) | Freshwater microbial mat bacterial communities from Lake Vanda, McMurdo Dry Valleys, Antarctica - Oligotrophic Lake LV.19.BULKMAT1 | ecosystem: Environmental > Aquatic > Freshwater > Lake...
CGGCGTGGCCTGCCTGCTGCTGCTACCTGCCGTTGAGTTCGTGTTTGGGGTGGAATTCGAGGCCGCCGATTACCTGGTTTACGGGCCGATGTTTGCGCTCGTGGCCGCTGCGGTCACGGCGATTTATTCTCTCAAACTCTTCATCCACCGCTGGAAGGGAATGCTGGTGTTGGAGCAGGAATTGAAGCAAACGGTACTAAAGGCGGAATTTGAATCGCTTAAAAATCAGGTGAACCCGCACTTTTTGTTCAACTCGCTCAACATCCTCAGCGCCCTGATTCCCGAAGACCCGACGAACGCCGTGACGATGGTCGAGCGGATGTCGAAGGTGTTTCGCTACAACCTCCAGAACGCCGACAATGCCACGAGCCGCCTGTCAGATGAGTTGAAAGTGGCCGAATCCTACCTGTTCATTCACCAGATGCGTTTCGGGGAAAACCTGCACTACACCCTCGACGTGCCGCCAACTGAAACCGAAAAACAGGTGGTAACCCAGGGCCTGCTCACGCTGGTGGAAAACGCGTTGAAGCACAATGAATGCTCCCGGGAGAAGCCGCTGCACCTGCGCATCGAAGCCGCCGAAGGCTGGCTGGTGGTGACCAACACACTGCAACTCAAAAACCGCCTCCACACCGATTCGACGGGCATTGGTCTCAAAAACCTCCGCCACCGCAACGCCCTTTTGACAACCCGCGAGGTGGTCGTGGTCGAAACGGCGGGGGAGTTTGTGGTGAAAGTGCCGCTACTGTGAAATTTTGAATTGGTGAATTGTGGAATTGTTGATGACTGCACGACATCAACAATTCCACAATTCAAAACTCAACAATTCGCCATGAACATCCTCCTCGTCGAAGACGAACCCCTCGCCGCCCGCCGCCTCGCCACGATGCTGCGCGAGGTGGCCCCCGACGCAACCGTAGTCGGCCAGACCGAGAGCGTACGCGAAACGCTGCGCTGGCTCGGCGCGAATGCAGCGCCGGACTTGCTGTTGCTCGACATCCAACTCGCCGACGGACTGAGCTTCGAGATTTTCCAACAAACGCCGGTGACCACGCCCGTCATTTTCACCACCGCCTACGACGAGTACGCCCTCCGGGCCTTCAAGGTCAACAGCGTGGATTATTTGCTCAAACCTATCGAAAAAGAAGAGTTAGCCGCCGCGCTGGCGAAGTTCCGGCAAACGCGCGGGACGCTATCCAGCCCGGCCCTGACCGAACAATTGGGCCGGGTGCTGGAAGCTTACGGCGTGAAGCACGTTTTGCACAAAAGCCGGTTTCTGCTCCGGCAGGGTAGCCGGTTCGAAGTCGTTGAAACGACTGAAATCGATTTTCTTTTCGCCGAAGACAAAGTCGTGTTTCTGGTCACAAACGCCGGGAAGAAATTCATCGTCGATGAAACGCTGGATGACCTCGAACGGCAATTGAACCCGCGCCATTTTTTCCGAATCAACCGCAAGTTCCTTAGCCGGTTGAGTGCTGTCGAGCGCATCGAGCCGCACTTCAACGGCAAGCTGCGCCTCTGGCTGCGCCACCGCCCCGCCGAGGAGGAAATTTACGTAAGCCGCGAGCGGGCGGAGGCGTTTAAGGGCTGGTTGAATGCCTGAGCTTCGTTAAAAAGTTACTGGTTGCCGTGGGGGTAGAGGCGCGTTCCGTTGTCTGAACGCTGAACCGAACCTTCCCGGTAGGGTCCAACTTCCGGGAAGTTAAACCCGGAGCCGACCGTTCGTCAAAAAGCCAATCCCCCTTCCGCCCGTCCACCGGAACTTTGGCCCCGAAGGGCCGGTTCGCCGCGAAATGAAGGGGTGGTCGATGTCTATTTCAAAACTCTTTCCAGTCCCGTTCGTTTTTATCAAGCCCCAACTTTCTCCCATGAAACAAGTTCTTCCCTTTTTGCTGCTTCTCTTCCTGCCCGGCCTGGCCCTGGCGCAGCTTCCCGACCCACCCGCCCCGACAAGCCGAGCCACCATCGCTGGGTACATCAAAGACGCTGCGAACGGCGAGGGGATCATCGGCGTGTCGGTATACGTAAAAGAGCGCGGCACCGGCACCACGACCAACAACTATGGCTACTACGCCCTCAGCCTGGCACCGGGCCGGTACACGCTCGTGTTTTCGTTTATCGGCTACGAAAAAATAACCCGCAACGTCGACTTGGCCGCCCTCGACGTGAAGCTCGACCTCGAACTCGGCGAAGAAAACCGCCAACTGGCCGAGGTAATCGTGAAAAGCCAGCGCGAAGACGACAACGTGAAGTCGGTGGAAATGTCGGTCAATAAGATCGACATGAAAACCATCCGTAAAATGCCCGCGCTGCTGGGTGAGGTGGACCTCATCAGAAGCATCCAACTCCTGCCCGGCGTCAGCACGGTGGGCGAAGGGGCCAGCGGCTTCAACGTGCGCGGCGGCGACATCAGCCAGAACCTGATTCTGCTCGACGAAGCCCCGGTGTACAATTCCTCGCACCTGTTCGGGTTTTTCTCGGTCTTCAACCCCGATGCCGTCAAGGACGTGAAGCTCATCAAAGGCGGCATTCCCGCCCAGTACGGCGGGCGGATTTCGTCGATTCTCGACGTGCGGATGAAGGAAGGCAACTCGAAAAAAGCCGAACTCAACGCGGGCGTCGGGGCGATTTTCAGCCGCCTGGCCTACGAACGCCCGCTGTTCAACGGCAAAGGTTCGTTCATCGTCGCGGCCCGGCGCTCGTACATCGACGTGCTGGCCAAGCCCTTCCTGACTGGCGATTTGAAGGGAAGTAAGTTTTACTTCTACGACTTCACCGCCAAAGTCAACTACCGCCTCGACGAAAACAACACGTTTTTCCTTTCCGGCTACTTCGGGCGTGACGTGTTCGGCAGCAACGAATTTGGCTTCGACTGGGGCAACGGCACCGTGTCGGGCCGTTGGAACCACGTGTTCAACAAGCGTCTGTTTCTCAACGTAACCGGCTATTATTCCAACTACAAATACGGCCTCGGCACCGAAACCAACCCCGACGCCCGAGACAAATTCACCTGGGATTCTAAAATCGTGAGTTACAGCGCCAAGCCCGATTTCACGTTTTTCCTGAACCCCGAAAACCAAATCACCTTTGGCGGGCAATACATTCACTACGAATCCCAGCCCGGCTCGGCGGTAGGCACCTCGGCGGGCGAAACCCGCGATTTTAGCCTCGAATCGCGCTTCGGCGATGAATCGGCGCTGTACCTTGCCAACGAACAAAAACTCGGCAAGCGCCTCACGCTCCAGTACGGCATCCGCTATTCGTTCTACCGGGCGCTGGGACCGGGGCAGTACTACAACTACCGCACCATTCTGCCGGGCTACCGCAAAGCGCCCGATTTCCCCGGTACCACCTACAAATCCGGTGAGTTGGTGGCGCAGTACGGCAACTGGGAACCGCGCTTTTCGGCCAACCTGAGCCTGTCGCAGGCTGCCTCACTCAAAATCAGCTACAACCGCACCGCCCAGTACCTGCACCTGCTCTCGAACACGGCGGCTTCCTCGCCGCTCGACGTCTGGACGCTTTCTTCCAAAAACATCAAACCTCAACTCGCCGACCAGATAGCCCTGGGTTTTTTCCAAAACCTCGACGACAACGCTTACGAGGTGTCGGTGGAAACGTACTACAAGGATTTGAAAAACCAAATCGACTACGTCCGGCGCTCGGATTTGCTGCTCAACCAGTTTGTCGAGGGCGACCTGCTCACCGGGCGCGGGCGAGCCTACGGGGCGGAGTTTTACGTGAAAAAAAACAAGGGTAAACTCACCGGCTGGGTCAGTTACACGCTGGCTCGCACCGAGCGGCAAGTGGACGGCATCAACAACGACGAGTGGTTCCCGGCCCGGTTTGACAAAACCCACAACCTCAGCCTGGTGGCACTCTACGACCTGGGGAACAAGTGGACGTTTTCGACCAACTTTGCCTTCAGCAGCGGTACACCGGGCACGTACCCGACAACGCGCTTCGAGTGGAACGGCATCGCGTTGCCCGAAAATTACCAGGACTCGCGCAACGGCAGCCGGATTCCGGCCTACCACCGCCTCGACCTGGCGGCCACCAAACGCGTCAACCACGGCCCGTTCAGCAAGCGGGGCAGCGCCGAGTGGGTGTTTGCGCTTTACAACGCCTACGGGCGACGAAATCCGTTCTCGGTGTTCGTGCGGCAAAACGAAGACGACCCCCGCCTGACCGAAGCCGTGCGCTACTCGGTTTTTGGCTCGTTTCTGCCTTCGGTGACGTATAATTTTAAATTTTAGTAATGAGTAATCAGGAGTGAGGAGTGGGTAGAAATGCAGTTTGACTTTTCTACTCACTCCTCACTCCTCGCTCCTGACTCCTTCCTACCATGAAACGACTCCTCTTTTTCCTCCTCCCCCTCCTGGCCCTGAGCGCCTGCCAGGACGTCATCGACCTCGACACCGAAACCGGCCCGACCCAACTCGTGGTGGATGGTTGGGTCACCAAACAGGCTGGCCCGGCCACGATTAAACTCACCCAGTCAGCGGCGTATTTCGATAATTCGATTCCAAAACCCGTCCTCGGCGCGACCGTCATCGTGACCGACGAGGTCAACGTGGTGTACGAATTCAAAGATTTGAAAAGCAACGGCGTGTACGTCTGGACGCCGCCTTCCAAATTTACGCCGCTGGGTCACGTGAGCGGTACCTACCGGCTTTCCATCAAAACGGGCGGTGAAGAGTACCGGGCCACGACCCAAATCCGGCCCGTGCCCCGCATCGACTCGGTCAATTATTTCTTCGAAAAACCGCCCGTCGCCCCGACGAACGGCCCCAGTGAAGGCTACGTCGCCGAGTTTTACGCCCGCGACCTGTTCGGGAAAGGCGACAGCTACTGGATCAAGACGTACAAAAATGGGAAGTACTTCAACCGCGCCAGCGACATCAGCACGGCCTACGACGCAGGCTTTTCGCCGGGCGGCAACATCGACGGAATCATTTTCATTCTGCCCATCCGGCAGAGCATCAACAAGGAACTCTGGGCAAAGGGCGATTCGCTGAAAGTTGAACTGCACTCGATTTCCGATGAAACCTACTACTTTTTGCAGGCCGTCAACCTGGAATCGAGCAACCAGGGGCTTTTTGCCACGCCGCCGACCAACATTCCAAGCAATGTGCAGAACGTGAAGGCCAACGGACCCAAGGCCCTGGGCTTTTTCGGCGGCTCGTCGGTGAGCACGTTCGAGACGGTGATTGATGAAAAAAAGGCGAGGCCGAAGCCCTGAGCTTCTATAAAAAAGCCGTCCTGAGCAGTCAGGGCGGCTTTTTTATTCGTAGTGTCCTTTCAATGAATGTAGTACTACTTCTTCGTCGGTTACAGCGTAGACCAGTCGGTGTTCGTCAGTAATGCGGCGCGACCATAATACGAGTAGATTGGCTTTCAGAGGTTCAGGCTTTCCAGTGCCTTCGAAGGGGCTTCTTTGGCATTCACGGACGAGTTTCAGGATGCGTTGCAACAGTTTACGGTCGGTTGCCAGCCATTCGTCCACGTCTTCAAAAGCTCTGGGTAAAAAGCGGACGCTTCTCACGACGGTTTCTCTTTGTGCTGCTCAAAAGCCAATTTCAGATCGAACGACTCGTTTGCGGCAAATTCTTCCACCAATGTATCGAAGTCATCGGCGGAGAAATGGTAACTAACCGTGGCGCGTTCGTTGGCTTCGATTTTCTCCAGCAACGATGGATTCGTTACCTCCTTCGCCTCCGGGGTGACGGTCACGGTGATGCGCCGTTCGCCGAAAAGCGTCCGTATACTTTGCATGAGCCGCTCGTCCACTTCGTGGGTATCCAGATGAAAAACTACAGATTCCATGATTCTTCTTTTTTCAAAACTAACAAAAAAAAGCCCACCCCAATCTACTTGGGGAGGGCTTTGAACGAAATGCGGTCAATCACATCGTCACGTTTTGGTCTTTTTCCACATCCAATAATGCGCTCGGCGGGCCACCTTTTCCGAGGTGGCTGTGGCTTTTACTGTACAGGAAATAGACGATAATCCCGAGTACGCACCAAACGACAAATGAGATTTTCGTGTCGGTTCGTAGGTTGTACATCAGGTACAGGTTGGACAGGATGCCCAGCGTCGCAATCACGGGCAAGGCGGGCGTGCGGTAGGGGCGTTCGAGGTTAGGTTCGCGCACCCGTAGCAGCCACACGGCCCCGCAAATCATGGCGAAGGCCAGCAGCGTACCCGAACTACACAGTTCCGACACCTTGTCGATGGGCGTCACCGCCGCAACGACGGACACGATGCCCCCGACGAGAATCGTACTTTTCCAGGGCGTCCGGAAGGTCGGGTGAACCGCCCGGAAAAAGCCGGGCAGCAGACCGTCTTTGGCCATGCCGAGGAAAATCCGGGTCTGGCCCAGCATCATCACGAGCATCACCGAAGTAAGGCCCGCAATGGCGGCAATCGTGATGATGTACACGGCCCAGGTCAGGCCCTGATCGGCAAAGGCCTGCGCCACGGGGGCTTTCAGGTCCATGTTTCCAAAGGGAACCATGCCCGTCAGCACCAGCGATACCAGAATGTAAAGCACCGTGCAGATAATCAGCGAGGCGATGATGGCGAAGGGGACGTCTTTCTTCGGGTTGATGGCTTCCCCGGCCTGGGTCGAGACGGCATCAAAGCCGATGTAGGCAAAAAACACAATGCTGGCCGCCGTCACGATGCCGTTGAATCCATAATGCTGCTGGCCATCAATCATGACTGCTTCGGGAATGAAGGGGGTCCAGTTGGCCGTATCCACGTAAAAAGCGCCGACGATGATGACGAAAATCACCACCGTCACCTTCATAATCACGATGATGTTGTTGGTACTGGCGGCTTCTTTGATGCCCTTCACGAGGATGTACGTCACCACCCAGACGATCAGCAGAGCGGGCAGATTGAAGGCAAAACCTGGGGTTTCGATGCTGGAGTAGTGGGTGGCCAAGTCGGTGAGGGTGGTACCCTGCACGGCTCTCCGGAAATCGTCCACCGTTTTGTAGGTCACGATGGCTTCGCCGAGACCCTGCTGAAGGGCGGCGGCCTTCATTTCGGCAAACGTCGAGAGGTTGGCAATAATCTCCGAAAGCCGGGTCATGTTCTGGGCACTCTCGATTTTCTCGTTCGCCGTTACGGGGTCGTTCATCAGCCAGATTGGCATTCTGATGTGAAACAAGCCCAGGAGTTTCTCGAAATAACCCGACCAGCTCACGGCGACGGTCGTAGCGCCCATCATGTATTCCAGAATCAGGTTCCAGCCGATGAGCCAGGCGAAAATTTCGCCCACCGTGCCATAGGAATAGGCGTAGGCCGAGCCTTCGACGGGTAAAATCGAGGCGAATTCGGCGTAACACAACGCAGCAAACGTACAGGCTACCCCCGCCAGCACAAACGCCAGGGCGAGGGCCGGCCCGGCCCAATCGTGGGCGGCGATGCCCGTCAGCACGAAAATACCCCCGCCAATCACGGCCCCGATGCCCAGCGAAGTGAGTCCCCAGCGAGTCAGCACCCGTTTGAGCTGGCTGTTTTTCATGTCGGCTTCGTAGGCCGCGAGCGGTTTTTTTCGCCAGATAGTTTGATTCATAAACAGGAGGTTGTAAGGTTGATTCAGGTGGAGAAATGGGTTTTTTGCCGAAGGATGTTTGGAAAAACGATGCTTTAAAAGTACGAAGGGTTTGGAATTTGTGCGCGATTGGGGCTGAAAAGAAAAAACAAGGAATAAGAAATGAAGAAGGCAAAAGGGTTTAGACTTCGCCATTCTTCATTTCTTATTCCTTGTTTTTACTTCCCATTACCGCTTAAACCTGCGGTTTCACCCGCCCTTTGCCCGTCGTCAACACCGGAGCCGGTGCGCCGTCGGTATCGGCGATGCTGCCTTTGCTGGCCTGTTCGCGCGTCAGGGCGTCGACCACGATGGGCGTCGCCACGAACAGCGAGGAGTACGTTCCGACGATGACCCCGATGAGCATCGCAAACGAGAAGCCCCGGATGGTTTCCCCGCCAAACACGAACAACACCATCAGCACCAGGATTGTGGCAAAACCCGTCACCGCCGTGCGGCTCAACGTGCTGTTGAGGGCGTTGTTGATGATGGTGGCAATGCTCTCACGCTTGGCCTTGTTGTCGGCCAGGTACTCGCGCACCCGGTCGAAAACCACCACGGTGTCGTTCATCGAGTACCCCATGATGGTGAGCAAAGCGCCCATAAACGCCTGATCGACGTCGAGGTTGAAGGGCAGCAGGCCGTTGAAAATCGAGAACACGGCCAGGATGATGAGCACGTCGTGGAACAAGGCCACCACGGCTCCGTACACAAACCCGATTTTTCGGAACCGGATGAAGATATACGCCGCTACGACCAGAATCCCCAGCAACACGGCTTTCAGCGACGAGAAAATCATGTCGTCGGCAATGGTCGGCCCTACTTTCGACGAACTCAGGATTTGCGAACTACCCCCCAGTTTGCTCAGACCGGCTTTGAGTTTGGTTTCGGCTTCCTTGTCGGCTTCGGGCGTGGTTTGGTCCACGAGGAAATCCGTGGTGATACGCAACTGATTTACGCCGAGGTTACCGTAGGTTTTCACCTCCGGGGCCTCGCCAAACGCGCTCGTCAGGGCTTGCCGGGCGGCATCGGTTTCCACGCTTTTCTCAAACCGCACCACGTAGGTACGCCCGCCTTTGAAATCCACGCCGAGACCGAAGCCTTTGACAAGGATGGAAATAATCCCCGCCACGATGATGACCGACGAGATGGTGTAATAAATCCGGCGTTTGGAGACAAAATCGAAGGACGAATCCTTGAAGAGATTTTTTGACCAGGAAGCGAAAAATTCGATTTTCCGCCCGTTGCGCGTCCAGAGTTCGAGAATCACCCGGCTGATAAAAATGGCGGCGAACAGCGAGGTAAAAATCCCGATGACGAGCGTCACGGCGAAACCGAGGATGAGGCCCGTGCCGAAAATCAGCAGCACCAAACCCGTCAGCAGCGTAGTGGCGTTGGAGTCAAGGATGGACGAGTAGGCATTTTTGAACCCGTCCGAAATCGCCTGTCCGAAGGGTTTGCCCAGGGCCAGTTCTTCCTTGATCCGTTCAAAAATCAGCACGTTCGCATCCACCGCCATCCCGATGGTGAGCACGATCCCCGCGATACCCGGCAGCGTCAGCGTGGCTTTCAGCGAGGCCATGATGCCCAGCAGGAAAAACAGGTTGATGATCAGGGCGATGTCGGCCACGATCCCGGCGCGGTTGTAGTAGGCCAGCATAAACAGCAGCACGACCAGCAAACCCACCAGCGAGGAAAGCACCCCCGAACTGATGGCCTCCGAACCCAGCGTCGAACCCACCACGGCTTCTTCGACGATGCTCGTCGGGGCGGGCAGTTTACCGGCTTTCAGGATGTTGGCTAAGTCCTTGCCTTCATCGATGTCGAAACCACCGGTGATGCTGGAGCGGCCGTTGGGGATTTCGCCGTTCACGACCGGGGCCGAGTACACGGAGTTGTCGAGGATGATCGCTACGCGCTTGCCCACGTTGGCTGCCGTGAGGGCTTTCCACTTGCGGGCACCCTCCGGGTTCATGCTCATCGTCACTTCGATGCCCTTGCCACTGACCTGGTCGAAATCGCTGACCGCATCGGTGATCACGTCGCCTTCGAGCGGGGCTTTCCCGCCCAGGTCGCGCTTGATGGCTTCCATCGTCAGCAATTCCTGGTTTTTAGTGGTCGTGATGGGCTTCACGTTGTACACGAAACTGAGGTCGGAGGGAAACATAGCCCGCACTTCGGGGCGACGCAGGATCTCACCCACCTCGGCGCTGTCTTTCACGAATACCCCAAAACCCTGACCCGTAAACTGAAACAGCCGAGCCAGCGCCGACTGTCCGCTGGCCGAGGCGGCAGTGTCTTTCCTGGCCGAATCGCCTTTGGCGGTGGCATTCTGCGAAAGCGCGGCGGCCAGACCCGTGGTGGCTTTGCCGGTGTCGGCTTTGGCAGGAGCGCTGCTCAGGCCGCTGGCCTTGCGGGTTTTGTCCTGGGCGTCGAGGTACTTGCCGAGTTGGTCAAAGGCCGAGGCGTATTCCTGGAATTCGTACACTTCGCAGAATTCAAGTTTGGCCGCGCCGGAGAGCAGTTTGCGCACCCGTTCGGGGTTGTCGACGCCCGCCAGTTCGACCTGAATCCGGCCCGTGCCGGGAATGCGTTGTAGGTTGGGGTTCGACACCCCAAACTTGTCCACCCGCTGCTGAATGATGCGGAAGGCGCGGTCGGTGGCTCCTTCCACTTCGGTGTTGATCATACTCAGCACCTCGTTGTCGGAGGAGCGGGCGTTGATTTTGCTGCGGTTGCCGGAGTTGGCAAACACGGAGGCCAGGTTCTGGCCGGGTGCTGCTTTTTTGAAATTATCGGCAAAAGCCTGCACGAAATTGCCCTGCGAACTCGACTGGCCCTGGATGGTTTCGGCCAACGCCTTGCGGAAGGCCGGGTTGCCGCTATTGCCCGCCAGGGACTTGATGATTTCCACCGGCGATACTTCGAGCATCACGTGCATCCCGCCCTGGAGGTCGAGGCCGAGGTTCAGCTCGCTTTCGGTCACTTCCTTGAGCGTACTGCCCAGGTATACGGGTTCGTTCCAGAGCGAATCGGTGTAGCGTTGGCGCTTGGCCAAATCCACCTTGCCGCTGCGGGCGTCGGTGGCGAATTCGGTGGCTTTTTGCTTGTGGTTCCGCGAAACGAACGTGAACGACAAGTAGTAGAGGCACAACAGGCTGATGATGCCCGTCAGGCCGATAATTACGGTTTTGTTTTGCATTTTTTGCCAGGAAAAAGAAAAAGGGGAAAGGAAATGGGGGAACAGAATACGCTCTCAAAGTTGTCACCCTGAGCTTGTCGAAGGGCCTTTCACACGGTATTATCAAACTACGTGGAAGGCACCGTGAAAGGCCCTTCGACAAGCTCAGGGTGACAATCCGGGGTAAACGGGGTGAAGCGAGAAACGCTGAATACGCTACGGCGCGTTGGCCACGATGAAGTGCCGGAAGAGCACCTCGAAATACGGAAGACGAACGGGGAAAACGGGCGAGGGGGGCAACAGGTTTTGGACCGTTTGAAAGTCAAAAACCGCCGCCGGAGGCAGCAGGACGAAGTCCTGCGCAAATTCGACCACCACGGGGGCGGTCACGGCCATCGGCGAAAGCTCGCTGACGACTGCCTGTGGAGCATGGGCCGGTTTGTCGGCCCCTTTCGCAGTTTGCTCAATCTTCGCTTTCGGCGCGGCAGTCATCACCACCGACCGGCTTCCCACGGAAACCAGCAGCAGCGAGGCCGTCAGCCAAAGGCTCATCAACCGAACGAAGCACGAGGCATTTTTCATAAGCGGGTACAAATCTAACGGGCTTTTGTCACAGTTCCGCAAAGGGCAGGCCAGAAATGAGTTTACAGGTTTCGGTTTATGGTTTTCGGTTCAAACCCCGTAAACCAACTGAAACCATAAATCGAAAACCATAAACCTACTTCAACTGCTCCCGTTTCTCCACCCGCCCCGTGTATAACTTCCAGCCTTCGGCGGTTTTTCGCATCAACCCCAGCGCCGTGGCGCGCACGTCGCGGAAGGCCGCGCCACCCGACCGGCGAATCAGCAGCGTAGCGCGTACCTCCAGGCCCTCGGGCGTGGCATTGCCGGGTTGGAGGCTTTCCAGTTCGTAGCGCAGATCGTAGGCTTCGAACAGAGATTTGCTCAGGCTTCCGGCCTGCTCGCGTAGGGGGCTGGACGGGTCGACGACGGTCAGCAAGCCGTCCGAATCTTCCGCTTCCAGTGCCCGAATGGCCCCTTCCAGGGTCGTTCGGATGTCGAGTTCATCCTGCGGGCCGAGGGTTTGGGCGGAACCGA
>Ga0163144_10024337_pt1 | contig 11881 bp, 7 predicted proteins | sample OliLak19BULKMAT1_FD_123175 | JGI IMG/M metagenome (GOLD analysis project Ga0163144, IMG submission 123175) | Freshwater microbial mat bacterial communities from Lake Vanda, McMurdo Dry Valleys, Antarctica - Oligotrophic Lake LV.19.BULKMAT1 | ecosystem: Environmental > Aquatic > Freshwater > Lake...
GCATCGGGGAGTCGAGAGGCGGTTCATCGCCTGAAGACGCCCCGTCCGCTGCCAGTGAGCATGGTCAAACTTTCTGAAGTGCTTGCCCAGGACGGCGACGAGGAGTGAGGAATACGTATTGCCCGACTTTGCCAGTGAACAGATAGCCAGGGAGGACTCGACCCTTCGCCGCGATGCTCCATTGCACGCGCTAGCGGTGCAAGTGCAATCGACTCAAGAGATGGTAACCTGATGCAACGCCTTGCCGTTCTGAAGCAAGGTCGAGGTCGATCGTGTCGGCATTGCGGGGTGTCGTATGTCGACATTTCTCTTGACATGGAACCCCTCACAATAGTCGTGATCTAACAACGCGCGCACTGCATGGCAGGTCTGTGTTACGCATTAATGCCAGTCGGAGAGATGGTGACTGTGGAGATGAAGTGCCATGATGTCAATGCAGTTTCCAAGCAGTCTTGCCGCGTCGGGTTAACCTGTTTGGGTCGTGACTTTCCTTTTCTTGACGAAGACACCGTCGGCGACCTCCGAGTGCTGATACCGCAGGACCTGAACAACTCCCTCGCATACGTCTTCGATCTGCCGGACGATATCGAGGACATCCAGACCGCGCTCGGCGTCGAGGCCATTGAAGCGAGGGCTGTATACGTCGAGTCGGCCACTGGCGACTCTCTGTCCAAAGAGGACGGCATAAGCAAACAATTCCGCAAGTTCGCGGCCATCCGACCAATCGTGCCGCCAAATCATCGTGACTCCGTTGGCTGTCTTCGGATCGATCCGAAGGCCGATGTACCTCGCATTGCACTCTACGGCCCGCGCATGATAATGCGAGCGATATTCAACCACGTTGTCGAGCGGTAGCCGACGACGTTAGTGACCAGAGTCTCCCAGAGCACGAGAATCGAATGTCAACCGAAACCGGCTCAACATCAGGAAGTCTCGCACTCAGACCGCGAGCACGGCTGCTGCGTACGTTCGGCGATGAGCTTATAAGCAGCGAGGTTGTCGCTGTCATCGAGCTGGTCAAAAATGCCTACGATGCTGATGCGACGCGCGTCCTGATCCGCTTTCATCCGGAGGATGAAAAGTCCGCCGGTAAGATTGAGGTGATGGATAACGGTCATGGAATGACTCTTGAAACCGTTCTTAGCGCATGGATGGAGCCCGCAACGTCCTTCAAACGGCATGACACACGTAGTCCCCGGTTTCACCGCCGAATGACCGGTGAGAAGGGCATTGGCCGCTTCGCCGCGTCCAAGCTTGCGAACTTCCTTGAGGTTGTTTCCCGAAAGCAGAACACGAGTGACGAGGTCCGTGTTTTCTTCGATTGGAAGCAGTTCGACGACGACACTAAATACCTCGATCAAGTTGAGTCCCTCTGGGAACAGACGCCGCCAAACGAGGTGAGAATCGGAGGTCTGATCGAAGAGGCGTGGCGTGAAGACGAGCCACACGATCTCGCAGAATGCGAGCACGGTACGATCCTCCGTATGGAAGGTCGGCGCGATTCATGGGACGGATTGAAATACGCGACTTTGCACACGGCGCTCGCACGCTTAGTTCCTCCGAAACTGAAGAACGAGGGCGTCGTTCGAATTGACGACTTCAGCATTATCCTGGACCTACCCGCCGAACACGCAAACATGGGCGGTGTCGTAAGCCCGCCGGATATTCTTCAAAACCCACCGTATGAGATTAGTGGGGACGTTCGAAGTGACGGCACCTATGACCTGAGCGTAGTCATACAGGGCCGAAACGAGCATCTGGCCGGGAGGTTTACACTGCCGCAAGGACGTACCCCCACGTGCGGGCCGTTCTATATCGAGTTTAGGGTGTGGGATCTTGAGGCAGCCGCTCTGGCTTCTCTCGTGGGACTCTATGGCTCTAGGCTAAAGGACGTACGCGAGGAGCTGAAACGCGTGGCGGGGGTTAGTGTGTACCGTGACGGCTTCCGGGTCCTGCCTTACGGTGAGCCGAAGAACGACTGGCTGCGACTCGACGTGCGCCGGGTGAATAATCCCACGCTCCGAGTGTCTAACAATCAGATGTTAGGCTTCGTCATGATTTCAGCGGATCAAAACCCGCAGCTTCGTGATCAGAGCAATCGAGAAGGCCTGATGGAAACACAGGCACTTGAAGACCTCCGAACCTTAAGTCTGATGGCGATAAGCGAGATCGAGGCTCGCCGATACACAGCCCGCCGGCAAGACGAAACGGCGACACAGCCAAAGGCTGCTCGAAAGAGCATTTTTGCTGACTTCAGTCTCGGCAATCTTCAGCGTCAGATTCGGCAAACGAGACCCGCGGATAAAGATCTGCAACTCATCGTCGATGAGGCGAGCCGCCAGATCGATGAGAAGGTTGACGAGGTTCAGCAGGTCTTATCTAGGTACCACCGGCTTGCAACGCTTGGCGGCCTAGTTGACACAGTCCTGCATGATGGCCGAGCTCCATTAGCGAAAGTCCGAAATGAAGCTATGTTGGCACTTCGAACGTTGCGCAAGGTGAAGGACCCGTCATCGACCGTACTTGGATCGATATCTTCGTTGGAGATGATCGCGGTCCAAGCGGAAGTGCTTTCAACAGTCTTCCGCAAAATAGAACCGTTTGCTGGAAGGAAGCGTGGCCGTCCTGCAAAGCTTTTCCTTGAAGATGCGATCGCGTCAGCATTCTCAGTGCTAGATAGGGAGACTGCGGAAGCGGGGATCACGGTCTCGCTTCCCGAAGGAAAAACGGAGGTCACGCTCGACTCTGCGGAGATTCAGGAGGTCATCTTGAATCTCCTGCAAAACAGCATTTATTGGCTTCAGCAGGTCCCTGCTGGGGAGCGAAGGATAGAGGTTCGCGTTTCGCGAATGGACTCCAAGGAATTAGAGATCATTTTCGCGGACAGCGGACCGGGCGTACCACAGGAATATCGTGAGAGCATTTTTGAGCCTTACTTCTCCACGAAGCCTGAGGGCGTCGGACTTGGGTTGGCTATTGCCGGCGAGATCATCAAAGACTCCTACGATGGCGACCTTGAGCTCCTGGATACAGGACCGCTTCCCGGGGCCTGCTTCCGTCTCATCTTACGAAAGAGAGTATGAATATGGCAGGGACAGACATTGCTTGGCAAGTGCTGGTTGTAGACGACGAGGCTGAAATTGCAGAGCAAGTCGAGCGAATGCTTGCCGAGGAGGCGCTCGACCAAACCGGCCGGCGCATTGAGGTGACAATCGACACTGACTTCGCCAGTGGTCTGTCCGTACTTGAACAAAAGCGGATTGATATCCTTGTTCTCGATGTGCGTCAGGGCTTAAAAGCTGACATTCCCGATGGTCCCGAAGCGGGCAATAAGCTGATGGCCGAGGTGAGTTCTCGTCGATTTGTACCAGTTGTATTTTATACGGGTCTCCCACACCTAATTGACGCAACGAAGAGCGAGTTGGTCCGCGTAGTCGCAAAAGATGCGGGATTGGAAGTTCTGTTACGCGAGATGAAGGCTATTGTCGCAACGGGTGTTCCATCGGTAAACAGGGCCCTCGTTCGGCATCTTGAGTCTGTGCAACGCGACTACATGTGGGGAGCGGCGGAGGTTTGGCTGAAATTTAAAGAGGTGCCTGACAAAGTAGCTTTAGCATATCTACTCGCCCGACGGCTCGCTGCGTCGCTCGCCGGATCGGGAATAGAGAAACTCACGGCAGATTTGGGGAACACGGATGAACTACCAACTCATCAAGACGAAGTGCATCCAATGTTCTTCTACATCATCCCTCCTGTCGATGGGAAGATGTCGACGGGGGATGTGTTAGTCGAAGGGACCGAAAACAAGGAGGTCCACTGGGTATTGCTTACGAACTCCTGCGACTTGGTTGAGCGAGAGAAGAAGGTGCAAGGGCAGGCTGGACAGCCCGCGAGTATTTCGAAAGTCAGAAAGGCGGATCGCGTTCTTCTTGCCAAATGTGATTTACTGACGGAGCAAGAGGAGTACAACGCATGGGTCGCAACGCAGAAGGACGATGGGAAACTTCGTGACCTGATTGGTAACTCTCGAAAATCAGGGCAAGCCGACCGTTACATGTTCCTGCCGGGTGCAGTGGGCTTTCCCGATCTCGTGGTGGACTTTCAGAATCTAAAATCGTTACCCTGTGGCGACTTGCATAAAATGCGACATCTTGCATCGATGGACAGCCCATACGCTGAGGCGCTGGTAGCGAGATTCACGCGCTATTACGGGCGGCTTGGTACGCCAGACCTCAGCAAAGACACAATCATCGGCCGGCTGACCGCTGTTCCATAGCATCCTGCCGATGATTACTGTTCGTAACGATGATGGGGACTAAAACAGAATACCTTGGAAAAAAACCGAAATACATATGAGCCTGGCCATTGCTTCCGGTCAACTGAGTCCGTCAGCCTCAAGCTTTCTGGCGACATCCATAAGCCGTTTCGCTTGCGCATCCGAAGGGACCCACGTTGTTCCTCGTGTCACAGCGGTTTCAAGTATCCCGAGTTCAACAGGCTTGAGCAGGCGACGAGAGTTGCGCCAATTCAACGCTCGGTGCCAAAAGCCCTCCTGTCCTCGCCTGACAATTTCCATGGTGGTATTTATCGTCACTCCCTCTCTTTCCTCGCCCCTAGCGCGTTTTCGATCATCCTGTTCCTCGCCGCTCTCCTTTAATGAGCGAATGAATTCAGGCACGACAGCAACCGGTTCTGAGGCAGTGCGGTCCCAGCAATCCTTGCGCTTAGCCCATTCGGTGACGTTCGCTCCTTCCTGTGGTGGCGCAGTCAACACCCTGTGAGCGACGTTCGCAGTACGTTCAATCTGTTCCTCGACCGCATCAGATGCCGATTGATTTTTCCAGATCAGGTCCAGATCGAGCACCGCTCCGGGATATTTTTCATTCACAAGATGAACAAGCCTTGCAATAGCATAAGTCACAATGTTCGCCCGATAGGCGTTCGTATACCACGATGCCTTTGAGACGATTCGCTCAGCGGCACTAAAAAGAATTGCCTTGGCCACGAGATGCTGAAACCATCGCTCGTTGAAATCGTCGGGACGGCGATCATATTCCTCGCAAATCACCAAGGCGTACTTGATGAAGTTCTTCTGGGCACCAAGACTGACAATGTGAGGCAGTTTGCTGTAGGTATTCTCATACTTCGCGAGATCGGTCTTTACGATTACCTGATCCTTGGGATTCTGAATCTGGAATGCCTTCCTTTGAGCAGCAGTCAGCTTGATCTGCTCGGTCTGATACTGGGCTCTTGCACGCTCGTAGAACCAGTGAGTCATCTGATGCGAGCCGGCTCGAGGTGGAGCCCACAACTGGCGCGACAGTGTTTCAATCTTCCGATTGAACGGATGATTGGCAGACAGATCCGCTTCGCTCACCTTGTTCTGGGTATTCGCATATCTGGATATATCCGGAATCATCGCCATCGCCGTGTCTGCTGGGAGCACGGAGAGCTTCATCTGAACGTAGATATTTGACAGGGAAGCCTTGTCGCCCAAACGGGTATTGAAGAGTGACGCAGTGGTCTGGCCACCATTGACAATCTGTAGGTCCAGAATGCGGCTAATTTGACCTTGCTCATTGATATCGACATGCGTTGCCGTTGCAGTGATTCCATTATTGAACGCGAAGAAGTGATCCGGCTGATTGAGGATCGTCTTGCGTATGCCTTGGTTCACCTTCCCTCTAACGCTGAGAAAAGCTCGCACATTGCCTTCCAGAAGTCTGCTTCCATACTCTTCGTAAATGTCTGCAAGAAATTGTCCCGGGACTACGCATAGATATGCCTGATATCCTGCATCGCCGATTCCAGCGGGTAGTGCTGGTATACCTCCGGACACAAGCGGAGTAACGTCGATGTCGATTTCTTCTCGGCCACCCGCGTCCGCCAACCTGTGAAATCGAACCAGATCCCAGATATGCAGTTCGCACTTGACCCCCGTCAGCGTGGTCTTATCGACCTTTTTGAACCTCGCTCCTAAAGCCTTGTTGGAGAGCAGAACCACTCGGACAGTACGAATGATCTCTCTGGAGTCGTATATCAATCTCGCAAGATCAGCGGCCGGGGTGCTGGGTTCAAGGTCATTATGAAGTCGGCCTTCACGAGCGTCGTCGACGAAGGCGATGCTACGGTCAAAGGCGGCAGTAACATCCCCGGTGGTGAGTGACTGGACATCCGGCCCATCGTGCGGTTCCACGACAATCATATGCAGTGTGCCGTCAAGCTCCATTTCATCAAAGCTGTACCCGTCAACACTCAGCGATCGCCTGCGGTGTCCTCGTCCGTTGAAGAAGCAAGGGGTCCAGTCTTGAAGTTCCTCCGCTTCGACAAGTCGACGCATCAAGTTGTCGATCAGCGCGGTCCGTGTGAATTCTCCGTTGGCACTGGCGCTCGCGGCGATTTCCTGTTTCAGGTCTACGAAGAACGAATCGATGTCATTGGACATTGGTGCCGGTCTCCTTCCATGAACGCACACGGTGGTCTTGCAGGGAGGAAACTGCCAGTTCGTAGACTGCAGATGCGACACCCGGCGGGACTTCGCTGCGCTGAACGCGGGGGAAAGTGCCCTGGACCCGATAGCAAAAAGCCGGTCCAAACCTGATGGCCCGCAGATCATACTCACGCCTGTCCTCGTACCCGGCGGCGCGGAGACGTGACTCAAATGCCTCAGCGGCAGAATGATCGCACGCAAGAGTGTCGCGGATGCGCCCGACTAATGCCTGAACGGAGTGAGAGTCGGGCATGGCGACTTCCGTGATCGCGACTTCCTTCGTCCACAGAAACAAGGGCCTTTCCAAATCGGACAACTGCTCCAGCGACGAGATAAGGACCACGCGAGGTTGACGATGGATGGCCTTGATCTCAATTTCAACCTGATCGAACACGAAATCCTTCGGGGCGTCGTACGGGCCAACCCAGCCTGCGACGCCAACGGCGGGGCCAAATGTAGCGATAGCCTCCGTCATGAGAAAGTCGAGTTCGGCGCACAATCCCCGCAATTGGTGGTCTTCAAGTACTCCGATTGTGCCACGGGACAGCAAGTTCTGCCATCGCACGAGTCTGGCGATAACCACTCTGCCCGGATCATTGGGCTGTTGTCTTGTGGCGGCATCGAAATCTTCAACCAACGTGGAAAAAAGAGGTTTTAGGTCGTCACGGACAAGCCGCAATATCATCGCCCATCTTCCATCCTGACGAGCTCTGATCTCGACTTCGATCGATGAAAGCATCGGCGGCACGGGAGGACGCGGCCCGCACACGATCATCACTGCGCGCCGGCCTGAATCCAGTCCGATGAAGAAATCAACCGGATGAGAGTCATCGATACGGGAGTAGACCCCTTCTTCTCCGCGCGATTCAGCCAGGCGAAACTTGGATTCGTAGCTCACAGTTCCTCCTCCGCAAGATCGAAATCATCGCCCTCGTCAAGCAATGGGGAAAGAACCTCCCGGGCCTTCTGGAGATTGATCTTGTACTTGACCTCACGAGCACTTGGTTCGTTGTCGAGTTTCGGAAGACTCAAGCCGATTGCCACGAGGTTATCCTTTGACATGGGGATAGTCTCCTTTGGACCGATGATCTTCCGACCATCGATAAAGTGGATCAGAAGCAGCGGTCTTGATCGTACAGTTCGATAGTGCCTATCGGATATGTTGATGCTCTCTGGTACGGGCTTGCCGGCGGCGGTTGCCTCTTCGTTCGCCGCTAGGCGGGCAGCCGATTCCGCTTCAAGAATCTGCTGATCTGTAAGGCCAGCCTTCTCAACGCCACGCGAACCCACTCTTCGCTTGTTGCCGGATACGACAAGCACGCCGGGCGGATCGTCAACGCGAATGGCTCGAACCTGTCTAGCCAAGGTTAGTCCTCCGATCATCACCGGTTGTCCCAAACCGGTCGGGATTGCGACATCCCACTCATCCAGTGAATCTCCTGACGTAGAATCCAGCAGATCAGCAATCCCCTCGGGTTGGAATCGGAATTCGGTCGACGGCACACTGAAGCCGCGTAGCAACTCGGCAACCTCGCGGCGCGTGGCACCACGGAAAAGATACGGTCCATTCTCGCCGCCGCCTCCAAGCCGTTGAAGCAAGCCGGTCAGAAACGCGTTGACCTGCTTCCAGTTGTTCTCGAGCGCTGCTGGACGGTCAGGAAGTTCGACGCTCTCAAATGACTGCCCGCTCAATGAAATCACACGGATCAGCTCGGTCGCGGTGCGCATCTTGTTGCGTGCCGTCACGAGCAGGGAATCGGGATGCGCGCGCACAGCCAGTCCGAAGTCCTTGGGGGTGCGACCGAGGCGATGCATTCTCTTGAGTTCCGACCGCAGTTCATCTGTGGCATCACTGATATGTCCGTACCACTCTACAGCGTCGGAAGTCAGCCATACCCTGCAAAGATCCTCGTAACCCTGCCGGTAGCCAAACCATCTACCCATCTGCAGCAGCGTGTCGTACATCTTGGTGCTTCGCCGAAAGTAACTTACTGCGAGTCCTTCCAGGGTGAGTCCTCGCGACAAACTGTTTCCGCCCACGGCAATTACTCGGAGCCCGTTCTCTCGGTGGGCTCGATAGTCGAGTGCCTTTGGCCCGGTGCGCTGATTAACTGCTTTCGTCGTGATCGGCAGGACTGCATTATGAAGGGCCTTCTGCACCGTCTTCCATTCAAAGCCGCAATCGGCAAATTCCGCTTTCCATGTTTCATGTAATGCGTTGAGCCATGGATCTCCCATCGCCTTGTCGGGGGGCAAGGCGCTGAAGTTACGTATCGCGGTCTGCGCGTGGTCCAATTGCATATGGATCAGAGCTTCGATCTGATCCTGCACCTTAGTAAACTGGCTGACATTCACCAGCATCGAACGGTGAGTGTTCAGATCACCTCTGAGGTCTCTGATGGCATTGCCCACAAGGAACACGCGCAACGCCTCGATCAGCGACGGGGGCAGACTGCTCACCGTGTAATCCGACTTATGCCGCGCGGGCAATGCATCCTCAGCGTCTTCAATGGTTCGAAGATGCAAGTCTTCACCTTTGTCGTCAAGGAAGATGCGTCGCGGGCCGAGGTAGTTGGTCGGTGCCTGAAGCGTGTAGATGAAATCACGGGGGAAGAGATCGTCTCCGAGCATATCCTCTTTGCTGTCCGGATTGATGAAGATGTTGGCAAAAGGGGTTGCCGTGAACCCGACATACGTCGTTCTGCGGAACAGACTCAATAGCGTGCGAATGCCTTCGTTTGTGGCAGTTGGATCAGTTTCTGGCGCATTTGTGTTGATGGAGGCATTGTCGGCCTCATCATCGATGAGCAGCATGGGAATATCGATTCCGCCGCTCTGGCCTGAGGTGTTGTAGCTGCATATCCAGTCTCGAAGATTTGCCAGAATGCGAGTGTGCTTTTTGATCACTACCAGCGCAGGCTCACGGAGTGCGTTGAGTGTGAGTCCCAGCACCTGGAGAGTGGATACCCTGAAATCCGACATGCTGGACGTGAATACGGTTGCGTGCCTTCGCCCGTCGAGCAGGCCGACGCCCACCCGCAGACTGCGCCCATTCCTCTTAAGAAGCTCACTGCTGTCGAATCCGACGAAGCCGGTATCGAGGCGTTCCTGTGTCTGCCGCCTAAGGTTCTCAATTGTTCCGGTTAGTAGCACTACAAATCCATAGCCGGCATCAGCTGCTTTACAGATCAACGATGAGTAGGTCGCTGTTTTGCCCGATTGTACGTCGCCCAGTACAAGCCCTCGGCGCTTCCAGGTGTCCTGGTTGCTCGGATTTCCCATCAGATCGAGGATGTCGTCGGTAGTGCGATCCATCGCTGTTACCACGTTGGGCGCCCACTCCTTCTGAAGCATGAGTTTGAATCGTGTCCAGTAGAATGGATCAATATCAGGTCGGCGCGCGTTGACCCACGGAGTGTGGTCTTCCGCCAATGCATAGCCTGTGTCCATTCTGACCAGGCGACGCGCCAGCACCTGCCGAAGGATCGCCTGCTTCACCTCGGCATCGACAGGAAACACCATGACGAGGCGGTCCACTGTTTCGCGGATGAGTTCTTCCGTGGGCACGGTGTCATCCGGCAGCGCAAGGAGTGCCATGCCAACAATGCGGTTCATTTCATTACTCATGGTATTGACAGCCTTGATTGAATTTGAGCGGTAATCGTGGGATGAAGTGCAAACGGTTCGATGCTGCCCAGTCCCGCGAGGAGGCGTTCCTGTTCTTCACGCCGATCACTGAATGCACCAAGCATTTGTCTGGCGAGATCTTCCAACTGGGCGGTCAGTGCGTCATTGTCTGATGCCTCCTGCTTGTGGCCGATCTGATCGTTCGCGCGGTCGTTGTAGAGAGCTTCAATCGGCAGCGACTCGGCAATCGCCATGAGCACATTGTCGAGTTCTGACAGCATCCCTTGATCTGAATTCGCTCGAAGCGCCCCGATGACCGGATGATCCCGATCCACCTCATAGCGGATTCCGTCTCTGTCTTCGATCCGCCTCCAGATATGCTGCAATCCTTTGGTGTGTGTTACGCGCCCGCGATATTGATGCGCATGCAGGCTTGGGCGCACCATCGTGGGAACGAGCCCTCTTAACCGGTCACGGAGGATTGCCGGAGGCGATGCAACCGATTTCTTTATGTCGAGGCACCAGAGATGATCCAAGGCATTGGTAACATCCACTCGTATCCGGGTCAGTTTGGTCAGTTCTTCCTGCCGGAACAGCCGAAACCAGGTCCCCCAGACAATCAGTCGCCGGTTTCGATAGACATAGAATCCCTGTTGTCGGCGCAAACCGGATTCGCCCCCGGCTTTCTCAATCTGTGATCTTGTAAGTCGCGATATGTGCGGCAAGGTGAAGGCCCGCAGGGTAACCCGGTGTCCTTCGACATCGATGGTCTCCTCTCCACCCATGAGTGAGCCATCATTCTCTAGGAATGGATCGAGCGCGATGATCGGCTGTAGGTTGATGCTCACCTTCAGCGCACGCTTCCTGTCCGTGAGGTACCGGTGAAATACGAGAGCGATGTGATCACCTACGTGGCGCATTCGATCGCCCAGAACAGATCCGTCTCCAGGGTCACCTGCCGCGAGAGTGTCTAGCTTCTGCCAGATGACCAGCGTGCCGGTTTTGAGAAGCCTTAGTTCATCGATGAAAGGCACTTGGTCGAAATCATCGGATTCGAGTATGCCGATTGTCCACTCCTGCGACTTGGCGACATCATCAAGGTCCCACACCATTCCACGAATGATCCCTTTGTGTTTGCTTAGCACACACAATCGCCTGCACTGAGACAACGATGCAGTCTTCAATCCAAGTCCAAATCGCCCGAGGTCATCGGCCGGGCGGATCTCGCCAGGACTGCGTGAGCCGTGCCGCATTGCGGTTTCGAGTTCGACGGCATCCATCCCCTTACCATCGTCAAGAATGGCAACCGCTCGCGGTTTGCCGGGATCAAAGCGAATGCACACCGACTTCGCCCCGGCAGTGATACTGTTGTCGACAAGATCCGCAATCGCAGTCGCGGGGTCATAGCCGATCGCTCTCATGGACTCGAGCAGAACGGATGCCTGCGGTGGAAGCGACTTCTGTTTCACTTCTAAGCTCCCAAATGCGTCCCGGGAATGACTGCAAAATCGCTGTAAAATAAGCTTGCAGCCGCATCGTCATTACCGAGCAGCGGCATTTGCTGATCGTCCCGGAATCGCAAAATCGGTGGTGCCATTTCGTAAGTGCTTCACGGAGACTTCGGAGGCGATTAACGAGAAGAGTTTAATACTACAACGCTACGAATGCTCAAGAATTCCTAAGCAGTCAACCGAAGTGAACTGATGGCGGGTTTCGCCAACAGGAGACCTTCGGCATGGATGCTGACACGATTCTTCGGATCAA
>Ga0163144_10024338_pt1 | contig 11880 bp, 13 predicted proteins | sample OliLak19BULKMAT1_FD_123175 | JGI IMG/M metagenome (GOLD analysis project Ga0163144, IMG submission 123175) | Freshwater microbial mat bacterial communities from Lake Vanda, McMurdo Dry Valleys, Antarctica - Oligotrophic Lake LV.19.BULKMAT1 | ecosystem: Environmental > Aquatic > Freshwater >...
CCGTAGCAGGTTCCTCCATTCCGCTCTGCTCCAGTCGGAAAGACAAGTACTGAATTTGTCATCCCGAGCGCAGTCGAGGGACCTGCTTTCAATCTCCAATTGCTCACGAACGCAAGTGGGAACCCATAGCAGGTTCCTCCACTTCGCTCTGCTCCGGTCGGAATGACAAAATACGTTTCAGTTCAACTCCAGCGCTCCAAGTACTCCAAGTACTCCAAGTACTGAAAGCACTCCCAACATTCACCTAGACATAGGGTAACCTGTACCGCATGATTGCTCGTATCCGAGGCGAGGTTATCGAGAACCACGGCGGCTCAGTTGTGGTGGACTGCAACGGAGTCGGCTACGATGTTCAAATCCCCTCGACAGTCGCATTCATGCTCATAGTCGGTGGCCCCGCCGACCTCTACACCCGCCATGTCGTCCGCGAAGACGGACAGACTCTCTACGGCTTCATGAACTCGGATCAACGCCGTGTCTTCGACCTCCTTCGCGATGTAAAAGGTTGCGGCCCAAAGACAAGCCTAGTGGTCCTCGGAGAACTCGGCGAAGACGGAGCGTTGAGCGCAATCTTAGCCCAAGACGTGCAAGCTCTCACGAGAGTCTCGGGAATCGGGCCACGACTCGCCGAAAGGATCATCGTCGAGCTGAAAGACAAGGTGCCAGAGATCGAACTGGGCCGAAAAGTCGCCGCCGTCTCCCTCCGCTCGACCACAAGAAGCGACGACGAACTTGTCGATGCCTTATTGGGCCTTGGCTACCGCCGCGTAGAAGCTGAGGCCGCCGCGACCAAAGCACGAGACGAAGCACCCACAGTCGAAGAACAACTGAAACTCGCCTTGAGGAGCCTGAGACGATGAACCGAGGAAACCTTGACCCTGAGCCTCAAGTCGATGATCCCCTGTTCGACTACTCCCTTCGCCCAAAGCGACTTGGTGAGTTCATCGGGCAAGAGCAGATCAAATCGAACCTGAGCGTCTTCCTATTGGCCGCCAAACAGCGTCAAGAACCACTCGATCATCTCCTGCTCTACGGCCCCCCCGGCTTGGGTAAAACGACCTTGGCCCACATCGTCGGCAACGAGATGGATGCGCCCGTCCACGTCACCAGCGGTCCCGCCATTGAGCGCCCAGGCGACCTTGTCGGCGTCCTCACGAACCTCGATGAGGGTAGCGTCCTCTTTATCGACGAGATCCACAGGTTGGCAAGGCCGGTCGAAGAAATCCTCTACCCCGCGATGGAAGACCGCAAGGTGGACATCATGATCGGCAAAGGCCCAGCCGCCCGCTCAATCCGCCTCGACGTCCCCGCGTTCACAGTCATCGGCGCGACGACAAGACAAGGGATGCTCACCGGACCTCTGCGCGACCGCTTTGGCATCGTCATGAACTTCGCTTTCTACGAGTTCGAGGCACTTTTCCAGATCGTCACAAGGTCATCAAGGATTCTCGGATTTTCGATCGACGACTCCGGGGCAGGGGAAATCGCGAGACGATCACGGGGCACACCCAGGATTGCAAACCGGATTTTGAGAAGGGTGAGGGACTTTGCCCAGGTCGATGGCTTGGACACAATCGGTCAGGCAATCGCCGACAAAGCACTGACCGCCCTAGAAATCGACCATTTAGGTCTGGACCGGGTGGATCGTCAAATCTTGTTCACTATTGCAAAGAAGTTCAACGGCGGCCCGGTCGGGCTTGAGACTCTTGCTGCCAGCATCGGAGAAGATTCAGGAACCATTGAGGACGTCTACGAGCCCTATTTGTTGCAACAAGGCCTTCTCCAACGGACACCAAGAGGCAGGACGGCCACACGGGCCGCATACGCCCACCTCGGGATTGAACCGCCGAAGACAAAGGATGAATCAGGTCTGTTCGGTTAGTTCTTATCCCAAGATATGACGTGAACTGCGCCACATACAAACCCAATCGACTGTGGGAAACTTCTTCTAGTGAGTTCTCTCACGAGCCTGCCGAACGAGCATTCAGTATCGATCATGACTGAACATCAACCGAAGTCACACCGACCGACTCGCACATGATCGACGCTGAAAAGAACAGCACCGAGGGAATAGTGCCAGACACAAGCCTGACGATGACAGTCAGACGAAAACGGTGGCTACCTCGCTTTTTTATCCCGAATTTCAAGGATGTACCCGACACCTCTTGCAGTATGGATCAACTGTGGGCCGTCCACGCTTTCAATTTTGGATCGCAAATAATTGATGTACACGGGGATGACGTTTGAGTCTGCTTCGGAATCTCCCCAAACCGCGCTCATGATCTCTGACCGACTCACTACTTTGCCCCAATTCCGCCACAAATACTCGAGCAATGAGAACTCCCGAGCCGTAAGGTCAATATGGCGTTTGCCTCTTTTGACCCTGCGTTCCAGAGGCTCAAGCGTGAGGTCACCGACCGTCAACCACGATAAGTCAAGCAGCGGACGACGCATCAAGGCTTTAATCCTAGCAATGAGTTCCTGAAGGTCGAACGGCATGGACAGGGAGTCGTCTGCGCCTAGATCCAGACCTTTCACTCGGTCCTCAACTGCACCATGAGCCGAAAGCATGAGAATCGGCGTCTTGCAAAGTTTCTTGCGGGCTTCCGCCAAAACCGTGAAGCCATCAATGTCGGGCAACATGATGTCCAAGACTGCAACATCGAACTCAGTGACGAGGAGTGCCGACAACCCATCGCATCCCGTCCTCGCCCAAACAACTTCGTATCCGACCTCCCGCAATGCCGCCGAAACAATCTCGGCTACACCTGTCTCGTCTTCGATGACTAGAACTTTCAATTGGACAACCTGCTTGAGCGTACCATTTAGGCTCGGGGCTTTCTTGTACTTGTCACGACCTGGGTCTACAAGTAGGTTACAGGTCACTCAAACCTTGTTTCAACCGCAGGGTAGGTAGCTGACCGATTCGACCCGATGATTCCTAAAGAGGCAAACAATGGTCTTTTTATTGGCATCCTGGTTGGTCTTGTCGCCCCAGCAGATTTCTGCTGAAAAAATCTATGAGACTTCGACTCCATCGATCATTACTTTGAGTATTGAACGTGCCAACGGAACACAAGCGGTTGGAACCGCGTTTCTAGCTGTTCGGAAAGGAGTCGCGGTGACGGCATGGCATGTGCTCAAAGGTGCCAGAAGCATAACTGCGAAGTTCTCTGACGGGCATGAAGCAAAAGTTACAGGAGTGATCGATAAGGATGAGACCCGTGACGTTGCCTACCTTGGTATTGAATCCGAAGACCGGCCGGTCCTGAAAATCGCAGAGGGTGATCCTCGGGTTGGATCTAGGGCCTACGTCATCGGCTCACCACGAGGGATGGACTTTTCGATCAGCGACGGAATCATCAGCCAGACTCCGCTCTTTGGAGACGACAAGCTCTACCAATTCACCTGTCCGGTTTCACCAGGAAACAGCGGCGGCCCACTACTCGATGCCGCCGGTCACGTTCTAGGCATCGTGTCCTGGCAGCTTCGAGACGCCCAGAACCTGAATTTCGCTGTTCCCGGGAGGACGCTCGGGCTCCTCGACGAATCAAAGGCCGTCGTGCCACTAAAAGGCGACGAGGCTACGAACGAAAATGTCGTAGCCGCTACCGACGAACTGATTTTCGACATCTTTTCACAAATCGACATCGCAGCTTCAAGTTCCGACGACGGAACTGGAAAGTCTGCGTTCTTATTTGAATCTGAAGGAACTCAGATTTCCTTGTTCCAGTACTCGAAGGACGGAAAATCCGGGCCAACAGTCAACTTGTCCATGAACACTGGCTACAAGGCAGGCACGAAGGCCGATCTGGAGCAGCTCAACTCGTTCAACCGAGCGCACAGGTTCGTCAGAACCTACCGCGATGCGAACGGCGTGCTCTATATCGAGAACGATTTGGACTTGGAGCAAGGTGTCGGCACTGGCAGGATTGCCCGATTCATTTCCAACTTCCAAGAGACGGTCGGACAATTTGAAAGCGAAGTCCTCGACAGAGGAAGCATGACACGAGCCGACTCCGCTGAACTCAAACCAAGCTCAGAACCAGAAGGGGTGATTTCAACAATTGACGAAGCAACAATTGCTAAGGTTCTCAAAAGTTGCGGCTATGCGCCAGAAAAGACCGACGACAGTGCTGGAAAAAAGCAGTACAGCTTCAAGGTTGGAGAAACCCTAATCGTGTTGCACCAATTCACAGACGGTCCGACTCAGGCGCCGACAACCAGCCTGACTCTTTCAATCGGGTTCGATCTGCAACAAGAAACCGATTTGAACGTCATCAATCTGTTCAACGAGCAAACCCGATTCGCAAAGGCGTTCGTAGACGAAGAAGGTGACCCGTTCCTCGTCGCTGACTTGGGATTGGGAGGGGGGGTCACTCTCGAATCGATCAAGGCGTTTGTGAAAACGTTCGTCAAATCCATCCCCGTATTTGCCAAGTCGATCGGACGTTAAAGTCGTCAACGCTTCAGAAGAATAACCAGTAAACTCTAGCCATGCTTCGGCTGACGGGAACCTTCCTCGACGAGATCACGCACGACATCCCCAGCCAAAACTGGGGCGTGACAGAATGGCGACAGGAGTTCGCGCTCTACTCCAAGATAGGGATCGACACTGTTGTACTGATCCGCTCGGGATACCAGAACAAGTGCGTCTTCCCTTCGACTTCGATTCCAGGCTTGTTGCCAGTGCATGACGACCTCGGGCGGATGTTCTTAGATCTAGCAGAGGAATACGGGCTCTCACTCTATTGGGGCTTGTACGACTCGGGAACCTATTGGCTCCGCCAGAGTTGGTGGCGCGAAGTGGACCTCAACAAAGCGTTCATCGACGAGGTTGCCCAGCGCTACGGCTCGTCGCCTGCCTTCAAAGGGTGGTATATGTGCCACGAAGCCCCACGCAACGACCTCCACATCATCGAAATTTTCAACGAATTGGGCCGTCACTGCAAGTCCCGCCTCGACCTACCCGTCTTGATTTCGCCTTATCCTATGGGTTCCAAGCAGTTCGGGCCAGGCGACACGTTCACTCTTGATGAGACTTTCGAGCACTGGGAAAGGATTTTTGCCGACACCAAAGGGGCTTTTGACATATGCGCGTTCCAAGACGGACAAATCCAGTACAGCGAACTGCCTGAGTTCCACGCCGGAATCAAGGCACTTTGCGACCGTTCTGAAGTCGAGACCTGGGCCAACGTCGAGTCGTTCGACCGAGACATGCCGATCAAATTCCCACCCGCCGACTGGCGGTACCTTCGCATCAAAATGGAGGCTGCCTCAAAGGTTGCGAGCAAGCTCATCACCTTCGAGTTCCCTCACTTCGTCTCGCCGAATTCGTGCTATCCCGCTGCCCACAACCTGTTCAAATGTTACTGCGAACACCACGGGATCGTATGAGAATAGGTTAGAAACTCGAAGATGAATTTTTTCGCAATCGGTCAATATTTCCAGGGTGATTAGAAATCCAATTCCCGATACGTCAAGTAGGATGGAAGAGAATTTATCGGTTGCAGAACTTCTGGCTTCATTGAGCAGGGCACTCGACCTCGTTGAGGGCCAACCCCAAGGCCACTGTCTTCGAACTGCAAAAATCGCGGTAAACACTGCCAAGGCATTAGGGCTCGATGCAGAATCACAAACCGAGGCGTATTTCGCCTCCGTCCTCAAAGATGCAGGCTGCTGTAACAATTCTGCGCGCATCTACCACATTTTTGGCGGGGACGATATCCTGTTCAAGAAGGGGTCTAAGTTCATCGACTGGACGAACACGGCAGAAGCACTTCGTTTTGGTATTACGAACACCGAAAAGGGAAACTCAGTCGGCCAAAAACTTCTTAAACTCGCTAAGAACCTCACTCCACCCCAACAGGTGATGGCTGAAGTGACCTCAGCTCGATGTAACCGAGGTGCGATGATTGCGCTCAGCCTAGGATTCAACAAGAACGTCGCGGATGCGGTTGCCCAACTTGATGAACATCGGAACGGTAAAGGTGCGCCGCTTCGTATCAAAGGAGAGGCTGGACGGCAAAGGATATTGGAGAGGCTTGACTAGCGAACAACTCGATTTGGATATGCGATGCATTACTGCCGCCGATGTTTTCGACGCGCTCACAGCGAGTAGGCCATACCGCGAAGCTATGTCACTCGATCAAGCCTTCCGAATCATGGCCGAAAGGGTCGGAACCTCTATCGATGCAGATTGCCTTGCAGTTTTGAAGTCCAGATATCAACTAGGATTGGAGATAGCCGCCTAGAGCGTTAGACCACCATCAACCGTCAACGTCTGACCAGTCACGTATCCCGCCTCCTCAGAAGCAAAGAACAAGACCGCACCGGCGATGTCGCTGGGCAACCCCAACCGACCGAGTGGCGCGCTCTTGACCACGCTCTCGCGCATTTCCGCGGGTAAATCTGAGGTCATGTCGGTCTCGATAAACCCAGGGGCGACGGCGTTGCAAGTGATGCCTCTTGAACCAAGTTCCTTGGCCGTAGACATTGTGAGGCCGACGAGGCCGGCTTTGCTCGCCGAGTAGTTGGCCTGCCCAGCCGCACCATGCAGGCCAACAACACTGGTGACGTTCACGATCCGGCCCCAGCGAGCCTTCATCATCCCTCGCATGACCGCTTTCGAGCAGTTGAACGCTCCTCGTAGGTTGACCGACATGACCTTGTCCCAGTCCTCTACAGACATCCGCATCATCAGCGTGTCGCGGGTGATACCGGCGTTGTTGACAAGCACCGAGATCGTCCCAAGATCGGTTTCGATCTGCTTGAACGTCGCTTCGACACTCTCCGCGTCGCTCACATCACAGGCGTAGCCCTTGCAACGGTCGTTGGCGATTTCCAATACGGTCGAATCTGCGTTGATCTGTGAGGTGGCAACACAGGCTACACTTGCCCCCTGAGCCGCAAACTGCATCGCGATCTCGCGCCCGATTCCACGGCTCGCCCCCGTGACCACAACGGTTTTGCCTTCAAATTTCAAACTGTCACCGCCTGAAGCTGAATCGCGGCTTCTTCCAAAGTCGCGGTATCGACCACTTTCAGGGTCTTGATAACCGGCTCGATCCGGCGGATCAGGCTGCAAAGAATCTCACCAACGCCGCATTCGACAATCTCGGTGACGCCATCCTTTGCCATGTTCTGGACGCTTTCGGTCCAGCGAACGGGTGACATGAGTTGTTTCTCCAAGAGCCCGGGCCAATCTGTCGCGTCTTTGATTCTTCCCGCCGTCACGTTGGCGTAAACGGTGTGCTTCTGAGCCACCGCGCCGAACGGGGCAACGGCCAGTGCCAAGCCCATCTGGCGGGCAGGTTCGGTCATCAACGGGCTGTGGAAGGCCCCGCTGACATTGAGCGGGATGACACGCTTGGCCCCACGCTCCCCGGCCAGAGCACTTGCAGCCTGGACCGCGTTGGTGTCTCCGCTGATGACCAGTTGGCCGGGAGAATTGTCGTTCGCGATCACGCAGACTCCCTGGTCGGCGACCTCTCTGCAAATCTGCTCAAGTGGTTCCCTCTCGAGGCCCAAGACAGCCGCCATCGTGCCCGGCTTGAGCGCACCGCTCTCGGCCATGATCTCGCCCCGCTTGCGGACCAACTTGGCCCCGTCTCCGACGCTCAGAACCCCCGCCGCAACGATCGCCGGATATTCACCGACACTGTGTCCTGCGAAGACGTCAACTTCAGTAGCCAGCTTTTCTTTGAGGGCGAACCAGGCGGCCAGCCCGCAAGTGTAAAGCGCGACCTGGGCGTTCTCGGTCTTGCGGAGATCCTCTTCGCTAGAGTCGAAGCAAAGTTCGGCCATGTCAAGGCCGATGGCCCCGCTAACTTCATCAAAGACCCTCTTACCAGCCCCGGTCTCCTCATACAGGCTCTGCCCCATCCCCGGACGCTGAGATCCCTGGCCCGGAAAAACAACTGCGATCATGGGGCAAGGTTACCCGGTGGTTGATGATCGTGAGGATAGACTCTTCCAGGCCGACTGAAGATTGTGCGCCATAGGTAACCTGGAGGCATGATCGAGACCTTCCCCAACCCCGCCCCTCAGCGCGACTACACGATCCTTCACATCTGCCCCGAGTTCACGAGCGTCTGCCCCAAGACCGGCCAGCCGGACTTCGCGACGATCGAGCTGGAGTACATCCCCGACCAGCTTTGCATCGAGCTCAAGGCACTAAAGCTCTACTACTACAGCTTTCGCCAGGAGGGCATCTACTTCGAGGCGGTAGTGAACAGGCTTCTCGACGAGCTTTCGACCGCCTGCAAGCCCCGCTGGATGAAGGTCACTGGGCGCTTCAACGTCCGAGGCGGGATCACAAGCGTGGTCACGGCTGAGACCCTCCCAGATAGCGCATTCTAGATGTTTACGGGCCTTAGTGGCCTCCGTGTGCAACCGTATTTCCGACCTACCGGCCTTTTTTGACCACAACCGGCGTCGTCAAGAAGAATTCCAACCCGTCCCAGCGGTAACGCGAAGACTGGAACTCGGCCAAATTGAAGGCAGATGACAAGCAGACCGTGGTGGCCCAAACAGATTGGTCGAAGTGCAGAGTCTCCGATTGCGCTGCCCAGGTTTGAACATCGACCAGCTCCATTCCAAGCCACGAACCCCCACAGCACAGGCGCACAAACGCCGCTAAACTTGGGGTCCACCACTCAGTCATCTCGAAAGCGTGACCCAAGTTTGGCACCGTCACAACGTACTTCGGCCCTTGAATGTCGTCCCAAAAAAGCGACAATGCATCCGATGTCCAATAGGGGTCGTTTGCACCGTTAATCATCATGACCGGAACCTTGATGTCAGGCAGATAGGTAGCCGGATCGACCATCGCCACTAGCTTTCGGCCAAGATCGCTTTCGGCAACGTTGTCAAGGTTTCGCGATGTATAGGCCTCGATCATCGGACTGTACTCGCCCCAATCGCGCATCTGCTTTTCTAGCTGTTGAGTCATCTTCAGGCTGTCAAAGAGCATCGGAGCGATCCCAACCACCCGGGGATCACCAGTTGCCGCAGTCAACCAAGAAGTCCAACCCCGCTTGCTAGCGCCAAAGACCACGAATTTAAGACCGCTACCGACAAATTCCTCAAGAGCGTCCATCGCCATAACCGCGCTCTTGACCATCGGGAAGAGCAAAGGCCAAGTCTCATCGCCATCATCTAAGAATTTCTCAAAGGTATGGGCAATGAGATCGTCTTCTTTCAGATCCCAGATGGGTTGGTTTGGAATGTGGAACAGGATGGCGACCGAGCATCCAGAAGTATCTGCCAAATGCTGAGACCAATCGATGTCGAACTCGTTGGGATCGCTGCCAGTGATGTGCAACACCCAGGTATGACTTTGTGCCCGATTGGGGCGAGAATACAGGGGGTCGGGGGTCGGGAGTCGGGAATCGGGGTTTGAGCGTTGATCCGATTTCGAGTGACAGACTACTATATCGTGTTCCCAGGCTTGGCCTTTCCAAGTTTGGCTCACAAGTCGGAGCGTCTCATGACTCCTAGTGTTTGTCAGTTTCCAAGAAAATCGAGGGTCGTCCGCGGTCACAAACTTGTACAAGGGACTTTTGAGATCAGGCTCGTTCATGAAGAAAATCTGTACTCAAGTCTACTCTGATTCGAGTTTATGTCGGATTTTTCGACGTTCTTTGATGATTAGGCTTGACTTCGGCAAGGAAAACTTGCAACAATGGTGGGACTCGGGCGAAGTCATGCCTGGGCGGACACTGATGACCTATTTTTTAAAGTCTCGAATGGCTCTATTGGCCGGAATGCTCTTAGCAAGTCTAGGCGCGCAAGCAGGATCGGTCGATCAACAGGTCGAGATCATGAAGGCGAACGACAGCCGAACTCTGACGGTTCGTTACTCAGGCGCCAAGACAGCGTTGATCGAATTGCGAATCAACGGCGTGAGCGTAGCAACCAGAGCAGTCAGTGACGGCAAGTCGAGTGGAGAGTCCAACTTCATGCTTGATACCGCCAAGCTCAATGACGGCGAGAATAATGTCGAGATTCGACTTTACGATGAGGCCGGAAGGGTTGTAGGTTCGGAGAAGACGACGGTCATGATGGATCGGTCGGCAAATGGGCCGGTTTTTCTGAACAAGCCACAAACAGGAGCAACGGTGGAGGGTCTAACAGAGATCAGCGTCGGATTTAAGTCGACGATGAAAGGGGCCTATGTGAGTTTCTTCGTGAACGACGAGTTCAAAGCACTGAAGAATTATGCTCCATACACCTATCTTTGGGACACGAACACGGTCACAAACGGATGGCACGAAGTCGAGGCCTGGGTCGTCGACGAGGGAAGCAACACCTTCCGAACCCAGAGGATGCGAGTATTTGTCAACAACCCAGGAGGGCGCACAGAACGTCAGGGAGAACTTCGCGGCGGTTCGGCAGGATTCGAGCCACGAGAGACTTTGGTCAAGCCTACAAAGGTCGTGAAACCTCTCGTAGTGAAGACCACGGCACCCGTACTGACGAAGAAACTCGAACCACTTGTACTCGCCTTGAGTGAAAACAGTCTCACGCCAATCGTTTCAAGATCGACAGGCACCAAGCCAGCTCCACACGAGCAGGGCATCATGACGGGCCCAAGGCTCATGCGGCCAACTGGCCAGAGAGTTGCAGGAGTCGGCCCATCCAAAGGAGTGATCACAAAACCGGTGGTCGTCTTGAAGCCAGTTGTCAAGGCAGTGGTCAAGCCAATAGTCCAGGTGAAAGTTACAAACAGTACCTTGGTGGCCAAACACGTTCCGGTTGTAAAAACGAGTCCACCAACTGTGAAGTCCTCGATCACGATGGGAACGAAGTTGCCGAACATCGGCTACTATCCAATCTTTGTAGACGGGTCCGCAGTCAGTTTCGACGTGATGCCAAGAGTGACTGACGGAGTCGCACTCACGCCGTTCCGCCACTTGTTCGAGCACGTAGGTGGCAAAGTGAGCTGGAAGAGCGGAGAGAAGGTTGTGGACGCCAAGGGCTTGGGACAAAGCGTCGCGTTCAAAATCGGCCAAGAGTTCGCGATGGTCAATGGTGTCCGAATGGAGTTTGAGAGGGCTACGTTCCTTGAGACCGGACGCTCAATCGTTCCTTTGAGTTTTGTGCAGAAACTGCTCAACGTCAACATCCAGTACGACCCTTCGACGAAGCACGTGCTCATCACGAAAAGCAAATAAGGGCTGCAAAGTCCATCCTTTGAACCGCACGCTCATATTGAGTCTGCGGTTTTTTCTTGCCTCTATTGCTAAAAACAGTAATTATATCAGGCAAATTGAGAGAAGTGGCCTATGAGATCGATCCTAGTCTAAAGACTGGGGAATTGATCCCCGAATATTCAATATCGACCCAGGTCGAACTAGCGAGTCAAACCATGAACCAACCCGACGGCGCAAAAGATACCAGACAGCATGCTCGATTCGAATTGCTTGAGTATGCGATCATTGTGGATCGTAAGACTCAAGAGAGCATCAGATCTGTAATCATTGATGTCAGTCTGGGTGGGCTACAAGTTCGCTCTAGGCACTTGTTCCATGCAGGAACTGACTGTATACTCAATATCGGAAGGGCAGATTCTGACCCTCTCGTGGTGGAAGCTGAAGCCCGTTACTGCGTGCAGATAGATGGCACGGATCTCTATGCGACGGGATTCAGGTGTATGCCGACAGAAGCCCAACGCGTTCAATGGGTCGACTATGTGCACGCGATCTTTCTGTCACAGGGCGAATATTTGGTCGGCTAAGAGCCGCAACCGCTTCCACAGCCGCTGCCACATCCGCCCGCGCCTGCGCCTTCTGAACCTTCTGTTTTGAAGGATGATCCACAACCACATGAGCTTGTGGCGTTCGGATTCTCGATTTTGAACCCGCCGCCCATCATATC
>Ga0163144_10024339_pt1 | contig 11880 bp, 13 predicted proteins | sample OliLak19BULKMAT1_FD_123175 | JGI IMG/M metagenome (GOLD analysis project Ga0163144, IMG submission 123175) | Freshwater microbial mat bacterial communities from Lake Vanda, McMurdo Dry Valleys, Antarctica - Oligotrophic Lake LV.19.BULKMAT1 | ecosystem: Environmental > Aquatic > Freshwater >...
ATACCGCATTGCAACATGGTGGCCTCCCCTCGCCCCGGCGTGGGCGAGGGGGCAGGGGGTGAGGGTAGTTCTCAAAGGATCTCGCTATGCCCGTCTCAGTCACAAACTCACAACTGATCTATGCTGCACTCAAGGCCTGCGATATCCGCATCATGTCGGCATTGCCCGAAACCTGGCTGGTGCATCTCATCCGTATGGCCGATGATGACCCGCAAACGACGCTGGTGCGGCTGGCCAAGGAAGAAGAGGGCGTCGGGATCTCGGCTGGCGCGCATCTGGCTGGCGTCAAATCGGCCATGCTCATGCAGAACCACGGCTTCCTGCAAAGCATCAATGGCATCGTCTCATTAGCCCGCCTGTATCGTATCCCGCTGCTCATGCTGATCAGCTATCGCGGCGAGTTTGGCGAGCGCGATCCATGGCAAACCGAGGGCGGCAGCGTCACCGAAGCATTACTCAACGCACTCAGCATCCCCTATACGCGCCTGGAAGAACCAGCCCATGTGGCCCGTCGCATCCGTAAAGCCCAGGCCCTGGCCGAATCATCGCTCAAGCCAGTCGCACTGCTACTCTGCCGCGACCTGATGTGGGAGGAATAGCCATGCTGCGAATTGATGCACTACGGGCAATCTATAATCAACTCGAGCAATGTGTCGTTGTCACAATCATGGGCGCTGTCTCCGCCGAACTACAATCAATCGGCCACCAGCCCAATTTCTTCTACCTACAGCATGCCATGGGGTTGGCATCTTCCATGGGCCTGGGCATCGCCCTCAGCCGCCCCGAACTCAAGGTCGTCGTCTTCGATGGCGATGGCTCGCTGCTGATGAACCTTGGCGGCCTGACAACCCTGGCCCGTTATCGGCCACCAAATCTCGTCCATGTCGTGTTCGACAACGAAAGCCTGTTATCTGTCGGCGGCTTCCCAACCGCAACCGCAACCGGCAGCGATCTGGCCGGAATTGCCCATGCCGCTGGCATACCGCACACCGCTACCGTCCACAATCTCGAATCCTTTCAACAGGCATTCAGCCAAGCACTCGATGCAAACCAACTCACCACATTGGTCGCCAAGGTCGAAGCCAAAGGCCCGCCTGTGTTCCTGACCGATCTGCCATTATTGGAGAACCGCTTCCAGTTCGCCCGCTACCTCAAAAACCTGGCCCGGTGAGATATGTAAGATATTGCGTCTGTACAATGCCATCAACGACGTAGGGGCGCTCCGTGAACCGCCCGTATCAGCAATACGGCATGTCATAAAAAATGTCTGTGGCCAATGAGAACATCATTCATTCATTCCACCAGCGTGCAACAGCCACGCCGCACGGTACTGCTAGAATATCAGTAGCGAAATCCTTCAGATCAGGTTGGCCTGGCCCCTCTCCCATTGGGAGAGGGGAACGGCGCAGCCGGGGTGAGGGAAATCAGCTCGACACCAGCAACATACCGAAAGGAAACTCTTTATGTCCAACGTACTCAGCCAACTAGTTTCCGAACTCAACACCGGCACGCTCAAAATCGTTGATCTCACACAGCCGCTCGGCCCGCAAACACCAGTGATCGGCCTGCCACCAATCTTCGCCTCATCGCCAGGCGTAACTATCGAACAAATATCGCGCTACGACGCCCCAGGGCCAGGTTGGTATTGGAACACCCTGCATCTTGGCGAACACACCGGCACCCACTTCGACGCACCCGTCCACTGGATCACCGGCAAGGAACTCCCGGAAAACCGCTGCGACACGATCCCAGTTCGTCGTTTCGTCGGCCCAGCCTGTGTGATCAACGTCACCGCCGAAGTCGCACAGAACCCCGATTTCCTGCTCACCCCCGAACACATCATCGCCTGGGAAGCCAAGCATGGCCGCATTGCACCAGGATCGTGGGTACTGCTGCGCACCGATTGGAGCAAGCGTAGCGATCCAGATGCCTTCCTCAATATCGCCGCCGATGGCCCACACAGCCCTGGCTTCCACAAAAGCACCTCCGAATTACTGGCCCATTCCCGCGACATCCTTGGCGTCGGGGTGGAAACCGTTGGCACAGATGCAGGCCAGGCCGGAACCTTCGATCCACCATTTCCTAATCATACAATCATGCACGGAGCCGGGAAATTCGGCCTAGCCAGCCTATGCAATCTCGATCAGCTCCCGCCAACTGGCGCAGTAATCATCGCTGCACCGCTCAAAATCGTCGATGGCAGCGGCAGCCCATTACGCGTCATCGCAATTACACCAGCGTAACCGAGAACCAAGAACCCAGAACCGTGTAGGGCGCGGACCGGTGTGTCCGCCCGAACAAACGTAGGGGCGAACCTCGTGTTCGCCCAAATAAAAGCCACAAACGCATAGTGATCGCAGCCGTGGCATGACCAACGGGCGTTGGAGAGCCACCATGCTCTATTCGGGGTTCGGGGCAAGGCCCCGACCGTGGGTTGCTAGGGCGGACGGGACCGCCCTAGCCGCCTGCCGTGCGTAGCGGCCAAGAAATGCCTGCCGCGCACAGCGGCCATAAGCCTGCCGCGCACAGCGACATCAGGGCAACAGAACGGTTCCCGCGAACAATATTTAATCATCGTGATCGTCATCACCCGACATTGACGGTGCCATTGCCATCGACGGTGCCGGCGATCCGGCAGCAACCTGTGCCGCGCCATTGCGCTCCTGGTTACCACACCCACCCTCGCCACTTGGCCGCACATGGGCGCTGGCCCGATCTTCGGTGCCCTTCCAGGCATATGGGTCGCTTCCGGCAACAATCACAATATCACGATAATCGGCGGTTGCCACCGACATCCCTGGCTGAAAGCCATGCCAGGGTAGCAGCGATTCGGCACTCATATAATGGTTGACGAGCGATCGGCGGAAGCCGCTCTTGGCATGGTTTGGCAGCGAGCGATGCAGCAGATAGCCATTGAAGAACACAATACTGCCCTTCTTGACCTCAACCGGCACGGCGTCGTCATCGGTATATGGGAAGTACATGGCCTCGCCAGTACAATCGAAGCGCCGATCGCCATGGCTGTGTTGCGGCCAGATCAGCCCATGGCGCTGCGAGCCTGGAATAACCCACAAACAGCCATTCTCAACCGTCGCATCATCCAGAGCCATCCATGCGCCAGCCAGTGAGCGATCCCGCGTGGGAATGAAGAATTCATCCTGATGCCAGGCCTGCCCAGGCTTGCCAGATGCCTTAATGAACAGCATCGATTGCATGCACTTCACATTCGGCCCGATCACACTCGTCAGCACATCGACAATCGCGGGTTGAGCGAGTGCCTGATACATGATCTCCGAGATTTTGTGCGGGAAGTGAATACACAAATAGCGCCGCATCACCTCTGCATCGGTTTCATCCGCCGGTGCTGGTGTGATGCCGCGAATCGCTCCACGATTGCCACGGCAGATCTGCGCCGCCTCATCGATCAGTTGATCCAATTCCGTACTATCAAGGGCATCCTCAAGCACCAGAAAGCCCTGCTCCTGATAGAAACGGGAGGCATCAGATGTCATCGGTAGGCGGAAGTAGCCCTGCGGCGCTTGGCCAAGATCCCACGACGACCAGGGTGCCAAGCGCTGCTCATTCGCCAACTGATTCAGGCTCGCTTGTGTTGCCATCGCCTCTGCTCCTTTGCACGATGCTGTATGTATGCTGTTTGTTCACCTATATGCCACTCCGCGTGGCGGCTTGGGGCTGCATCTTTGCCAGACGCAAGATATTGCGTCTCTACCCTATTTTTACCTTGGTGCTTGTTCTGTTGTTTGCTTTTTTTGTTTAATGGATGTCGGTGGCCCGCTAACCCCTGTTGGTCATGCCACGGCTGCGAACGATGAATGATTGTGGCTGACACCCTCAGCCCTGCTGCGCCTCCCCGCTCCCACGCCAGGGCGAGAGGGAATTGACCTCTTACAAACCCTTTACACCCCTCCCCACCTGTGGGGAGAGAGGAATAAGCAACTGTCTGAGAAACCCCTTCACCTGAAAGTGAGGATGGTCTCGGTTTAGTAGTTCCGCAGCTCAGTGGTTCAGAATTCTGACTCCTGACTCCTGACTCCTGAATACTCGACTATCGGCTATCGGCTATTCGTCACGCCACCCCAGCCGCCGTAAACACCCGATCCAGGTGTTCGTGGGTAATCTGGCAGATTTCATCCGGCGGGCGAGCAGCTAATGCCTGATCAAATGGCTCCGGTGTGACAGGCCCATCGTAGCCAATATCGCGCAGTGTTGTCAGAAAGCCATTCAGATCAATCACGCCGGTTGCACCAGGCAATGCACGCACATGATCATTCTGCGCCTCGATTGCGATACCCGTTGGCGCATCATTGATATGCACATAGACGACATCGGCAGCACGCAGTGTCCGCAGATCGGCCAGAACGCCAAGGCCGGTATACACATGCCAGGCATCAACCAGCAGCCCGACATTCGGCCCAATCGCTGCCGCCAGGCTGAGCATGCCCTCGATGGTATAGATGAAGCCATAGCGATGGCTCTCGCGCAGTGTTCGCGGCCCAATAAATTCTAGCCCCAGTTGGCAGCCATACTCTTCCAGTACACGCGCCACTGGCCGTAACTGATGAATATGGAACTCAAAGTTCTCGCGGAATGGGCGCTCATCCGAAAATGGCAGTAGCCAGGTAAAACAACGGGTGCTGCCCAAGCTGGCCGCCAATGCCGTCTGCTGATCGAATTCCTGGATTGCAGCCTCATCATAGGGCACACGCCAGTCGAGCGGCAAACCCCAGCCACCCGCCTTCAGGCCAGCTGCCGCATACAGGTTGGCAACCGTGCCCTCACCCCGCGCTCGCTCAAGCTGCAACGCTTCTGCAACCGGCAGCTCGACTCCGCCCCAACCAACTTTCGCCGCCAACTTCAACAGCTCGGGAAGCGGCAGCTTGATCCCAACTGCCCCGGCACTCAGATTCTGAAACATCATTGTCGCCTTCTGAATAATGATTGCCCTCACCCCCGGCCCCTCTCCCAGTGGGAGAGGGGTGCCCGTAGGGCGGGGTGAGGGAATCAGCAATATAGCTACCCCAGTAGCGCAACCGCCTCGATCTCGACGCACACATCGCGCGGCAATCGTGCCACCTGAACCGTTGAGCGGGCGGGCGGCGCATTGGTAAAGAATTCGGCATACACGCCATTCATCGCCGCAAACTCATTCATATCCGCCAGAAACACCGTCGTCTTGACGACCTGCTCCAATGAGCTTCCCGATGCTTCCAGCAGCACCTTCAGATTCGTGAGTACCTGGCGCGTCTGCACAAGGATATCGCCCTCAACCAGTTGTCCATCCGGCGTCAGCGGGATCTGGCCAGAACAAAACACCAGGTCGCCAGCAACAATGGCCTGCGAATATGGGCCAATCGCCTGTGGCGAATTGGCTGTCTTAATCACGCTACGATCCACAATCACTCCTTTTTATGATAATCCACGCACGCCCACCGGCCCAAATCCAAGGTAATCACAGGCACTGAGTTGATAAAACACACCATCGACAAGCCCCTGGGTGGCCTGGCCCCAATCCTCTGGGCGATGCAGATGGCCATAGATACACGCTGAAGCACCAGCTGCAGCGATCCGGCGGGCAAATTCGCTTGGTCGCTTGTCGATAAACGGCGGGTAATGGATCAGCACAACAATTGGCTTGGCATTCGCCGCCAGAGCAACCGCAGCCGCGAGAGCCCGTTCCAACCGGCCAATCTCACGATTATAGATCCGCATGTCGGTCGCAGGTGCAAACCCTGGCGTCTCTGGTGTCAGCCAGCCGCGTGTGCCACAGATCACCGCCTCGCCAATATCGAGTGCATCGGCCTCGACGAGCGCAATCGATGGTGGTAGGATCGGTCGCAGTGGCCGCGCACGCTCCCACCAGAAATCGTGGTTGCCCTTGCAGAAGACTTTCCGGCCTGGTAATCCATCGATCCAGCGTAGATCGACTAATGCGTCTTCAATTTTCATTGCCCACGAAATATCGCCCGCCACCAATACCACATCATCATCGCGGATGCGCTGCCGCCAACTGGTGGCGATCCGCTCTGGGTGGTCCTTCCAGCGGTTGCCGAAAATGTCCATCGGCTTCGGCTGTGCAAACGAAAGATGCAGGTCGGAGATTGTCCAGATCATACAGCAATGATACCATAGAACCTCGTACCTGCCCGTGTTCGGCCAACGTGACAATGATCATAGACTGGTGACAGCATCAGCCTATAATTGTTACATCAGGAGCGGAACGAATGCCGCGGGAGGGAATGATGAACAAACAACAGCTGTTACAACGTGTGCCGGCCTTCTCACAACTAACCGAAGAACAGCAAACGATTCTCGCAATCAGTGTTGGCACCCAGCACTTCGAACGCGGTGAGACAATCTTCCACCAGGGGAGTATTGGCAGCACGCTCTATATCATCATTCAGGGGCAGGTTCGCATCTATCGGATGAGTCCGGCTGGGCAAGAATTGGCCGTGACGGTCTTCTGTGATGGCGATTTCTTTGGCGAATTGGCGCTGCTGGATGGTCAGCCACGTGCCGCGAGTGCCGAGGCCATGACGCCAACAACGACGCTGACGCTCCATCGGGCAGCATTCCTGCATACGATCAACACATGCCCGCCAATTGCTGCATCAATCCTGGAAGTGATGGCCATCCGATTGCGCCAGAGTAATGAATATGCCGAACAACTCGCCAGCGCACCTGTTGCTCAACGCGTTGCCCGCCAATTGCTCGATCTGGCAACCCGCCGTTCACAACGGCAGGCTGATAGCACAAGCATTCATCAGATCGATCTCGATCTGACCCAGGATGAGCTGGCGCGATTGAGTGGCACAACCCGCGAAACAGTCAACCGGGTGCTATCGGCACTCCGCGACCAAGGGTTAGTACGGGTGGAACGGGCGCGGGTTCGTATTCTTAATCTCCCACAGTTACGGGCAGTCATCGACGCAGCGTGACATATACATTGCAGATACATCATTGATGCAAAGGGGCAGAGTTATGTTCTATCTATTTTTGCTGGCCCATCTGGTGGCCGATTTCATCCTTCAACCATATTGGATCGTGCAGCGCAAACGCCGTTTCGATGGGCTGGCGCTTCATTGTGGTATTGTTCTGGCGTGCATGGCCCTGCTTCCGCTGCTTGATCCAGATGCGCGCACACTCTGGCCGGCCATGCTGATCATCACGGCCATCCATTTTGTCGCAGATTGGTGGAAGGTCAATCATGGGCAGACCATCCCAGGCCCACCGATTGTTCCATTCATGCTCGATCAGGTCATTCATGTTGTCACGCTGATCACTGTACTGAGCCTTTCGGTAGCACCCGATCAACTGTGGGAAATTGCTGGATCACCATCGGCGCACATGGCCATTGTTGCTGCTGTGTATGTGGTGGCAGCCTTTGCAACCCCAATCGCAGTGATGGTCTGGCTCGATCCGCGCTTCGATTACTTAGCATTGGCTGGCAAAGCCCGCCTGCGTTGCTTGGTTGCCGGGTTTGGCGTGGTTTCATTGATGCTGGTCAGTGGCGTTCTGGCCCTGCCTGCTGCACTAGTTGGCCTGACTGTCGCAACACGAAAGCCATTCTCTCGCCACCCGCTCGATGCGCCAACTGGTATGCTGACCGTCATCATTGTTGCGGCATCGCTGGGAGCCATACTGCTGATACTACCGCGCTAACGACACCGATGATCAGGATCGATACTCGGCGGGCGATTGTAGTGGATACTATGATCGCCCGTTCGTAGAGGGTCACATATGCTATACTAGTAGTCCGTCCGAGTACATGTGATCGGTAGCCATCCGCAGGGACGCGATAGATCGCTTCCGTACAACCCTTCAGAATACACACAACAAAATGGGGCCGCGGCTAATAGCCGACGACCCCGTTTATAGATTGTGCATCGATTCATTGCAGGTAGAAACCTGCCCTCATTGTGTTATTACTCGTTCTTAGTTCAGATACTCTTCCTAAATGTGCAGTTGTGCGCCTTTATGCGCCCTATTGCCCAGCAGCCATGCGTGCCCGATCTTCGGGGGTCATCTCTTTGAACTCGCCATCGCTGTTGAGAAAGACTATTGCTTCATTTTTTACATTCACGATCATGTCGCGGGAACCATCGCCATTGATATCATCGAAACTCACCAGCACCGGCGTCTTATCCTCGCCTGCGCCAACGAGGTATGGGCCGGTGATCGTCCGCATCTTATCGGTTTCCCCGCCTGGGATTTCGATCACAACCACCTGGCGGTTCAGGTTCATGGCAATGAAGTGCGATGGTGTCCCGGCACCATCATTATGGCCAACAACTTCATCGATATGAAAGGTTCGTGGCGTTCCATAACGAATATCATCGATCCGCTCACGACCCCAGCTCACAACATTGCCCATGATGGCATAGATTGCGAGCAACGCCAGCAAGCATGTGATCACATACACAAATGTGTGCAGGGATACCCTCGGGGCCGCGACCAATGGGCGTACGCTGCTACCGCCTGAACGCACCGGGCTGCGTAAATCTCGGCTTTGAACTGCCATCGGTGGTACCTCCTGAACACATAATACAAACAAACGTTCTTGTTTTCGGTAGACGCAGTATATCAGAACATGCGTGTCGAGTCAAGCGCATATTAGCACATGTTTTTTACTTTTTCCGAACATCTGTCGTTTGACGCCCATTGGTCAGGAGCGTATACTACGGCGGCATGTTGTCCGGGTGAGGTCACGTTATTCTATGATCATTGAGCCAGTTGTTGCGATGGTTCGTACATCCCCGGATACGATCAGGGCCGATTATGATCGGTTATTGAGCCTACTCCTGCCAGCATCTACCCCTGAATCCACTGCGCTTCTGGTTGCCGTGATCGAGCGGCGCTACCCATTTCCTGCCGAGAGTACGCCTCCCTGGCAGCTTGATGGTGTGGCTCGTGCGTTACAAGCACGCCAGTATGGCCAATTGCGTCTGCATCGGACGCAAGATGATCCCAATGATTGGCATGCGCTCCAACCGGTTGCGCGAGATCTGGCACTTGCGCCTGCCGCTTCATATGATCATAGTGATATGGCCGTGCTTCTGACCACACTACGCCGTGGTCAAACAGGATTAGCTACCGGTGCAACAGGCCTGGCATTGAAGTTTGCTCGTTACCGAAGCACCCTCGCCATTATTGATGGAACAACAGTTGGCAATGGGCCGCCCAATCAATCCAGCCACCCCGAGATTGGGAATATTCTGATTGCTTCATACGATCCAGTTGCGGCGGATGCGATTGCGGCAACGCTGCTTGGGCTGGATCCATTGCAAGATATTCCGCATTTGCGGGTTGCTCACGAGCACGGCATCGGCATAGCGCACCCAGGCCAGATCAGCGTATGTGGCGATATCGAGCTGGCCGCATTGCGATGGTACGCCCACCAGGTGCCAGCGCGCACGGTTCTTGATACTCTTGCTGATTTTCCCCAAACGATTATGCAATCGTTCCAGCAGGCTGGTAGGCGCATCGGTCGGCCCTCCGATCCAGTTGATCGCTGGACGGCTGGGGAGCGTGAGCGGTATATAAGCTGGCTGTACGATACCGCCTGGGGGCAATTGTTTGCTGTGTATCATCACGAGCCAAAACTGATAGCTGACGGCTGATTACAGAGAGATGTATGTCACCTCGCGCCTCGCGCCAAGCTCATGCAGAACATCCTCTCGTTCGATATCTGCCATCTATGCCATGGTTGCTTGGTTTGCTCATATTCGTGTTACTGTTGATTGCGCAGAGCTTGATAGCACAGCAGAACCGAGTGCTCAGCCTGCCACTCGATGGCCGTGAGGCGGCATATCGCCTGAATGGCGTGCATGCTATAGAGCAGGATGGCCAGCGCACATTTCGTTGGACAGAAGCAACCGCCGCATATCTTGTTGATCTGCCTGGAAGCGGGCCAGTTGGTGTGACGCTCTGGCTTGGTGGGCCACCGCCGGGTATCGAAACCATCCTGTTTACGATTGGCAGTGATGCGACGAACACGCTAACTGTGCTAGCCGCTCCCAATCCTCGTGTCTATCATGTCTTGCTAGCAACTCCATCTGCGGCATCTGGCAGGCTGAATATTCGCCTGAGCAGCCCAACAGCGATTGTCCCACCCGATCCGCGCCCAGTCGGCGTGCGCCTCGAAGGGCTGACGCTGCGCGTTCCTGGATCGGGCGCGCTACTGCCAACACTACCACTGGCATTTGTCGAACTGCTCCTGCTGGCCTTATGCACGCTGCTCGCCCAACGATTACGATTGCTGCCGATTGTGCAGTCACTGCTGCCGATCAGTGCGGCAATCGGCATGTTTCTATTGACATGGCTCGCCCCATCGTTCACGTTTACTTACCTGCTACGGTTGGTGCTTGCCCTTGGGCCAGCGACGATTCTGGTGCTGTTGTTGCTACCGATTGCGGAACGACGGGCACAGGCGTTGGGTATCGATCCCCATTTCGTTCGGGCTGCGATTGCGCTCACACTGCTTGGCTGCCTGATCCGGCTGATTGGTGCGCTCTACCCACTCTATCAGGCCCATGATCTGCCGCTGAATGTCGAGCGGCTGATCCGAACAATTGGTGGAACACTGATCTCAACCAATCGTTCCTTTGAGTTCCGCAGTGGTGTGACAATCTATCCGCCTGGGCCATATCTGGCGCTCCTGCCGGCCTTGCTGCTTGGTATTCCGCCCACGCTACTGGTGCAGGGTGGCAACGCATTCGTGGATGGCATTGCTGGCCTGGCCGTGATTGCGCTGGCACGGGCTGCTGGTGCTTCCGAGCGGGCCGCATTATTCGCCGGGTTGCTGTATGCGGCACTGCCAGTGATGCTGACATCGCTGTACTGGGGGCATAGCGCGCAGGTGTTTGGGCAGGCACTCATGGCTCCATTGGCCCTGGCGCTGCTGATTGGCATTCGGCGGCCACGCTCACCGGCTTTTGCTGTAGCAGGTGCCCTGTTGGCATTGGCGCTGCTCAGCCATATTGGCGTATCGATCCTGGCGATTGCATGGCTTGGCCTAGTATGGGTGCTACTGCGCTGGCGCGGCATACTCAGCCCATCCAACTGGCTGCGTCTGACGATTGCACTTGGTATTGCTGGACTTGTTGGGCTTATCTTTGTGTATGGCCCAGAACTGACCCTCAAAATCCAGGAGGCAACCAAGGTCGGCGAGCGGGTTGCCAGCGAGCGCTATGTCTCGTATGGCTTGATCTGGCGGGCATATCAGATCTCGTTCTACCAGATTGGGCTAGCGCTGCTGCCAATTGGCCTGCTGCTTGGGTGGCGGAATCGCACATTTTCAGCCGGTGCTGGCGAGGTAGGTAGCGCCTGGATCATCGCAGCCCTGGCATTTTGTGGTGTCGAACTCGTCACAGGGCTACAGGTGCGCTATCTTGTGTTTCTTGCGCCAATCGCATGTATTGTGATCGCGCTTGTACTCGAATACCTGGCACAACGAGGGCGGCTTGGTAATATGGTTGCCTGGGCAATCGCCGTTCTGATGGTCGTGCAGGGCTGTGCAGCCTGGTATAATGGCACATTTATGGATGTACAGATGTCCATGGTGCCGTTGTTACGATAGTATTCAGGAGTCAGGAGTCAGAATTCAGAATAGCGTGTAAGCAAGGTTTGCGGCACAACACTCGACTCCTGACTCCTGACTTCTGACTCCTACAAACTGGAGGCCCCTATGCAGCGCAGAGCATGTGCAGGAATCCTGTTTGTCGCCGGGTTGTGCCTGGTATTGCTGTTTGGATGTGGGCTTGGGTTTGGGTTCGTTCAGGCCAATGTCCTCGCGGCACCAAGGGTCACATTCAGTGTTGGCCCGCTCGCTATTTCAGCGGCACCGATCCGTGATCAGGAGTG
>Ga0163144_10024342_pt1 | contig 11880 bp, 13 predicted proteins | sample OliLak19BULKMAT1_FD_123175 | JGI IMG/M metagenome (GOLD analysis project Ga0163144, IMG submission 123175) | Freshwater microbial mat bacterial communities from Lake Vanda, McMurdo Dry Valleys, Antarctica - Oligotrophic Lake LV.19.BULKMAT1 | ecosystem: Environmental > Aquatic > Freshwater >...
CTCTTCCGGCTTCACTTCGAACTCTTCGTACTCCGCATTGTTAAGCACCACGTCAAGGGCCTTGCGCTCCAAGAGGTCCGTGGCGAGAGCTTCGATCATCTCGTCCCGTTCCATCTGGGCCTTCACTTTGCGAGGGCTCTCGCCCTTTTGGGCCGCGATGCGTGCGATCTCGGCATCAATGTCCGCGTCCTGAATCTCGATCTTCTCATCCTCCGCGATCTTCTGAAGAACGAAATGCTCCATGAGGGAGACGGACGTGCTCTGGAGGACGTTCTGGCGAAGGACCGTCATCTGAGCTTCGATTTGCTGCTCGTTCATGCCGCCGGCCTGCATTTCCATCACTTTACGCTGTAGAATCCTCGTCGCCTGGCGAATGAGCAAGTCGCGGGGAAGATCCCATTTCACCTTTTGCGTGACGAACTGCAGCAACTGCTGGCGAGCGTATTGCCGCTGGGAGTATTCGAGGTTTCGTTCCAGCGACGTGGCAATCAATTCTTGAAGCTGAGCCTCGTTCTTCACTCCGAATTTCTCCAAAACCTCCAGCGTGAGGTCCGGCTGCTTCATGGATTTGATTTCTTTGATCGTGAAGCGGCCCTTGACGGTCTTCCCCTTGATCGCCTGATCGGCAACGGTTTCCGCCAGTTTCAGGTCGACTTCGCGAACGTCGCCGACCTTGGCTCCTGAAATTTGCTTCGAGAAATTCTCGACCACCCCGTCGGTCAGGGCAAGACGCTTTTCAACGCGAACGTTGACTTCGATTGGCCGGTTGAGTTCCTTGCTCGCATCGACGGAGACGAAATCGGCAACAATGTAGTCGTTCGCCTCGATCTTGACATTCGAGCCTTCCTTTGGCACCAGCGTGCCGAATCGCTCGAGTGCTCGACGTTGCTCGCGGGCAATATCCGCGTCGCCGTATTTACGAACGGGCTTGCGGAGCTTGATCCCCTTCAGATCGGGGAGATCGAACTCGGGCCGCACTTCGACGTCGAATTCGTAGACGAAGGGGCCTTCATCGAGAAGTTCGAGTTGATCCGGATCCAACTCTGGTGGAGCAAGCGGAGAAAGCTTGGAGTCTTCCGCGAGTTGCTGCAAGCTGGCCATAAGGACTTCGCGTCGCACGTCCTCCTTCACGGTCGACTTGAACTTGCGCTCGATGTATTTTCGCGGAGCTTTGCCCGGACGAAACCCAGGGACGGCGGCGGAGCGATCCTTAAGCAATTCGTCGAATTTTTCCTTGAATCGCTCGTCGATCGCGGCTCGCTCGACGGTGATTTTGACGTGCTTCTTGCACGGGCCCACATCGGAGATCTCAACGGTTTGTTGAAGCTTTTCGGCCTCCGCTTCCTTGGGAGCTTCCGAGGTTTCAGCGTTCTCCGCGGGGTTTTCTGCCTGGTCGGCAGTGTCGGTGGCGGGATCGAGAGTGTCTTCGGCCATGGAAATTGCTCGTGTCTCGTGCGGCAAAGAAAAAAGCCAAGAAGGAAGGCAACAGGGGAATTAAGGCCCCGCCTGCCCCGTCTTCTCGGCTCGCGACGTCTGTCGAGAGCGGGCGATGGGATTTGAACCCACGACAACCACGTTGGCAACGTGGCACTCTACCACTGAGTTACGCCCGCGAACTTAGGGTGCATCCAACATTATAGATGGGAAGAATCGACTGCAAGGGGTTCGCCAAAAATGTTGTCCAATGAAGCGTCGCAAAATCCGCATCAATCGCCCCTTGCTGACTGGCAACATGGCTCGGTAAGATAAGAAATCACCCCATTTTCATCGAGGCGTGTGCCGTGGCCAAGACCCGTCGAGCACCGGAAGAAAAATCCCGTCGCCGTCCGGACGACGACGAAGACGAGGCCCCTCGTAAGAAGGGCAAACAAAAGGATGACGATGACGACGGCGAGGACGCCGGCCCGATCGCGCCGCGCAAAAAACGCAAATCCGCGGCCGGCCCTGTCCGCATCGTTATGCGCATTTGTGCGGGGGTAATCGGCGGAATTGGGCTGATCGTCCTCTTCTATTGGGTGTATTCGCCCATCGGAACCGATCACGCTTTGCTTTGCTATTTCCCTCCCGAAACCGTGAGTCTATCCGGCTACGATTCCAATGAGGGAATGCGCAACAACAAGATGAAGGATGTTCACGATACCCTCATTAGCAACTACAAAGTTTTCGGCACGCCTCGGTTCAACGATACTGCCGGCGTGACTTATACGGACGTCGATAAATACATGAGCGGCACCGCGGCCGGAATTTACGAGGAAGAAAAAGATCTTCCGCCGGATTCGCAAGAGCGGCGAGGCTCGATTACGGTCATTCGGTTCACAAAGACCATCGATACGGAGAAGTTTGTCAACTCGTTCAGTGGAAAATTCAAAGCCACGGAAACGAAGTCCCGCGATGGCAAACAGTATTACCAACTCCAGGAATTCGTGACCAAAACCGTTGGTGGCCAGACTCAACAGGAACTCAAAGACGATATTTGCTTCTTCTTTCCCAACTCGCGGACCTTGGTTTACACGACGACGCGTCGAGAATTGGAAGAGGCTTTGAAACGCCAGCCGGGAAAAGTGGTCCTCACCGGCGACATGCGCGAGATGGCTAACAAGGTCGACGGGATCTATTTCCAGTGCAGTTCCGGATTCAGCGATCTCTCCGGCAAAACGAATTCGATGGCATTTGCTCTGACGTTCGTGGATGCCGAAGTTCGGGATCAGAAAACTTACACGGGTGTGACGGGCACAGGAAGTTGGTTTGCTTCCAATGGGAACGACTTCCTTTACGCCAGTGCAACCCTTTACACGGACTACGCAACCGCCAAGTCGGTGCGATCCAAGCTAGATGAATCGTTCAATAAAGCCAAAAAGGATATTTACGCCGGCTCCTCGGGTCGGCCGGGTGGGCTCGAAGATCCGTTCAACCCGAAGGAACCAAAAAATGCCTTTGGCGGCGGTGGGGCAAATACCGGCACCCAGGATATTCTGGATGCGCTCGGCCAATACTCTAAATATGCCCGTGTTCGCCGCCTGGGCCGCATGGTGATCGTCGAAGGTACGATTTCGCACGGCATGCCCGAACAGGGCGTCTTCGAGAAATTCTGGACGGTGGTTGGCCCCAAGTATCGCTACCAGTCTCAATTCGGGGGCATGCTCGGTGGTGGTGGTCTAGTCGGAGGCGCAGGCCCGGGGCCTGCTCCCATGGGGGCCGGCGTTCAAGGGCCGGGTGCTCCTCCGGTCGGACCTGGACCTGGGGCACCTCCACGTCCATAGATCAGCAGCATCATGCCCGAATTGAGAGAACTCACGGCCTATCACGAAGCCGGACATGCGGTGGCCGCCCTTACTCTCGGGAGACCAGTTGCCTGGGTCTCCATTCGCCCAGGACGAAAGTATCTGGGCGTTTGCATGTTCGGCAAAAGCGTTTTTCGACCCTCGGAAGATTGGCTGGAGCGCGAGGCGATCATCGCTCTTGCCGGCCCCGCTGCCGAGGCGGGACTCACGGGAGAGATGGACTGGTCGGGTGCCGCACTCGATCACGACTATGCGTTCGCACTTGCACGACGCCGTTGTGGCGACGACAAGAAAGCCGACCGGCAAATCAAGCGTTGGCTGGCGAAGGCGGACCACCTCTTGGGCTTCGGCAATACCTGGGAGTCCGTCGAGCGGATTGCCACGGAACTCGTTCGACTCGAAGAAATCAGCGGTCGAGCGGTGCGGCACCTGTTCGATGGGCGCTAAAACCTTCGCGGCGAATAGGGGGACACGTCCAAATGCGGCTGGATTTCGTCCAAGATTTCTGCCACCAATTTTCCGGTTGCCGGGGCCATCGAGAGGCCGAGCATGTTGTGCCCGGCCGCGATCACGACGTTGGTTATCCCCGGGCTGCGGCCAATGATCGGCCTGGAATCGGGCGTCATCGGCCGCCAGCCGTACCACGTCTCTTCGACAGTTTCTCCCGCTGGCTCGTGGAGATAATGCGAGGCTGCCTGTCGCAGATACTCAATTCGTTTCGGTCGAATCGAAGCATCGTAGCCCACGAATTCCATCATGGAACCGAGGCGATAGCCCGTCTCCATCGGCGTGACGGCCACGCGATGTTCTTCGAAAATCATCGGCATTCGAGGGCAATTTTTGGGACGAGAGGTCGTGAGCGAATACCCTTTGCCTGGCTGAATCGGGATTCTGCAGCCGAGATGATCGTTCAGGAATGGCGTCAGTGAACCCGCGGCAAGTACAAACGCATCCGCGAGGAGTTCACCTGCGGATGTATTGAGGCCCGTGGCGATTTCTCCCGAACGAACGAAGCCCGTTACTGCAATATTCTCGCGGATCGTTGCACCTCGCGATTCGATTCTCGCCCGCCAAGCACTCATGAGTCGGTCTGGACGCAGATGAGCATCGGACTCGTACAACCAACCGCCGCCAAGTCCGGGTTTCAGCAGCGGCTCGCATTGGCGTACATCATCGCCAAAGAAAGACTTCGCGGGAGCGTTCAATTCGCGTTCTAGAAGTTCGTTGGTGGCGGCGTAATGATCCATCCCGGCACGCGAATGGAAAACGAACAGCAAGCCATGCGTGTGCCATTCGCAGTCGATCCCGCCGCGAATGAGTTCGTCGTAGAGAGCCCTGGAAGAATTCAGGAGCGGCTGGATGCCGCGTGCCGATTCGAGCATGTCCGCTTGGTTACACCGTCGAGCAAAATCCAGGAGCCAACGCCACAATCCCAGCTTCAAGCCCGGTCGAATTTTGAATGGAGAGTTGCGAGTGAACATCGACTTGAGTGTGCCGCGAATAGCACCGGGAGCGGCCAACGGTAACACGTGCGACGGGCAAACGAAACCGCAATTCGCATGAGACGCGGCGTTGCCAAACTTCCCCTTGTCCAGGACGGTAACTCGCCAACCCGATTCGAGCAAGAAATGCGCGCAGGCAGTGCCGATTACTCCGCCGCCAATGACGACCACGTGCTTCTGTTCATTCATTTCGAGAAGCCCGTGCGAAACGGATCGACCGGATCGAGAATTAAGGTTGCCTCGGCCGTGATATACGCGGAGCCGGTCAAGCGGGGGATGATCTGGCCATCGACGATCCGAACCGAGCCTTCAAACACACTGCCAATGACGCTTTCTTGCCGCCAAATTTCGCCTTCGCGAAGTTTGCCCTCCGCGTACAGACATGCGAGTTTGGCGCTCGTGCCTGTACCGCAGGGAGAACGGTCGTAAGCCCCGCCGGGGCAGAGGACGAAATTGCGGCCGTGATTATTAGCATCTCGCGGTGGGCCGATGAGTTCGATGTGATCGATCTCGCCGCCATCTTCGCCAGTCATGCCGCGACGTTTCAGTTCGCGTCGCACTCGCCAAGAGTAGCTCGTCAACCGTTCGAGATTCGCGACGGACAGGTCGAGTTCGTGCCCGCCCACCAAGAAGAACCAGTTGCCGCCCCAGGCAATATCTCCGTGAACACGGCCAATCTCGGGCACCTCGAGATCATCCACGGTTCGGAGTCTATAACTCGGCACGTTCTCGATTGTGATCCGGCCGTCGCCGTGATTGGTGAAGCCGACGATGCCAACCGGTGTTTCTAGGCGATGCGAGCCAATATCGATGAGGCCCAATCGCGCTAGCGTGATGGCGACCCCCATCGTGCCGTGGCCGCACATGTTCAGGACGCTGACATTGCTGAAAAAAATGACTCCGGCACAGCACGTCGGATCGGTTGGTGGTGTGAGAAGTGCCCCGACGATCGCGTCCGACCCACGCGGTTCGTTCACGACGGCGGAACGAAACCAATCGAACTGATCGCGAAATATTCGACGGCGTTCGGCAAGCGAGCCGTTGCCGAGGTCTGGCCCACCCTCAATGACGACGCGAGTCGGCTCCCCTCCCGTGTGGGAGTCGATGATGCGAATGCGCTGCTCGGAGGCGGATGGAATCATGGAGTCAGAATAAGACCGGGCTTTGATGCGTCGATTAGCCTTGTTTCCAGGACGATTCAGTCGAGTCATGCCGTGAGAATTTCGCCTCAACCTGCACCCGCAAGAAGCTCAATTGACAGAACCTTGTGACGCTCGATTTTTCTTCCGTAGTGCTTCCTCCAAGATTCGCTCGTATTCGCTCTGAAAAGTACGCTCCGGCGTTGGTGGTTGCTGACCGGATATCTCCTCCGCGATGTACAACGGCTCCGTGTGGAACATCAACTCGAATGCACCGTTGGAAAGCGAAGACTTCATGCGTTTTCGAAAGTTCGCGACTTCACGCGTGGCAACGGGCCGCGAGTAGCCGTGAATTCGTTCGAGACACTTGCGAACGATCGACCAGTAAACTCGATCATCGAGAGTCATTGCACCACCTCCGGATTACTCTCGTTCAATAGAAGCTCTCCGACTTGAGTATGGAAGCTGATTTGATCCGAATCAAGCACGACCGCGGTGGTTCCGTACCAGATTCGAGCAACCGGCCCCGCTACCACATCATACCAGAGAGAGTTGTGATTGGGTCGGTTACTCAAACCGGAACGACAGTGACGAACGAGTGTCCAATAATCCGTCGCTCTGCTGTCGGCCCGAACAAACCACAGTCCTTCGAGGCTCGCCAGTGCATCGCGATCGACCTCGAAACGGATGATTCTTGTGAGGTCGTTCGCGCCACCGGATTTCGCTTCGGCCCATTCCCTCGCCTGTCTCAGGCTCGTCGTCGTGTAGAATCCGGTTCCAAAATCGCTTCTCGAACGGCCCAATCTTACCAAAATCCCGGCCATCAATGAGGGAACGAATCGGGATGTTGTCCCGTGATACAAGATGATCGGTGAATTGGTCCAAGGCGAGATCGGCACGATCGACTCACTTCTTCTCAACCCTTTCAAACTTCTCCAATTCCAGCAAGAGTGATAAACGTTTGGGTTCGTCGATTGTTTGCCGGACCATGCCGACACCTTCGGCATAAGCGATTGTGGTTCGCGTTCCGCGTCCTGGTTGTTCGGTCGCGTCCGCTTGCACAGCGACTGAGATGGTTTTGAATTTGCCGGCTGGAACCTGGGTTTCACCCAACGAAATCGAGAACGACGATTTTGCGGATCTTGAACCGAGTTTATATTCCGCCGACCAGCGCATATTTCGAGTGGCCGGCAGTTTCAGAACGCACACGGGTGGTTCGATGTCCTCCTTGTCGGCCCGGAAGCGGCAGAGGCCATTTTTCGTGAAGGCGAGATGTTCGGTTGCAACGATTTTGTCCTTGAGCGTCGCTTCCATCAACATGCACGTTTGAGTGCCGACCATTTCCCGGCGAACAGCCCTCACGACGAACCGCTCCTCTTGCCCGGAAACGCGGTAAGTCCAGGTGGTACCGGCCGTGAGTGGAAAGAAATCGTCGGCGGAAGGAACTGCTTCCTGAGCGGTGGCCGGAGCGACACACAATAGGAGCGGAAACAAAGTGGCTTTGCGCATGATAAAACCTTGGGAATGATTCCATCTTAGCAATCCGAAGACATTTTGAGTAAGCGCCGATTTCCCCGTTGACCGCGTAGACAGAATGTCTTATCATGCCATCAGACAGAATGTCTTGAATGGACCAAGGACATGCCGCGAACCGCTCGAGACGTCACCGAATCCGAATTAGCAATCCTACGCGTGTTGTGGGACAACGGTCCACAACCCGTGCGGGCGATTGCGGATGAACTCACGAAACAAGGTGCTCCGTCTCATGTGGCCACGGTGCAAAAACTCCTGGAACGATTGGAAGAAAAGGACTGGGTCAAACGGAATCGATCCGGTGCCGTGCAAGTCTTTCAGGCCACGGCCGACCGCGACGATCTGATTGGTCGCCGCTTGCGGGGCATTGCCGAGGAACTTTGCGAGGGGTCCATGACGCCGTTGCTCAGTCATCTCGTGCAAGGTCGGCGACTTTCCGCGGCGGATCGGAAAGCGCTTCGTGACTTAGTGAGTAAGCTCGACGAAAATCCACGGCGTAAGAAAGTGTGACGGTTCGCGAAAACGAGGCGACGATGCGGACTCTCCTGGAATATGGTCTCGCGAACGTTGTTGCAGCAGCGGCCCTGGCCGTTGTTGCGCTCGTCGTTGGGTTCGTTGTTCGTCGCCCGGCCGTGCGAAATGCGCTTTGGATCCTGGTATTTGTTCGGCTTTTGCTGCCGCCAGTGTGGACGGTTCCGTTGCCCACTTTTGCCGATCGAATCTCAGCAGAATCCAGTCAGTTGATCGGCGTTTCAGATCAGATCCATCCGACGGATACGTCCGACACGTCGGACCAAATTGTTCAGATTGTCCCCATACCGATTCCGGACGAGTTGCCTACCGCCGAAAATCGATTGACCGGTCCGTCCGAAGTTCCTTTCGCAGAGGCCGAGACACCCATCTCGGATGCATCGGCTCCATTGCCGTCTGTCCAAGAATCCACCTTCCCAAGTTTGGCATTCCTCATCGGACTTCTCGGTTGGTTTTGGTTGGCTGGCTCACTCTTTGTCTTCGCTCGTTCGGCTCAGCGAATTCTTGCCTTTCGTCACGCCCTTCGCGATGCGCTGCCCGCACCTGAGTCGATTCAGCAACAAGCCGACTCACTTGCACGCGTCATGGGCTTGAAGCGGTGTCCAGCCGTTTTGCTCGTGCCCGGTCGAGTTTGGCCATCGCTGTGGATGCCGGGGATCTTTGTTCGTCAGACGAAGTTGATTATTCCTTCCGGCCTGTTGCCATTGTTGGATGACGACCAACGAGCGGCCGTGCTGGCTCACGAGCTGGCACATCTCCGGCGTGGGGATCCGTGGGTGCGCTGGTTGGAACTGATTTGCTGCGGGCTGTATTGGTGGTTCCCGCTGCTGGGTTACTTTCGCCGGCAGCTTCATGAATCGGAAGAGCAGTGTTGCGATATGTGGGTAGTCGCGGCCCTGAGTGGTCGAAAGTCTTACGCGACGGCGTTGGTGGAAACAGCCTTTTTTCTCGATGGATCCGCTCCAATACCGCAGCCAATGTTGGCCAGCGGAGCGGGGCCGGTCCGCAACCTTCAACGGAGAGTGACCATGATTATGCGAGCAACCTGGCCGGCGCGACTATCGCGCCTCGGCCTGGCAACCGTGCTGGGGATCGGCAGCCTTGGCCTCGCCTTCGGGCCAGCCTTGGCGCAGCCGGACCGCAAAGAGAAGGATCGACCCGATCCACGCGTCGGCGACAAGGAGCGACCTGGCAAAGATCGGCCGCCCGAGGGCCCGCCGAAGGAACGTGACCGGTCGGATGGTCCACCCCGAGAACGAGATCGCCCGCGCGAAGTTGGCGGCAAGGAAGTCGAAGAGGCCCGTGCAGCTCTTGAAAAAGCACGCAATGCTGCCCGAGAAGCAATGAGCCGCGTCCAAGAGGCCGAGGCACGACTTGCGAAATTAGAAGGCCGGCCAGTCCCTCCCGCTGGACGAGCTCCATTCGAACGCGGCCCAGGCGATCGAGTTCCGGGTGATCCCGGTCGTGGACCGGGTGACCGGGGACCAGATCGTGGACCCGGCGAACGAGGCCCCGATCGTCCGCCGGCCGAGAACGTTCCGCGACGTCCTGGAGTCGAAGGACCGCGTGTTAATGGCGATTTCAACGAACTGCAGAATCAGATTCAGGAACTTCGCCGAGCACTCGAAGAGATGCGCCGCGAAATGAAGCGAGGCGGCGAAGGTCGAGGTCCGGATCAGAAAGACGACCGGCGTGGCCCAGGCGGAGTTGGTGGTCCCGGCGGAGTCGGAGGCCCTGGGACACCCGGCCTGCCTGGCGCACCTGGGCGTCCCGGCATCGGCGGCCCAGGCCGTCCGCCAGTCGACCGTCCGCTTCCGCCGAAGGAGAAGGAGCGCGAGAGATAAGCGAACAGTCAGGCGAGATTTGGTTTGAACGTGGAGGCGAGACACGGCGTAGCTGTGTCTCGCCTTTTTGTTCACAGAACGACGATCGAGACCAATCCATCCAGTTGATTCTCTTCATGACGGCTCATGCACCATTCGCCACAGCGCGAGCGTGAACGATCTCGCGAATTCCGCGTACATTGGTCCGTGTCCGTGCAAATACGCTACCACACGTTGCTGAGAATCGCTCAGGTCAAACAGCAACTGGTCGCCGTCCGCGTAGTTCCAGTAATCTGCGAACACCAGAAATCTCACTCCGAGGAGGTGCCTGTCTCAAACCCACGCCCGGCCAGGGCTTATCCCCTCATGATCAAAGCCCCATATTTTCCGCCCGTCGTCCATGACCAAGTAACGGCAACATTTCAAGAACAGGCAGTATTCGTCGGGTAACGGGATGCCAAGCTGCGATTCCATCTGCAACAGTTCAGCTTCGCTAGCACCGCCCTCTGGTACTGGCGGGACACCGAAGATGTCCCAAAGCTCCGCTTCCATGAGCCGATTCCGAACTCGCTCCACACAGAGCCGAATTCGCTCTTCAGGGCGGTGTTTCAATGCCTCGGAGAAGTCGAAGGGTTGAATAACCCCGTTTGTATGCGCGGCCATTCGTCAATACGCCCTCGTTTTCTACTGGGTAAGGATTGCGAGATGCAATAGCACGTCTGAGTCCAGTTGTCCGTTGAGCCCTCAAGTCGCGCAGGTTGGCCTATCGGGGTGCGTCCGTTGAAGGCTTGCGGACGAATGGCCCAACGCATGTGATTGGTGATCCTACACACCAGCCGGCCGCTCTCTCCATTTCGTTCCATCAGCTTGTGGCCACTCCCAAGAGATCAGCGTTGACTTTGGCAATGACATTAGCGGCTTCCGATTCCACCCGCAAGACGCGCACGCCGACATCCGTCCCTTCAACTTCGCGAATCGCGCTCGTGACGGCGTCCTCCAACGTGGACGCCGTCCGCTCGAATTCCAAAAAGACGATTCCGTCGCGCTGGTTCATTTCGATGTCCCCCTTCGTCGCCGAATACAAGGCGTCAGCCAGTTCGGGAGTTATCTCCGCAACGCCCGAGATAATCAAAGTGAAGGTGTAGGTTTTCATGTCTTACGTCCCATTTGACTGGTGCGGGCAATGATCCACGAATCGACGAATCGCGTCGGCATGGTTTTGTGGGCTTTTCGGTGTTGACCAGACAGACTTTTGGCAACCGCCTCGGCCATGAGAACAGCGGATCATTCCCCAGCAGTGCCCTTTAGGCGATTTGATAATTGACCAACCATGACTTGCAGCATACTTCAAAGCAGTTTCGATTTCCTTGTTGGGATGCCTCGCCATGGACTGGTTTCCCTAGGAGAGTAACGAAGGGAGGTCGCACTTTCTCCTCAGAAATAGCCTACGAACTCCCTTATTGATGGAGCCACGTGCGCAGTCAAATGCGGTTGCCAAAATAATTTACTGTCACCATGGCATCCACTTCTTTCGTTGTCTGGTTTGGCCCAAAGAATCGTACGCGGATTTTATGGCCTCACGCCCATCGAGAACACTCCCGGTTAACATCAAAGCACCTTTCTCAGTCTGCCGCCGAGCGAATGGGTAGCGTTGTAGCCGATGCGAAGTACCAACAATTCACCGCCAGGCTCGCGAGCCAAATAGCGCTCGACAACCTCTAGCTCATCCTCGTCGATTTCATAGCTACCGTTGCGAATATCGATCGCGATGAACCTGCCCACATTGTCGCGCTCGACCGTGGAGCGCAAGTCACGCTGATAGATTTCTCGGCCGATACGGCCTATTTCCGCCGGCGTGTAATGACTTTGAGTCATATCGTCCCTCCCTTGTTACCCATTGTAAGCCGAAAGGACCGGCATGGAGACGCTTGATAGCCCGTGTCCGTCTCTTACGGGCAAAACGCCTTCGCCATTCGCTCCTGCATCTGTTCTGGATTTAGGTCTTCCATGTGGCTCGCGATTGACCACTGATGGCCCGAGGGATCTTTCAGGATGCCATAGCGGTCGCCCC
>Ga0163144_10024343_pt1 | contig 11880 bp, 11 predicted proteins | sample OliLak19BULKMAT1_FD_123175 | JGI IMG/M metagenome (GOLD analysis project Ga0163144, IMG submission 123175) | Freshwater microbial mat bacterial communities from Lake Vanda, McMurdo Dry Valleys, Antarctica - Oligotrophic Lake LV.19.BULKMAT1 | ecosystem: Environmental > Aquatic > Freshwater >...
AAGCCGCGGCCATGATGCGCCGGCCTTATCGCAAGCCATGGGATCAGCAGTTGCGCTCGTTGTTGGCCTAGTCTGCCTGGCGGGTTGCGCGGCACGTCATAAGGCCACCGGGCTCGTGCTGGCCGTTAAGTCACCTAAGGTCACGATCTCGCACGCCGAAGTGCCGGGCGTGATGCCGGCCATGGCGATGGAGTTCGAAGCCAATCCCTCCGAACTGCAAAACCTGCAGCCGGGTTCCCGCGTGGACTTCGTGATGGCGAAAGGCAAGGCCAAGCACATCCGTGCGCAAGCCTCCGTCTTCGCCGACCAGGAACTGCCCCTGGCAAAGCCCGCCACCATGCTAAAGATGGGCGAACTCGTGCCGAACTTCACCTTGCTCGACCACCAAGGGCAAAGCTTTGAGCTATCAGGCACGCGGGGCAAAGTGGTCGCCGTAAACTTCATATACACTCGCTGCCCTTTGCCCGAAGTCTGCCCGCGGCTCTCCGCCCAGTTCGCGCGGCTGCAAAAACGTTTCGCCGGCAAAGACGTTCAGCTATTATCCATCACGCTCGATCCCCAGTACGATACAGTGCCCGTGCTGGGCGAGTATGCTAGAAGGTGGCGTGCGGATGGGCAGAGTTGGCGGATGCTCACCGGTGAACTGAGCGTGGTTGCTTCAGTCGCCGCGCACTTCGGCTTGGTCTATTGGCCGGAACAAGGTTTACTTACGCATACATCGATGACCGGCGTCATTGATCGACAAGGGCGATTGCAGGCGATCATCGAAGGGTCGTCTTATCAGGCGCAACAACTGGGCGACCTGATGGAACGGATACGGGATACACCATGAGATTGATTAGTGGTTTGTTGATGGTCGGGCTGCTGTTTTCGGCCGACGTGGATAAGAAAAAGGAAGCCCAAGCCGGCGGCATCTGCACGCCGCCCGTGGACAAGGCCTCACCCTCGCTGCCGGCCGTGTTGATGCCGGAGATGGGCAATGTCCACATGGCCATCACCACGCAGAGCGCCGAGGCACAGAAGTTCTTCGACCAGGGCCTCTCCCAGATGCACTCCTTCTGGGCCCGCGAAGCCGAGCGCAGCTTCCTGCAGGCCGCGCAGCTTGACCCCGAAGCCCCCATGCCCTGGTTCGGTGTGGCGATGGTTTCCGCCGGCGACTACCGGCCGCAGTTCCAAAGCGAGTCCGGCGTCCAGCTCTTTGGCAAGGGCATCAACACTAACCCGCGCGCCACGGCTGCGGTCGAACGGGCACTCAAACTCGCCGAGGTGCCGGGCAAGGCCACTGAGATCGAGAAGCTCTACATCAAGGCGATCGCCGCCCGGCGCAATCTGAAGTCGAAGACCTTCTACGAAGACTACATCGTCGGCCTGCGCGCCGTGGTGAAGGCGAATCCGCAAGAGGTGGAAGCCCGCCTGTTCCTGGCACTCCAACTGATGCGCGGCTACGTACAGCCGGATAAGACGCCTCGCGAAGGCACCATGGAATCGGTCTCCATTCTGCGGCAGTTGTTCAAAGAAATGCCTAACCACCCGGGCGTGCCGCACTACATGATCCACGGCTGGGAAGGCAGCACCTTCGCCGCCGAAGCCGAAAACCCCGCTCATCACTACGCCACGCTCGCGGCCGGCATTCCGCACGCGCTCCATATGCCGGGCCATATCTTCTCGCAGACCGGCAAATGGAACGAGGCCGCCAAGTACTTTGAGCAGTGCCTCGCCAAGGAGACCGGCATGATGAAAGCCGACGCGCTCTACGGCACCGGCCATCACGCGCACAATGCTCATTACCTGTCGATGTCCTACTCCTTCGGCGGCGAGTTCGACCGGGCTCTGGCCGCGGCCACTGCGCTCTATCAGGATTGGAAGAACACCCCGAAGGAAGACGCCCAGATTGACGCTTCCCGCTCGCCGGCCCAGCAGGCGCAGTTCGCCATGCTGCGGGCCATCGTGCAGCACGAAAAATGGGACCTGATGCTGGACGGCAAGACGGTGCCGGTAATCGACAAGGCTCGCTCGCGCGCTTGGCACGCCTGGGCGATGGCCCTGGCTTATACGGCCAAAGGTGATCTGCCGATGGCCCGCAAGCAGGAAGAGTTACTCGATAAGGCCGCCGAAGAGGTCCGCAAGACGACCTTCGATGCCAACGCGCCCGAATTGGCGGTGGCCCGGATGGAAGTCCGCGGCCAACTGCAGATGGCCGAAGGGCGCCTCGATGATGGTATCCGCACCTTGCTTCAAGCCAGCGATCGCGAGTCCCGCTTGGTGTATTCCGAGCCCAACTGGTATCCGCGCCCGGTGGCCGAAGGCCTCGGCTGGACAGCGCTGCGCCACCAGCGTTACCCCGACGCCAAACGCGCCTTTGCCGACGCGTTGAAGCACTACCCGGCCGACATGCGCGCGCTGGAGGGCATGCGTGCCATCGACCACGCAAAGCAAGGTGGGGGGCAATAGCAGCTTTGCCGGAGCGCGTCCTGGTGATCGGCGGAGGCTTGTCCGGTGCCGCCGCCGCGATTTCTGCCCAACGGCAGGGCGCTGCGGTCACGGTCGTCGAAAAGTCGCGCTTTCCGCGCCATAAGGTCTGTGGAGAATTCCTCTCTCCTCAGGTAGTGGAAATTCTCGACCGCTTGGGCGTCCGCGGCGAGTTCGATGCCTGCCGCCCGGAACCCATGCGCCGGGTCCTGTTGAACTTCGCTGGCCGCGAAAAGCGCTTCACCCTCCCCGAGCCAGCATATGGCTTGAGCCGGTACGCCCTCGACCATTTGCTGCTTTCGCACGCCCGCCAACTGGGGGTGGAGGTCGTCACTGAGAAGCCAGCAGTGCCCTTTCCCCGTATCATCCACGGCTATGGCCGGACTCTTTCGGCACCCAAAGGCCATCGTCTCTTCGGATTTAAGGCCCATTTCAGCGGCCCCGTCAACGACGCTGTGGAGCTCTACTTCTTTGGAGAAGGCTACGTCGGCGTGAACCCGGTGGAAGGCGGCGTTACCAACGTCTGCGGCCTGGCGCCCGAATCGGTGATGCGGGCCCACGGATTCGATACCGACTCCCTCGTCGCCTCAATTCCCGCCCTTCGCGACCGGCTGGCACCCCTAACCCGGCAAATGGACTGGCTGCATGTAGGCCCGGTGATCTTTGCCAATCGCTTCGCCGAGCGGCCTGCTCCGGGCGAATACTATGCCGGCGACGCGCTCTCGTTCGTCGATCCCTTTACGGGTTCAGGAATGCTCGGCGCACTCTTGAGCGGAGAGGCCGCCGGACTAGCCGCTGCACGGGGGGAAGAATCAAACCAATATCAGCAGCGAATACGCCGGAAATTGGGAAGACCCTTTGGAATTTCAAGTCTGATTCGCTGGGGACTGCGAAAATCCTGGGCTCCGTTAGCGGCTCAGGCTCTGTCGGGGCGCTTACTCTTCGCTGCGACGCGTCCATAGTACTGCCTATGGGCATGAGCGCTTTCACTACCCCCAAAAATACGAATGCCGGTGAATACTCGGAGGAGGGTACTCACCGGCGGGTCCTACAGATGAGGGAGTAGGACCGGACTATGGTTAGTCCTAGTATAGGGAAGACTTCCTCAAAAAATCAACAACTTCCGCAAATAAGTTACGAACCGATGTCGATTTCAACAGGTGTGCGGAGGGGTGCCGGATTCCCCGCTTTGAGGACACCAATGCCCCCAACCGCAAGGGCTTCGGGGAGGGCCAGTCTAGGACGCCCATCGGATGTAGTTCGCGTAGTTCCAGGACGAAAGTCCTGGATTCACAATTTCTAATCCGATTCCGATCCAAATTTATTTGGGCAACATGGCCTTCCAGGCCTCTTCATCCTGGCCGATGCTCAGGCGGTTGGTGGATGAACGGACCAAGGGAAGCAGGAGCAACTTGGGCTCACGTTCGATCCGTTGCAGGAGGTCTGGGTCGGTGAGCCGGATGTACTTGAGGCCGGCATCGGCATAGGCGGCGCCTTCGCGGTCGATCAGGGCGGCGAGGCCGAACTTGTCGAGGAAGCGCTTGATCTCGCCGGGGGACATCGGCTTCTGCTTCAGGTCCACCAGATGCAAGGCGATGCGCCGCTCTTTGAAGAAGCGCTCGGCGGCGCGGGTCGCGGGCGAATTCTTCACGCCGAAGATCTGAACCGTTAACATCTGTATCTTTTCCTATTGTGGCAAAATCCCCGTCTAGCCTTGTGGAATGCTTCTGGTGTACATTTGAGCGCACCAGAGGAGAATCAAAATGTACGTTGTCAGCTGCCGCCGAGGCTTTGATTCTGATCAGTTCACCGGGGCCGAGAACCGCTACCGGAATTACACCAACCCCACCGATGCCGCGGCATTTACCGACCTGACGATGACCGAGATCGTTGCCAAGGCTAAGAACAAACACGTCTGCATTTTGGTGCACGGCTTTCACAACCAGATGGTGAACGTGATGGGCGCCTACTGGGAGATCGTCCAGCGGATGAGCGATACCGGCGTCGTCGGGGACGCGGGCTATGGGCTGGTGATCGGCTTCACTTGGCCCGGCATGGCTACGCGGCTTGGCTACTTTACGGCCATGGCGACCGCCAAAAAGTCGGGGCCGTTCCTGCTCGATCTCGTTAATGCCTTGCGCGGCGAGGCGCATAGCGTTGACGTACAGACCCATTCGCTGGGCGCGCGTGTCGCGCTGACGGCGCTCAAGAACCCGAAGAAGGTCTTCGTCGACAACCTGATTCTGTCCGCGCCTGCGGTGGACAATCATTTGTTTGAACCCGACCAGGACTTTTTCCCCGCCCTCGAAAGTTGCAACCGCTGCTTGGTGTATCACTCCAAACAGGATTCGGTGCTGGGTAAGTTCTACCGGCTGGCCGACATCGCCGATGGCTTCCACAAGGCGCTGGGGCAAGGCGGGCCACGAAGCAAAACGATCACCTTGGCCAAGTCGCCCAACCTCTACGTGGTCGATTGCACGACGCGCGTCAAGAAGGACCACAGCGGCTACCGGAAGGCCAACGAGTACTTCAAGCACTGGGGCCGGGTGCTCACCGGGGGCGCGCTCACTCGCTATGACGAGCTAAGCTAAAGGCGAAGAAAGGATGAACGCGCCTTGGCGGATGGCCAGGGCTGTGTTATTCTTAAGCCTGCGCGTGTCCCGCACGTCCTCGCGAATGCTTGCGTTTGCTCGAAGGTCTGCTCTCCGAAATCAATTCGACACTGCCAGGAGTTTTGTAATGGCTAAGTTCTGCCCAGTAACCAAGAAGAAACCGATGTCCGGTAACCGGGTGTCCCACGCCAACAATCGTACGAAGCGGCGCTTTGAGCCGAATCTGCAGGACAAGCGGATCTGGGTTCCGAGCGAAGGTCGCTGGGTGCGTTTACGGCTCTCTACGAGTGGGATGCGCACCATTGACAAGCAGGGTGCGGACGTTGTGATCTCCCGCCTGCGTAAGGAAGGTCTCCTCTAATGGCTCGCATTCTCATCCGTTTGGTGTCGACAGCCGGTACCGGCCATTTTTACACCACCACCAAGAACCCAAAGATTAAGACCGATAAGATTCTCAAAAAGAAGTACGATCCGGTCGTCCGCAAGCACGTGGAATACAAAGAGTCCAAGATCTAGTATTCTTTCAGGTAGTCGATTAAGCCCCCGGTTCGCCTCGATCCGGGGGCTTTTTTGCGTTCCAGCGGGCAGATAACACGCGCGGAATGCCGGCCAAGTCCGGGTCCACTTGCACTTCGTCCCAATGCTTCACCAAACCGCGGACGTCGGCCTCGCGGTCGTAACCCAGTTCCAAAACCAACCAGCCACCGGGTCGCAGGACGCGTTCGGCGTCAGCGACAAGGCGAGCGTAGACCTCGTTGCCGGACTCGCCGCCGAAGAGCGCCAAGTGGGGCTCATAGTCGCGGACGTCGCGCTGCAGCGTGGGGCCGTCGCGTAACGGAATGTAAGGCGGGTTCGAGACCAGCAAATCCAGCGACCCATCGGCCAAGGGCGTCGTCAGGTCGCCGACGAGGCACGGGCTGTTCGAACCCAGACGCGCAGCGTTGGCGGCGGCTACGGCCAGAGCCGAGGGCGAGACGTCGATCAGCAGCACGGCCCGCTTCAGTTCGAGCGCGAGCGTGACGCCGATCGCGCCGGAGCCACAGCCGACATCGGCGATACGGCCGGTGGGCGCCAAGGCCAGCACGCGCTCGACGACATGCTCGGTCTCGGGCCGCGGGATCAAGACCGCCGGGTCGACCACGAAGTCCCGACCGTAGAACTCCTGCCGGCGGGTGATGTACTGCGTCGGCTTCCCTTGCAAACGCTGATGGACGTACCGGCCAAAGTGAATCCATACTACTTCGCTGAGCAGCGCTTCGGGGTGCCCGAAGAGGTAACTGCGCTCCCTGCCCAGGGCATGGCAGAGCAGGACTTCAGCGGTGAGCCGCGGCGCCAACACTTCGGCCTCACTAAGCAGACGCACCGCGCTCGCCAAGGCATCTTCAATGCGAATGGCCGGCGTCACCGCGGGTTAGTTTAGCTGCTGCTTGAGCTTCTCGGCGTTGAAGTGGCCGTTGACGGCCTCGATCAATGGGGCCACGGCGCCTTGCATGATCTGGTCGAGTTGATACAAGGTCAAGCCGGGTACGCGGTGATCGGTGACGCGGTTGTCCTTGAAGTTGTAAGTGCGGATCTTCTCGCTGCGGTCGCCGGTGCCCACCATGGTGCGGCGTTCGGCGCCGGTAGCCGCCAATTGCTTGTCCAGCTCGAGTTCGTAGAGGCGCGAACGCATCACGCGCATGGCCTTTTCGCGGTTCTTGATCTGCGACTTTTCATCCTGGCAGGAGACGACGGTGCCCGTGGGCAGGTGCGTCAGTCGCACGGCTGAGTAAGTAGTATTGACACTCTGGCCGCCGGGGCCTGAGGAGCAGAATGTGTCGACGCGGATGTCCTTAGCTTCGATGTGGACCTCGACGTCGTCCATTTCGGGCATCACGGCGATGGTAATGGTGGAGGTGTGGACGCGGCCTTGGGTTTCCGTAGCCGGCACCCGCTGCACGCGGTGGACGCCGCCTTCGTACTTCAGCTTGGCGAATACCTTCTTGCCAGAGATGAGTGCCATGATTTCTTTCATGCCTCCGGCACCGCTTTCGCTGGTGGAGGTGACTTCTACTTTCCAGCCTTGGAGTTCAGCGTAGCGGGTGTACATGCGGAAGAGTTCGGCGGCAAAGAGCGAGGCCTCGTCGCCACCGGCACCGGCGCGAATTTCAAGGACGATGTCCTTGTCGTCATTCGGATCCTTGGGCAGCATCAGCACCTTGAGCTCATCTTCGAAGCGAACGATTTCAGGCTCAAGACGCGAGATCTCTTCGGCGGCCATATCGGAGAGATCAGGGTCAGTGATCATCTGCTTGGCTTCCAGGAAGTTCTTGTGCGCCACCTTCCATTCGGCGTACTTAACGACAATTTCTTCGAGATCCGAACGAAGCTTGGTGACGCGGCGGTACTCGGCCGCGTCGCTGATCACGGCCGGGTCGGCCATGCGTTGCTCCAGGTCATGGTACTTCTTTTCGATTTCGTCGAGTTTGGCGGCGTACTGCATGATTAGGCGATCACCAATTCCCCGCCCTGCTTCGTTTCGAGGGCCATGGCGCCATCGAGCGCGTGGATGGCAACCGCAACCGCGGCATCATCGGGCGGCTGCGTCGTGATGCGTTGCAGCCACAAGCCGGGGGCCGTCAGCAAAGCCAGCGAACTGCCGCGCTTCTTAGCGGCAAAGCGAATGATCTCGTAGCTTAAGCCGGCGATCACCGGGATCAACACGATGCGCGACACCATCTTCTGCCAGAAGGCATCGAAGGGGAGAAACATGTAGACGATCATCGAGACGATCATTACCACCAGCAGGAAGCTGGTGCCGCAGCGCGGGTGCCAAGTCACAAATTTCTGAGCATTCTCGACGGTTACCGGCTGGCGGCTTTCAAAATTGAAGACCACCTTGTGTTCGGCGCCGTGGAACTGGAAGACGCGGTTAATGTCCTTAAAGCGCGACAGGATGAACAGGAAGCCAAGGAAAATCACAATGCGGATGACACCATCGACGCCGTTAAAGAGAATGCGATTTTCGAGCATTGGGTATTGGCCTTGCAACAAGGAAGTGATTTGCAAGGGCACATACTTATACATGAAGGCAAAGAAGGCGAAAGAGAAAACCATCTGGAGCGTCATAGCCCAGCCGGAGATCTGGGTCTGCTCTTCTTTGGGCTTGCCCTCTTCTTCGAGCGAGACATTGGCCGAAAACTGCAGAGCTTTCACGCCGAGGCCTAAGGCTTGCACCAGGGTGCCGACGCCACGGAAAACCGGGAGGCGGAAAATGGGATACTTTTCCGACATACGATGGACCGGCGCTTCTTCGGTGACGATCTCACCGTTTTTCTTACGCACCGCGACGCAATAAGAGTGCGGAGCGCGCATCATCACGCCCTCCATCACGGCTTGGCCCCCCACCAGGGTCTCCTCGCCGCTCTCGAGCACTGGGAGCAACTGGAGGTGCCCGAACATACGCAAAGATTCCCGCAAGTAAGCGAACATAAATTTCCTCTTCGATTATAGCAACTGCCCTTTGGACGTCTCAGATGCGGTTTCGGATTCCGGTTTCGCATTCAGTGCGGGACCTGATTCCAGGCCCGGATGACCCGGGTACCATGCTCAAAGCCCAGCAAGCTGATGGTACCGGTGGAAAGCGCAAATAAACGACCCGCGTCGGGCGGCAAGCCGAGCCAGGTGGCCGTCAGGATACGCAGAATGTGGCCGTGGGCGAACAGGAGCACGGCACCCTCCACTTCGGCTAGGCTCTCAATCACGCGGGCCGCACGCTCACCGACTTCGGCAACCGTCTCGCCACCTTCTGGCCCTTGCCCCCAGATGGACCAGCCCGGGCGATCGCGCTGGATGTCGGCCGAGGTGAGGCCTTCGTAACGGCCATAGTTCCATTCGGCCAGATCGGGCGTAGTAACGGCGACGTCGCCGAAGCCGGCCAAATCGCAGGTTTGGCGGGCACGCCGCAGCGGGCTCACCAGCACTTTTGCATAAGGTTGCGCGGACAAGGCCGCCTTTACGGCTAAGGCCTGCTGCTCGCCGATCGCGGTCAGCGCGATGTCGGCGCCCCCGGTATGTTGGCCGGTACGGCTCCATTCGGTTTCTCCATGGCGGACGAGCCAGAGTTCGGGTTTCCTCATCGTCTACCAGTGTAGTGGGTTGAGGAAACATTCCCGTCGACCGGCGCTCGAAGGTCCGCGCAGTCGGCGATAATCAGAAGCGTTGCCTGACCTTTGCCATTATCCGGCTTGGCCCGTGCCTTATGGCTTGGAGCTGCCGGCGGAGCCTGAGTTTGCCTGCCCTTACTTGCCACGGCAGCAGTCGCGGTACCGGGCGTTTGCCGTGGAGGCGCTGCCGCCAGGGGCGTACCACCGGTTTATGGATGCGGGCTTCCGGCGCTCGGGCCATGTACTTTATCAGCCGACTTGCCGGCAGTGCCGGGCCTGTGTCCCGCTGCGGGTACCGACGCAAGGATTCCTCCCGACAGCGACTCAGCGCCGCTGCTGGCGTCGCAATGGCGATTTGGCAGTCACCGTCGGCCCGCCCGAGGTAACCACGGAGAAGCTCGACCTCTACAATCGCTACAACACGATTTGGCACCGGGGCCCCGCGCTCACTCTGGAGAGCTTTGCCGAGGCTTTCTATGCGACTTGCGTCGAAACGCTCGAGTTCACGTATCGGGACGCGAGCGGGGAGTTGCTGGCCGTGGGGCTTTGCGATATGGAGCCCGAGTCGCTCAGCAGCGTCTATTTCTACTTCGCGCCGGAGGCGAGTGCGCGCGGTTTGGGTACCTACGGTGCGCTTTGGGAACTGGATTATGCGGCACGGCGGGAGATTCCTTTCTACTATCTGGGCTATTGGATCGAGTCCTGCGGGGCAATGAATTATAAGGCGAAGTTCGGTCCGCACGAATTGCTGGGGTTGGATGGGGTGTGGCGTTGACGGGCAGGTGACCCTTGACACGGCTGCAGGCGTGTGAAAACATTTACACACGCCCTTTATGACCAAGTCGTGTCTGCTTCTCATCCTCGCCGCCGCCTTGATCGCCGGCACCCCCACCTTTAAGCCGCAGCAGAAGCGTTGGTGGGCCATTCAGCCCGTCACTCTATCGCCCGTACCCGAACTCGACACGGCCGGGCAAAAGTGGGCCCGCAACGAGATTGACCGCTTCGTCTACGACAAGCTGAAGGCCAAAGGCATCGCGCCCTCCCCGCCCGCCACCAAGGCCGTCTTCCTCCGCCGCGTTACGCTCGACCTCACCGGCCTGCCGCCCACGCCCGCCGAGATCCAGGCCTACGCCGCCGACACTCAGAGCGGCGCCGACCAGCGGCTGGTCGATCGGCTCTTGGCCAGTCCGCGCTACGGCGAGCGCTGGGGGCGGCAATGGCTCGACGTAGTCCGCTATGCCGATAGCGATGGCTTCAAGCAAGACGAAACCCGGCCCAATATGTGGCGTTATCGCGATTGGGTGATCCAGAGCTACAACGAGGATAAGCCTTTCGACCGGTTCATCCGTGAGCAGATCGCCGCCGACGAACTCTATCCGGGCGATACGAAAGCCTTGCCAGGCGTGGGCTTTCTGCGACTCTTTGAAGACGAGTTTAACCAGGCCCATATCCGCATGCGCCGCCAGGAGTTGCTGAACGACGTCACCGATAACACCGCCTTCGCCTTCCTCGGCGTCACGCTCGCCTGCGCCCGCTGCCACGACCATAAGTTCGATCCGCTGCTGCACCAGGACTATTACCGCCTGCAATCCTTCTTCTCCAACATGAAGATCGACGACGAAGCGACCACGGCCACGGCACCGGAGATAGCCGCCTATCAGGCGCAGATGGCCAAATATCAGGCGGCGGCCAAACCGGTGCTCCACCGGATCGATGCCCTGCTGGCCGGTCCGCGTGCGGCTTATCGGCACGAGTACACAGTACGCTTCCCGGACGAGGTGCAAGCGGTCATCTACAAGAAGCCTGCCGAGCGCACGCCGATGGAATGGCAAATCTACCACAAGGCCATCACGCAGGTGGAGGTGCCGGATAGCACGCTGCTGGCCAAATACGTAAAGGGCGCCGACAAGGTGAAGTACAAGGCTCTGCTCGCCGAGCTCGACCAGTTCAAGGACTTGCAGCCGAAGCCGCTGCCCACCTTACAGATCATGCGCGACCAAGCGATAGAAGCGCCGCCCACGCACATTCTACGCGCCGGTTCGTTCGAGTCGCCGATGGACGAGGTGCAGCCCGGCCTGCTCAGCATCCTCGATCCTGAACCGGCCAAGATCACTCCCCTGCCTCAGCTGAATTCGAGTGGACGACGCACGGCCCTGGCCAACCTGCTGGCTGACGCGCGCAACCCGCTGTCGACCCGGGTGATCGTCAATCGCATCTGGCAAGGCCACTTCGGGCGCGGCATCGTCGGCTCGCCCAATGACTTTGGCGTAATGGGCGAGCGTCCCAGCCATCGTGAATTGCTCGACTGGCTCACCGCCACGTTCACCGGCACCGACGGCTGGAGCATCAAGAGGCTGCACCGCCGCATCCTGCTGAGCGCCACCTACGCTCAAGCCTCTGACTACCGCGAGGCCGCTGCCACCGCCGACAATGACAACAAACTGCTGTGGCGCTATCCGCGCCGGCGCCTCGAAAGTGAGGCGATTCGCGACTCCATGCTGGCCGTCTCCGGCCTGCTCGACCCCACCATGGGCGGCCCCGGTGTCTTTCCCGCCGTCCCCCAGGGCACCGAGATTCAGGAAGGCCGGCATTGGCGCAAGAGCACCGGCGCGGCCGATGAGTATCGGGCGAGCGTCTACATCTTTGCCCGCCGT
>Ga0163144_10024346_pt1 | contig 11879 bp, 6 predicted proteins | sample OliLak19BULKMAT1_FD_123175 | JGI IMG/M metagenome (GOLD analysis project Ga0163144, IMG submission 123175) | Freshwater microbial mat bacterial communities from Lake Vanda, McMurdo Dry Valleys, Antarctica - Oligotrophic Lake LV.19.BULKMAT1 | ecosystem: Environmental > Aquatic > Freshwater > Lake...
ACTACTACCAACCTAACCACCAACACCCTGACAGTTACAGGCACTACTACACTTGCTACTCTTAAGGTTGGTGGGAAGATAATCGGTAATATCGATACTAGGGGCAAGGTAGTCTTGGCACCAAATACCACCTCACAAATGTACAGCTTTAGCATTCCTTACGAGGAAGTGCCAAACATAGTCATTACTCCAACCAGCAACCCGGCTACTAACTACTGGGTAAGCGACATAACCGTTGGCGGCTTTATTGTTTACCTAGCTACACCTCGTCCAGATTCGCTAGAATTTAACTTCCAAGCCCAACAATAAATCACTCCGTCCCAGCTAAAAACCCTGTCAAAGATGGGCCCTGACAGGGCTTAAGTTGTTTTATATAGGTTATAAGGGTAAAATTAACTCACATGCAATTCGCTACCTAGCGGAATAGCGGCTATCAACCGTGAATGCAACCTGGAAGAAATCATAAGAGACTAGAACCAGGCGACCGAGACCACGTAAGCGTCGTAATTAAGAGCCATTTCTTTGGAAGTCAGATGGTACCTCCGCACTTTAGCGGATCTGACAGTGGAAGAAGTGGTTTTTATATTTTAAGGAGAAATAGTGAAGTTCAAATCTAACACTAGACGCAGGGCAATCGAGTACGAAAAAGACCTGGTAAAATACTGGAAAGATAATAAGACATTTGAAAAATCGGTAAATAACAGGTCTATAAGTAATAGCTATGTTTTTTATGATGGGCCGCCGTTCATCTCCGGCGTACCGCACCACGGCACCCTACTAAGCTCTATTGTTAAGGACGCGGTACCTCGTTATCAAACAATGAAAGGTAAGCGTGTAGAGCGCGTATGGGGTTGGGATTGTCATGGTTTGCCGGCCGAGCGTTATACGGAAAAAAAGCTTGGTATACATTCACGCCAAGAAGTCATTGAATATGGAATCGAAAAATACATCATAGCTTGCCGAGAGAACATGTTGCAGACTAGTTCTGAATGGGAAGAGGTAGTAAACCGTATAGGCCGCTGGGTAGATTTTAAAGGTGCCTACAAAACCATGGACAAGGATTATATGGAAAGCATCTGGTGGGCTTTTAAGACACTATACGAAAAAGGCAAAATCTACGAAGGCGAAAAGGTACTGATGTACTGCACTCTGGATGCAACACCACTATCCAAAGCGGAGGTAACTATGGATGCCGGCGCATACCAAGACGTGACTGATCCGAGCGTTTATGTAAAATTTAAGCTTGTTGATTCTGATGCTTCATTGCTTGCCTGGACAACCACTCCCTGGACGCTGCCCGCCAATACAGCCGTTGCTGTGAACAAAGATTTTGCATACGTAGAAGTTGAGGTAGACAGCCAGAAGCTAATCATGGCTGAAGATTTAGCTGCTAAAGTTCTAACCAATGAGAAACACCAGTTAATTGATTACAAAGTCCTACGTAAGTTTAAAGGCGATGAATTAGTGGGCAAGTCTTATGAGCCGCTATTTGAAGATCGAGGTAGTAATGCGCACAAAGTCTGGCATGCGGACTACGTTAGTACCGAATCTGGTACTGGTATCGTTCATCTAGCGCCTGCATATGGAGAGGAAGACTTTGCGTTGGCGAAAGAAGTAAAATTGCCGGTTGTACATGTCATTGATGAAAATGGTCATTACGTAGAGAGTGAGTGGATTGGGCAGAATGTCTGGGAAGCCAATAAGCCAATTGCCAAAGCTCTTCATGAACGTGGTGTGGTGTGGAAAATAGAATATTATCGCCACAGCTACCCACACTGCCACCGTTGTGGTACACGGCTTATGTACCGAGCTCACCCAAGCTGGTTTATGGATATAGACGCTCAGCGCACCCAGATGTTAGAAAAAAATAGTTTGATCAGCTGGTTCCCTGCACATGTGAAAAACGGCCGTTTTGCTAAAACTGTTGAGCAGGCACCAGATTGGAATATAAGCCGTGATCGTTTTTGGGCTACGGCTATGCCGGTTTGGAAGGGTGTAGATAAAGACGGCAACGAAAAAATAAAAGTTATTGGGTCTTATGCGGAGCTCAAGGAGTTATCGGGGCAAGAGTTGGAAGATTATCACCGTCCATGGGTAGATGACATTACCTTTGTTACAGATGGCATAGAGTATAAACGTATAGATAAAGTTATGGATAGTTGGTTTGAGGCAGGTAGTATGCCGTTTGCTCAGTTCCATTATCCGTTTGAAAATAAGGATAAATTTGAATCTAATTTCCCGGGTGATTTCATCGTGGAATACATCGGTCAAGTCAGAGCTTGGTTCTATTGCATGCACTCTATGGGTGTGGCTTTGTTCGGCGAAAATTCCTTTAATAATGTTATCGTCACTGGAAACGTAGCAGGTAATGACGGCCGTAAGATGAGCAAAAGCTACGGCAACTTCACTGATCCAAATGAGCTGATGGACAAATTCTCTGCAGACTCTTTGCGGTTTTTGTTGCTTTCAAGCCCACTACTTAATGGCGAGGACTTTGCCCTGCAAGATAAAGAGGTGGGGGATGTTGCCCGTAAGCTTACGATGATCTGGAACATGTACGATTTCTTCACCATGTACGCTGATGTAGATGGCTGGGAGTGGGACGGCAATCTAGATGACCTAACACAGGAGCTTAGTAACCCTCTAGACCTATGGATTATTAGCCGCATGCATCAGTTAAATAAAGAAGTTGGTGAGCATATGGACAAGTATGATCTTCCCAATGCCACCAAGCCAATCTTGCCATTTATCGAAGACGCAAGCAACTGGTACGTACGCCGTTCTCGCCGCCGCTTTTGGAAGAGTGGAGACGATAGCGATAAGCAACAAGCTTACCGCACGCTGCACTATGTTCTTACGAAGTTAAGTATGGTTATGGCGCCGTTTACGCCGTTTTTGGCGGAGGAGTTGTACCAAAAGCTCACCGGCGGCGAAAGTGTGCACTTGTTAGACTGGCCTAAGGTCGGCAACATAAATGAGCTGTCGCTACACACCATGGCCCATACTCGTCAGATTATTGAAGCTGGTTTAGGCCTACGTATGCAAAAAAGTGATACAGAAAACTCTATAAAGGTTCGCCAACCTCTGGCGCGCCTAACTTACCACGGTGAAAAACTGTCTCCTGAGCTCGAAGAAATTATTGCAGAAGAGGTTAACGTAAAGACGGTAGAATACACTCCCGAACAAGGTGAAATAGTCTGGCTCGACAAAACCTTAAGTAATGAGCTTAAACGGGAAGGCCTAATGCGTGAAGTAGTACGTAATGTTCAGCAAGCCAGGAAAGAAGCCGGGCTTAATGTGGATGACAGGATTAAGCTTAGTTTAGTTACAGAAGACCCAGAGTTAGCTAGAGCCATAGAAGAGCACAAACAGGCTATCGCGGATGAAACTCTTGCCGTAGGCCTTGTAGGTAGTCTAGAGAAACTGAAGCACTTGAAGTACCTTACAAATGTAACTTTGGAGGGCAAAGAGCTTAACGTCGCACTAGAGAAAGCTTAACTCTTTACAAATTGCTCCACATCTGTTAAACTCGTTTGGTACCTCAAAAAGTTTTAACGAAAGAATAGATGAAAAAAGCAGTCATCGCCACAGGCGGACACCAATATGTTATAACAGAAGGCCAGACTCTAGAAGTCGAGCTCATTAAAGACGACAAAACACTGACTTTTGAGCCACTACTACTAATAGACGGTGATAAAGTCACAATAGGTACACCTTTTGTGACTGGCGCCAAGGTAACTGCTGACGTAGTAGCCCAAATCCGTGGACCTAAAGTCACCGCTATTCGCTATAAAGCTAAAAAGCGTGTGAATAAGGTACATGGCCATAAGCAGCATCTGACTCAGATTGTAATTAAGAAAATTGCTTAACTACAAATATTGATTAAATTAAAAGACCTCCTCGGAGGTTTTTTTGTTTCTGTGGAAAACTAATTATTATCCAAAAAGCACATTGTTAATACGACAACAATAATTATGATAATAAAATAAATAACTATTATTTAAAATGTTTGTTCCTTTAATAAAAAAAGCACGAATACTTATAATTATCTTACTTAAAAAAATTTTTCAAAAGTATAGGCGCTATCTGTAATATTTATTACTTTTTAGTTGATTTTATGTATTTCCAAGGATATAAATCAATATTTGAATACAAAATTACTATTCCAACCATTGTTATAACAACAACTGTTTTAATACAAAGTACATGTATATTATGCACCACTATACTTGTGGATACTTGCATACCAAATTTATATTTATGTACTTGAGGTGGAGAGGTGTTAAGTGACATAATAGTAGTAGCCTAAACAAAACAAACAGGCAAAACCAAAACAAATCAAACCAAAATGTTCATAAAAAACACCTACCGGTTGCGTACCGTTCATCACACCCTCGTTGTGGTGTTATCTCTTGTCGCTCTCTTATCGTTGACACTAGCCAGCCTATACGCGCGTACGGCTAGCGCTGCACCAAGTACCAACCTCAACTTCCAAGCCCGGCTCAAGAACAGTTCTGGTGGTATCGTCCCAGATGGTAACTACAACATTGAGTTCAAAATTTATAACTCTAGTGCATCGGCTGGATCCGGTCAGGGAAGTTGCGCTGGTGATAGTACTTGTCTTTGGACCGAAACCCGAACCGGCGCCAATGTGGTCAGAGTTGCTAACGGTTACATGACAGTCAACCTGGGTTCTGTTACGGCCTTCCCGGGTACCATCCAGTGGGGTGAGCAGCATTGGCTCAGCATGAGAATTGGTGGCACTGGTGGTCCTAGCTGGGATACCGAGATGAACCCACGCTTGCAACTAACCGCTGTACCATTTGCTTTCAAAGCTGATAGTGCCAACAACGTGGCATCTGCCAACCAATCAGCCGCTTCAACTAACAGCTCAAATGTCTCTATCCAATCTGGTAGTGCTACTGGAACTACCAGCAACTCTGGTAATATTTCGCTAGACGTTGGTACCGCCACAGGTACCGCTGGCACAATTTCATTAGGTGCTGCAAATACCAGTAGCTTGATCCTAGGTCGGAGTGGTCTGACCACACTCAATAATGGTTCGTTAAGTGTTGTTCAGAACCTCACAGTCGACACGGATAGCTTGTTTGTCGATGCTACCAACAATTCTGTTGGTATTGGTACTACAAGTCAGGGTACTACCAAATTGTATGTGACCAATGGAGCAACAGCTGCAGCAATATTGTCGCTAAGAGATAACTCAACTGAAGTTTTGGGTGTAGCAGACGGTGGTGCCGTCAGGCTGCAAAACCAGACAGATTCAGCGGCCGCCTTTACTATAGCGCGTGCAGGTAGCGGTGGTACTTTGTTGAACGTTGACACTAGTACTGTTAGCGGTAGTAGAAACGGTATTATTTCGGTAGGCGCATCAGATACATCTGCAACCTTGCTAGTTCTAGACACTAAGACCGATGCTGGCGACCCGACGGGTAGTGATGGGGCAATGTATTACAACAGTAATGCTGGCAAGCTTCGCTGTTTTGAAAACGGCGCTTGGGCTGATTGTGTCGGAATCAGAAATGTTCCGGTCACGACTGCTCAAAACACCATCTCCCCAACTGCTAACTCGGTGGTTGGACTTACTGTAAACGGTACAAGTGGTACTGCAGCTACGGCCATAAGCATTGTTCAAGCTGGAGCAGCTACGGCTCTTGATGTTACTTCTTCAAGCACAGGTGATGGTCAAGGCATTAACCTGACTAACACAACTGGCGTCCAAGCATCGGGTCTGTCCATCACAAGGAGTGGTGCAGGTGGCACTACTAGTAGCTTGCTTAGTCTAACCCAATCGGGCGGTACAGCCACTAACGGTATTCTCTTTAGTGGCACTATTGGTACCGACATTACATCTGAGGCCGGAAGAAACATCAGTATAATAACCGGCACAACTGGCTCTATAACTCTAGATTCCGGTACTACTGGACCAGTAAATATTGGCACCAGCGCCAATGCCAAGACAATTAATATTGGCAGTGGTTCAGCCGTAGCTAATAATATTAACATTGGCGGAACAGGTGCAAACATTATAGGTATTGGTGACAGCCAGATTGCGGGATCAGTTAATATTGGTGGAGCTTTAACAACTGGAACTATAAGGATAGGCGGAACAGGCGCCCAGACGGGTAGCATACAATTAGGTATCGGTACAGGATCTCAAGCGATTAACCTTGGTACTGGTGGAACAGGTGCCAAGACGGTAATATTGGGCTCCACCGCATCATCGGGTACAACAACCATACAGGCAGGAACTGGTGGCGTAAACATAGGAACAAGCACAATTATTCAAAATATAAACCTTGGTACTGGTGGTTCAGGTGCTAAAACAGTTGTTCTCGGCTCGACTGCCACTATAAGTACTACTACCATACAGTCAGGCTCGGGTGGCATCGTGATAGGCGGCGGCGTGACGACGGCCCCAATAAGTATTGGTACTACTAATGGTGTTCAAACCATAGACATAGGTACCGGTGGTACGGGTGCTAAGACGGTGACCCTAGGCTCAACTGCCAGTACGGGCGCAACAATAATACAGTCCGGTACCGGCAATATTGCTTTGCAGGCAGCTGGATCGGCTACTATTGCGGTTGTTCAAGTTGGCGACGGCGGTGCAGGCTCCGCTACGCCTGATCTATTTGCCCTGGATGTTAAGAGTACAAGCGGCGATCCAGCAGGCGGTATAGAAGGCGCGATGTACTACAACACCTCAGATAACAGGTTCCGTTGTTATCAAGGGACTGGCTGGGTTGACTGTATAGGTAGTGGTAGCTCGACTGGATATACGACCGTTATGGACGAGGCCAGCAACTTGACTCAGCGCCAAACTATTAACTTTACCGGCTCAGGTGTAACTTGTACTGATAACGCTGTTAATACACGCACAGACTGTACTATCGGTGGTAGTGGCGGCGTAACACTTATTAGTAATGACGGAGTAGGTTCTACATCATCAAGCTCAGGCCTAGAGTTCGATGGTAGCAATGTCGGTCTGTTGCAGGGTTGTGCTGACGGCCAGACGCTTAAGTGGGATGATACTAATTCACAGTGGATATGTGGGTCAGACCGCGCTACCGCGTCAACAGTACTCTCCGGCAACTATACTAACGCTACCACTACTTTCACCGATATAGACGATGATGCAACTGGCAACAGTGATATTGGCTTCTCTGTCGGCGCTAATGAAGTATGGATATTTGAGGCTAGTCTTGCCCTAATATCAAACGTTACAGCAGACTCAAAATGGCAGGTAATAGCCCCAGGTGCGTCAACCTGTGATATATCAGTTAGTAATGTCGAGAATGCCATTAGCGTATCTAATCTTGGCTGTGGAGCTTCGACTGGAAACTTTGCAGTTTCAGACACGGCATCTAATGAGTATATGGTTTCGGGTAGCATACAGACGGGTGCAAATGCTGGCACGGTGACGGTAGAGTTTGGTCAGAACACGGCTTCTGGTACTAGTACCATCACTGCCGGTAGCTACATTGTTGCCTATAAAGTATCTGGTGCCGATGTTGGCGAAGCATATTATAGCGGCGATAACCGAGTACGTCCCGGAACGCTTGTAAGTATAGATCCGCGCTATGAGGCGGGTGTGACGTCTTCTTCTGGCTCGAACGATAGTCTTTTACTTGGTGTTATATCTACTAAGCCGGGAGTAGTCCTGGGTGATAACAGACCGACTGGTACGGTGGGTAGGCCGGTCTTCTTGGGTCTGGCCGGGCGTGTTCCGACACGGGTCATCACAGAGAACGGCGCTATAGTTTCAGGTGATTACATTACTAGTTCTAGTGTACCGGGTGTGGGTATGAAAGCCCGAAGCGGCGATAGGGTAGTTGGACGTGCTTTAAGTGGTTACGACGGTATTAACGAGGGTATGGTTATGTTGTTTATAGATAACGATGCGGGTGTTGATACGCTTGACACTATTAATATAGACGCCGGTGGCAATGTGCTAACTAAACTTGCTGCAGGCGCAAGATCAGCCTGGAACAATACTGCCGGTGAAGCAGTTGCTTGGATAACTGATACTGGAGAAGCTACCTTCACTAAAGTAAGTGCAACTGCCGGTAGCTTCAAAAAGCTTGTATTTGGTGAGATTAGCGTTGAGCGTGATAGTGGTAGCGCAGGAGAAGCGGTACTAGAGACTGAGATGACAGAGCTACTAATACCATCGGATAAGGTAAAAGAAGACTCGTTAATCACCCTAACTCTTAGCTCGCCATCTGGCAATCGTCAGCTGTACGTTAAAGAAAAGCAAGCAGGTACAGGCTTTATCGTCAGCTTCGCTGACTTAGGCGAGCCAATACCAGCCACCGAACAAGTTACTTTCAACTGGTTATTAATAAACCAAGAGTAATTTAATCATCAGCGCTGAGGGGAAGACTTTATTACGTAGCCGTATACCATTTTAGATACAAGCACTATCTCTTCACGGGCAAGGTCTTCAGATTCGTCACTTACCATAACGCAGAGAGAATAGGGTCTGTTGGGAACATAGAATATGCCACAATCACTATAGATATTTATTCCATCTGACTTATTGAATACACCAATCTTGTGGGCTATAGGCACATCTGACGGCACCCCTGCCGGTAATTTGTCCGAATAATCTGTCTGGGTAAGCTTGCTGAGAATTGCGTTAGAGCTTTCCTCGTTTACGAAGGAGGCTAGGTATAAGTTGCGCAGCACTGAAGTGTAGCCTTTTGGTGAAAGTACAGGAAAGGGTCCGGTACGCTTGCGTGCTAAGTCAAGGTTGTCAAAAACTCGATCAAGAGCACCCTGGGGCAGTAGCTTTATGAGAGCGTTAGCCGCAGTATTGTCCGATTTTTTCAAGGTCATATCGATCGCTTCTTCAACAGTCAACTTAGTTCCTGCACCCTTTTTTCCTAGCTCCCCAAAACGGGTATCAAGATCTGATTCTTGAATAGTTAGTACTTCGCTTAGTTCTATTTTACCGCGTTCCAACTCCAAATATATAGCCATAACTGCCGGGACTTTGGCCAAACTGGCGATCTCAACCTCTAATTGGTCATTTACGCCTATTGAACTGCCCGAAGGAAGGTATTCAAAATATACGCCTACTGTGTTTGCGAGGCTGCCAACATACTGCTTCAAGCTTTCACGAAGTGGTGTGAAGTTAATTAACATATCGTTGTCTGAAAATAGGATTCGGTGCGACAAGTATGGAGATATTAATTTTTGAGAGTCGACACGTTTCTGGATTGCCTCATTTGTATCTTTTCTCAAATCACGGAATATAAGCAGGCCGTTCATTGCCAAAGACAATACCATTACAACTGTTAGCGCTCTGTGCCTCAAAAACATAACTTAATCATAGTATGGCTTACTTATGCTTATCCTTCAATAAAGCTTTTTATTAAAGACACAAAACTTTCATAATCCAGTTCATCTGAAGGGGAGATAATTGTTATCCAAGTTTTACCGGTAAATATATCTGCAACCCACTTACTATCGCTATTCTTACCCGTTGCCACTCGTCCATGGCGTGTGTCAACATACTTTTCATCTTTAAGGTTTCGGTTTAAGCTCTCATAGCCCAAGCCTTCTACTTCTGCTTTTTGGCTTATCACGATATTGTTAGTTCCATCTGTTATATTCATCAGAACTTGGTAAGCGTCGTTGGAAGCGTATATTGAACGTGGTTCGACATAATAGGATCTTGGAATTTCTGTGGGGTAGAACAGCGGAAACGAATACTTGGCCTTAAATTCTCCTATAAACGGCGAGTCCGAACGTTGTGAACCGATTATAACGCCTGTTAATACTAAAATGCACAAAATACTAAAAGCCAAACTAATAAGTAAAAAGACACGGTTTTTCCAAGAACGGCGTGATCTATTGTTGGATCTTGTCAGTAGGCATAACTTGAGTTTTTTCCACCTTAGCTGCCGCTTATTAGCCGAAGTATCGACAGGCTTTTGATGAAGTGAAGCGATAAAATCATTTATTTCATCTTCATCGGCAAGGCTCTTATTAGTTATAGATTCTTGATTCTTTATGGTTTTATCCCTCTACTAGGCTTCCCAACATAGTCTCCATCCCATTGTCCGATATCGTATCTTTAGGCATGCGAGCGATAATCCATACGGTGCCAGTCAGGGTATACGAAGTTATTAGGTCATCTTCTGTTGTACCTATGTAGGTAGTTCCAGCAGGCAGCTTTACTGTTCGGATATTTGCTAGCGTTCCCGTTAGGGCTTCTATATTAAGGGTAGCCGGCTCAGGTTGTAAGCTAATATTTATGTAATTTCCGTTTGAATTTTTGATACTGTAAATAACAACGTCATTAGGGCCTTTATTAACGCTAGTTTTATCTATTTCGAAGCCATCAGGTAGCTTAGATGGGTACAATAAAGGGTAGGGAATAAATTCTCCTAGTTCTTTACTAAACGGAGAAGCCGGTATAACAAAGTTCATAACGGACTTAGAGGCTAGAAAACCGGTACCCACCAACAATATTAGTACCACAGGGGGTAATAAAACCCATTTTTTTAGCTTGCTTCTACGTCTTACCTGATTGAATGACTTTGTTTGAGCCTTTTGCCCTATTTCTGGGTGCTGGAAAGTATGTTGTGTAACGTGTTCTCTAGTGACCTCTTGGGCGTTCTGTATAGGTTTTTTGGTGCTATGCCTGCGCTTAAACAGAGAAAGTTTTGTCTTTTTATGATTATTTACTTCAGGTTTGTCGTTAATTAGACTCGACTCGGATGGTTTTACCTTCGTAACACGCTCCATCAAGGGTAGCCTTTGCTTGGGGGTAGGCTGGAACATTGGTGAACCAGATAAATCATGTACGGGAACGGGTGGTTTTATGGGCACATGAGAAGTTGGTACGGCTTTAACAGTAGGCGGCAGTGTTGCAGCCTTGCCCTGCTGTATGGACGACAAAATACTATCTATATCTTCATCTTCGTAACGCTCAGACATAATTCCTCTCTCGTAATCCTGTGTGTCGCACATTGCAATATTTGTGCTTTTTATGCTTATGATTATACCCCAGATAACTCATAGCACGCTACTTTAGCTTTATTAACGTCTTAGAATTAAGTAGTACTAAAAGGCTAGTACTGCGCGGCTATAATATTGTGGATAACTACCAAAAAGCTGGATACAAAAATTATATTTTACTCCTGGTTATATAGTTTGTGAACCGTTATACTATCATTAGTTAGCAATAGCGAAACAAACAGCTGCAAAAAAACATAAACAAAAAAAAGAAAAAACATGGACAACTCGTCTCTGATCCGCAAGATACTTGCATCTACTCGCCACATGGCGTTGTTTATTGGTTTGATTGTAGTTTTTATAAATATTGGAATAGGCATTGCTTGGTTTGCGCTTGCACGCTTTGAGAGCCAAAAACCAGATTTCGTACCAGCTAGTGTAAATCTATCTGCAAGTGTTCAGGACGGCCAGCCAATTGGACTACTTGATCAGACGCTTTCCGTCAACGCCCAACTCCAAGTAAACGGTCAGTTCTACCTAGCTCCTAGTACTGCACCCAAAGACGCTAAAGCTGGTACCCTCTACTTTGATCAAACAAGTAATACACTACAGTACTCTAACGGTACTAGCTTTATCCCCCTTACTGCACCAGACCCAGTCCAACCAGGTGTATCGAGTCTGCAAGGTCAAACTGGTGCCATCACCCTAATACCAGGTGCTGGTATTAGTCTTAACGGTACTAACATATCCAGTAGTGGTATATTGGGTATTAACGGTATACCAGGCGACATCAGTATCACTACCGCTAACGGTATAGCTACTCTTACTTTGCCACAAGCATTAGGTAATAGTGCTACTCCAACCTTCAACGGTCTTAACCTGGGTAATGCTCT
>Ga0163144_10024349_pt1 | contig 11879 bp, 16 predicted proteins | sample OliLak19BULKMAT1_FD_123175 | JGI IMG/M metagenome (GOLD analysis project Ga0163144, IMG submission 123175) | Freshwater microbial mat bacterial communities from Lake Vanda, McMurdo Dry Valleys, Antarctica - Oligotrophic Lake LV.19.BULKMAT1 | ecosystem: Environmental > Aquatic > Freshwater >...
GATTCGTCGAATACATAAGGCTGAGGAAAGGTTATTAGCGATGTCATACAGGTCTTTCTTCGTGTGTGGGGAATGTATTTTTCAGAGCGGCAAGCAACAGGTTTCGATGAAAATAAAAGTAGCTATGCTGTGAATATTTTATTGTTGACCCTATTTTATTCGCCAGAGCTGGGTAATGAATGGAAGGCATAGAGGGATACAGGTGATGCTCTGCATGATAATTGCCATTCCAGTACAAAAAGCAAAAGAGAGGATGCGCCTTAACGCTTCGTGTATTTATTAGAGGATCTTGCGTCACTGAGCACCCATAATGCTCAGGCAGACCCGTAAAAATCATACCTGGATAATACACAAGTAGAGGAGCCCAGTAGAGGCAAAGCAGTTGATAAGGGTAAAATACAGTCATCGTTACTATCGCTAAAAGAAAGAGTAATAAGAGAACTGTTTCGTATTTTATCCTCTTTTTGTCTTGGGTTCTTTTTACGTAGTCTGGGAATACGTCTCTTAAGGCGTTAACCATAGTGCCAAACATATCCTGAATAAAGAAAATGCCTGTGAATCCGAGCATATAATCCCAAACAGATTCAAACTCACCTACAGGCTCCGTGTCTTCAGGGGTTCCAACATGTGCATGATGAGCTAGGTGATATGTTTGATAAGCCGTAAAGCTTTGAAGAATAGGCAGCGAAAATAGAACGCCTATCAATCGATTTGTTTTAGGGCTCTCAAGAAGGCTGACGTGAGACGCATCATGGCATAGGCTAATGGTCCCTACTAAAATAGCTCCTTGAACAAGCCACACCACTGGATAGGTGTAAGACGGAATCACCAAATATGCACAAGCAAAGCCAAGACCTAGATAAATCGTCGCAAATAAGAGTATTTTAAGCCCAACACGAACAGGAGCCTTCTTGTTTAGCGAGTTTTTATCCATCTCGGATAATCTAATAATGTGAGGGAATTTTGCGTTCATAGTGTGATGTTAAAGCAGGCCTTGTGGTTGATAATCTATCACCACAAGGCGCTTTCCTATTAAAGGGATAACTAAGCTACACCCTCTTTAGAGTACAACATATTCAACTCTTCGTAGGTGATACCTAAGAGACGAAGGCTGCTTTGATCACAGTTGTCTAAGCCGTTACTAATTGCCATAATTTCTACCGCTGCACTTTTTGCAATATCACTAACTGAACTAGACCAAAGGGCATTTGCTTCATGTCTATTCGCAAAAATATCTTTAATGGCTAATCCTTCCGCAGCTCTATATGCTGAGATTCGTGCGACATCACGAGTAATGTATTGAGCTGCTTGAAGCGCTTTAATCTCGACATTTTCATAGCAGTAAGTCATCATTTTTGCTTCATTTAACGAGAACGTGCTAAAGTCAGAAAACTCTGAATAGTAACCACCATGACGCACATCATTCCACTCTTCGGGCGTCATGTAAGAAAGATAATTTAGGAGGTTTTGAAGGGGTAAAGAGGCATCCTTAAACACATGATTCATCGGATCTGCATGATCATAAGCGGCATCAAACTCTAAATCAAAGAAAAAACGTACCATGGTTGGCAACCAGGTTGGGGTGCCGTAGTAGCGCGCAACGCGTTCTTCAATGTCATGTTCAAGCAACCCCTGATATCGATCGCTCACAATGTCCATATACTCGACAAGTTTTCCTTCGTTCACCGCTTTCGCGAAGTATTCAAACTTACCAGACCCGTTTTGAGATTTTGGGCTAAGTACGTTGTAATGCTGACGACCTTCTGCATCTAATGGTAGGATCACATCGCCAGAAGCTGTTCTAGATATCTCAGTATTAGGAGACGCTAAGGTATTGATTTCAGCCTGCATCGCTGCTGTCGCTACAGGGCAAGACAACTCATCACACGCCGTAATTTCAGTTGGATTGTTAGGGGCGTCAAAAGGCGTTTTAGGGTCGCCAAGTCGTCTTTCCGTAGGCGTCATGCCTCGGGCATCAAAGAACGTTGTGCCTCGTTTTGCGCCTACTGTATTTGTAAATTCTTCAATTTTATGAGCATTTTTAGCAATTTCTAAAAAGTCATTCACTGGGCCACTAGCCGCTAAGTCAAGCGCTATTTTGGCTGTTGAAAATGGGATTTCTGGTGCTCGAAACATTACATCATTAATTGGCATCTATTAAGCTCCTTCTATTATATGAGACTGAGTCTATAAATGTTTAATAACAAAATTTTCTGCTGCTTTAATTTCAGGCTCTTCTGGATGCGGAACAGCTGCTTCAGAAGTACTAAAAAACATAGTGGATATGGTATCGACAAAGCAGCGCCCTATAGCAGTAAGGGTAAGGTGAGTATCTGTGATATCTGCAAATCCATGTGAAATGAGAGCATCGAATACAGGCTGAAATCGTTGGCGAGGGTGGATGCCAAACATCGCCTCAAAAGACAAAAGATCAACACAAAGTACCTTAACCCCTAATACAAAAAATCGGTGCATCTGCTCTTCAGTCGTTGCCGTGTGGATAGACACTAAGGGAAGCCTATCATTTTGCAGTTCAGACATGTATCGTGGAATGCTTAGCCCATTAACAGTTGTCGCATTCGCTACGTATCCCAAAGCGCCTGGACCTAACCCTAGAAATTCTGCTTGAGGGGCTTCCCAATGACGGCATTCATACATGGATTCATAACCAGGAAGACAGATATCAAACCCGCCACTCGCACATGACGCGTAGTGATGAAACCCTGCTTCTGAAAAGGTCTTTAGCATTATTTCAGTCATCGCTGCTTCATCTGCCAAGCTCGGCTGCTTAGAATCATCAGACAAGACAAGACTATAGAGACTGTAATGCTTAATCGCTTGGTATTGCAATGCTGTATCGAGCTGTCTCTTCCAATCGCTTACGCTTTGTCCTTGAATTCTGAATAGAAGATCTATCGCGATATCCCCGAATACGTCCTCGGCAGCGTGTATTGCAGCAACCGCCTGCTCCGCAGTGTGATAAGACCCTAAAGCCTTCAATGTTGCATCATCAAACGCTTGAATGCCTGTGCTTACCCGAGACACGTTTAGGGATTGCAAGTCTTTTAAATAAGGCTTCGTAAAATGGGAAGGATGGCCTTCAACACATATCTCAAGATCAGCAGACAATACAAAATGGCTATTAATAGCATTTAAAATACGGTCAAATTGGCCTGAGGTAAGCACTGTAGGGGTGCCCCCACCAAAATAAATAAAGCGCAAATTAGATTTATCAATAGAGTGGCCATATAGTTGAATTTCCTTTATCAACATCTGCACAAAGTCTTCAATCATGTCTGCTGAAGAGGAGCGCTTGTTGTAAGGACAGAACCCACAGAGTTGATCACAAAAAGGAATATGGATATAAATACCTTCAAGATCGGTATTCTTGAAGTTAAGAGTATTGGGTAAGATTGCAGGCACCAGAGACTTAGGGTACCAACGAATATAGTCCATCTCTCGTTGATTAAATAGTGTGTGGCATGTCATCTGCTGTGCTAAATGCATTGCTCTGTTCCTAAAGTTTTATGAGTCGAGGCACTTTTCCTCGAGACGTCATGCTTAACTGATGTTCAGTCACAAATGACACTTTAATCTGGGTGACGATTCCAGACTTGTAACTATCGGCAAGGTCAAGATTTGATGCGAGAAATTCCTGGAGTAACATATGCCTATCTAAGAGCGACTTTGCCGTTTTCTTTACACAACGAAGTTCTAGTTGATCCCCTTGAGTTGACCCTGATACGGCCAGTTGAACATGCGATAAATCTGGATGGCTTTGGACTAATGACTCAAGACTTTTCCCCAGAATGGTTGTTCCATCAGAGAGAGTCAGACTCTCTATTGTTCGTCCCATAATTTGTATCGTATGATTTGGAGCCCCTATGAATGGGTTGATGACTCTGACCGTATCGTTAGTCGGGTACCACTCTCCCACAGTAGGGTCCATAATATATAACTCACCAGACAGGCCCGTCGAAAGATGCGTTAATTCGCCATTAATAGGTTTAATACGGTAGTCAAACTCAGAAACCAGGGTAATCCCCAAGCTATCAGGGTACTCTCCACCAACCATATCAAACTCAGCCATGCCATAGACATTGACAACCTTTGTATTGTACTGACGTTCAACGTCACATTTTACGGATGGATCTAAGAGTTCCCCCGCAACAAACGCTGTAATGTTGCAGCACGGGTCTAGAGTTATATCCAAGGTATTCAATTCTTCATACAGCTTGAGAAGCTGTCGGGCAGAGGCACAAATATGTGTTGGCTTAAACGCTTGTATTTCTTTTAAAAGAGTTGGATGAAAGCAATGGTTTCCTATTGGGAAAACGTTGGCCTCACAGTGAAGACTCGCCTCAGTAAAGATTGACCCAATAGACCACGGAGCGTATGGGTAGCAAATCACCACGCGCGACTGTGCTCCAACACCATGATGCTCTAAAAACATTTTCTTAACCCCTACAGAACGCGCCCAGCGTTGAGAGGTGTACGATATCTTTTTTAATTTTGAGGATGTGCCACCTGAGAAATAATGCACAATGCCTTTCCAAGCAGGGGTGTTATTTAGCCCATGATTTTGCATAAGGAAGATCTTTCATTATTTCGATTGAAATGGAGCCATGAATGCATTCACCAATATTTCTGTAATAAGCCTCTAATCCAGGATGCTTTAAAATTAACGATGATTTTGTATCATAGTCACTGAGAGATGCATACTCGTAGATGTCTAAAAATTTACCGTAGGCGCCTAATTCAGTTACTAATAGGGCTAAAGGCTTTATCTGAAGTTCATTCATAACTGGCAGTAGAAATTCATTGTGTAGCCTATAAAATTCCTGCCTTTTATTTAAAAGGATTTGACCAGTCACCACTTCATATATCAACAATTTATCCACCTTCAAATATTTATATCCATCTACATCACTATTAAAGACTAAACATATGATAGTTGAAATTCTATCATCGTTAATGTTAAGTTTTAATACATTTTTACAACTTATTCTGTACAACCTCATGTATTTTTTAAGTATACCCATAATGGACACTTTGAAAGAATATCAAAACACGTCGTTTTAGACTACTTATTTTCATTTAACGGCATTAATGAGCTATACTTATAGATATATAACCCACATATATACAGGATTTTCATTATGAGCGGTCAGCGAATCGGATATATACGCGTTAGCAGTATTGGACAAAACACAGAACGCCAATTAGACGGTCTTGAGTTAGATCGAGTGTTTGAAGATAAAGTCTCTGCAAAAGACATAGATCGTCCTGCGTTACGAAACATGCTCGGATTTATTCGCGAAGGCGATACCGTCATTATTCACAGCATGGATCGGCTGGCCAGAAACCTTGATGATCTCCGAAAGCTCGTTAAAGAATTAACCGCTCAGGGCATTAAGGTGCAGTTCATCAAAGAGAGTCTGATCTTCAGCGGTGAAGATTCCCCCATGGCCACATTGCTCCTCTCAGTCATGGGAGCCTTTGCAGAATTTGAACGTGCGCTCTTAAGAGAACGCCAACGTGAAGGCATCGAACTCGCTAAAAAGCGGGGGGCGTATCGTGGGCGTCAGCGCATGGTCACCGATGAACAAATAGAAACAATCCGATCGCGTGTAGCAGCAGGTGTACCAAAAGCAAAAGTGGCGAGAGATTTGGGGATCAATCGGGATACCGTTTATAAATACCTAAGCAAAGATAATTATTGAGCTCAATAATTTATTATGACTTCTAATTCATCTATGCTGAATCTACTCTTGATTTGTCCTACAAGCGTTTCAGGATCATGGGTATAAGTAACTATTGCTAATGACTTTATGGCTCGTGTACACGAAACATAAAATAAACGTTGTGTCCTTTCTATACCTGTTTCTTTCACTTCCTTTACATTTTTTGATCTCCAACAGTCAGTTCCTTAATCCCAAATAACTTATCGTAACTGAAATTCGTTCCAAATGTGAATCAGAGATTGACTCCATTTGGATTGGAAGAGATTTAGGGTACAGAGGCTGTAGGAGGACTGGTTTGCACTAACCGATGACATTCATCTAACTCATCATCTCAAAAGATGGGGTATCAAGAGCAATAAGTTTACCAAAGGACAGCCTGTCCCTGAAAGAACGGCCTCTGTGATTTGGAATGTTCTTTCTCAAGTACCAAATCCCGTTTTTCTTTGGAATGTCTTCCCTTTACACCCTTTTGCTGATGGAGACCCATTCAGTAATCAAGCACATAATTCTAAGGAGCGAATTGCTGGTGAAGAATTATTAGAGTTGATCATTCATTTATTGCAACCCAAAAGAATTATCGCTATTGGAAATGATGCTGAAACATCAGCAATGAAAACCTTTAAAAAAGAAAATATTATTAAAGTAAGACACCCTAGCTACGGGGGACAAAATATCTTTTTGGCGCAAATGCGATCTCTTTACAACGCACATTAAGGTTAGAAGTGCCGTCACTTACTCTCTGAATATTTTTTATCTATCAAAGTAACGACTTTATGTTATACACTTGAAAACATATACACTTAAAGGTATAATACTAATGAAAGCATGAACAATTCTATTTCTAGATACGTTTGAAAAAGAATTTGACGAATTTCCAGTAGCGGTTCAAGATGCACTTTACAATGCACTGATACCCCTTGAACATTTAGGATCACAGTTAGGCCGTCCCAATGCGGACACACTAAACGACTCCAAACATGCCAACATGAAAGAACTTCGATTTAATGCAGATGATGCTGTGTGGAGAGCTGTCTTTGCATTTGATCCCGAACGAAAAGCAATTTTTCTTGTGGCTGGTGATAAATCTGGAACTAGCGAAAAACGGTTTTACAAAGACCTTATCAAGAAAGAAGATAGCCGCTTTGATCAACACCTTAAAGCCCTTCACAAGGAGAGTAATCAATGAAATCTTTTAGATACAAACTCGCTGAACTTCCTGAAGATAGACGTAACGCCATAGAAGTTGACGGTGCTAAACTCTTGCAAGAATACATGACATTGCAGGAAGTGCGAAAAGCGATGGGTATCACCCAAACCGATATTGCAGAAAATATGGAAATAGAACAAAACCATGTTTCACGTCTCGAACGTCGTACAGACATGAAGCTATCTACGCTTAAAGATTACATCGAAGCCTTGGGCGGTAAGCTAAACATCATGATTGACATACCTGGGCAAGCCTCCATTCCTATTTCAGGAATTGTAGGGCTCCAAAAAAACGAGGGCGCATCAGACTCTTTAGCCACTTGATCTAGTGTCGGCTGTCATACTAAAATGCTATGCAACATCGACACCTAGTTTCTTTAAGACATCGTTTCCTTAATACCAATTGCATTAGTTAAGGGCGGATGCTATCCAAGGATAACAGGTAAGCTGGCGTAAGCGATCGGCCGAGTTTTCAAATAAACGTAAGGTTCCCGTTAATTCGGTGAAGTGTTTTTCAGCGCGTGTTTTTTCTTCAACGGTTCTACGCTTCTCATCTTCCAATTGACGCCGTAAATCGCTGACACGTTGACGCTCAAGGTCTAAATCTTTTTGATTTAGCAAAAGCGATGTTTGAAGTCCTTGGAGAGTGTCTATTTCTCTCTGTTGTGCGTGTGTTTCTTGTGTTGTGTGCGGTGTATGGGTATGTTTTAAAACAGTGTTTTTATTGTTGTTGTGGTCTGTTTCAAGTGTTTGTTGATATTGTACGATTATTATTATAGTTTAGACAACTTAAAGAGCATATATTCTCAATGGGGTGTGAAGAAGCAGATGGTTAGGCAACCCTATTTGATAGACTTTTCTATTGCGAGAAGATGCTTACCTTTTTCGTAAACAGTCTTGAATCTGTCTATGGTTTCGCCATATTCGGAGTAACCCTGTCCCATTGCCATGAGTAGCGTCTGTATATTCTGATAATCGTTTAACAAATTGGGAAGATCAAAAATAGTTTTATGGTGAGCAATACGGTTTCGTAAACGCCTGATAGCATCGAGCTTGTTGTAAACAATAGATGCTTTCAGCGAATGGCCTTCAGGGAACGCAATGTTTAGAGGTTTTTTCTTATGAATCCAGATTGATGGGTGGTAGTGTCGCTTGAAAACACCTACCCAAAAACCAAAGGTTAATTCAGCAATAAGTCTGTCTTTTGTCCATTTATTCGCTCTTTGAGAAAGTCCTTTTTTCGCCCGTTGTATGCTTTCCTGTTCAGTGTTCCTTAGCCCCTTTTGTTTCATCCATTCTGTTCGCACCCAACCATTCCAACACTCATCCAGCCAGTCTTCCGTAAAGACTTCTGAAAGAGCGGTGTTTATCTGATTACGTAAACCTACCTCTAGTAAGGATAAAGAAGGGTATAGAGCTTCTGAAAGCTCAATGTTCCATGCGTATCGTTCTAAGACAACAGCTTCGCTGTCTGTGCCGTGACCGTAGCGTTTTAAACGATGGAGGGGGATAATATTAAAAATCACCTTGAAATCTTTCTCAAAAAGGGTTATAATACAAAAGTATACCCCAGTTATTTCCCTGGCGCTTTTGCGTTTCAAAAAGGCTGGGGTTTTGCTTTTCTACTATTTGAAGCCACTTTAAAACAGTTTCGTTCCCCTTTCAAAGGGTCTGGGTATGTTTTTGTAAGACATTGGACGAGATGTCTTCTACTTGATCTTTGTACGTCACTTGAGAGCGTTTGTGCACTCATTTAGGGTGGCTCTTAAATGTTGGTTTCAAAACCCTTAATTATCGTGAAATGAAAAGAGCTAGCCGATAGTTCAAAAAGGGTGTGAGTTATACCAATTTCATTAATTAGGGGCGTATAATAGAAGGGTCTTTGTTTAGTGCGGAGTTGCTCAATGCCCTCCCCTCCTCTGTCCCCTGAATCGATTAACCAGCTCCAAGAGCATGATCCCAAGATTAAGAGCCGTCGCGGCTACAAACGCTGGAAAGGCGTTTGTCTCACCCTCATCGAGGGGCAATCCGCGGAAGACGCCGCGCTTGAGTTGGGCATCCACCCACGCACCGTTGAGAAACACCAAAAGCGTTATCGGGATGAAGGGCTGGCTGCGTTTAACGACCGTATGACCGGCCGTCGTGGCCCTCGGCTCTTAACGGCTGAACAGGAAGCTGCTTTTTTTGCTGAGCATCTTCACGCTGCTCAAGACGGTCATGTCCTTCGTGCATCTTACCTCTACAGCGAGTACGTCTCACTCATCGGGAAACCGTGCTGTCTCACTACCCTGTACAAGGCCCTCAATCGGAACGGATGGAGCAAAAAATGCCTCGCCCTCGCCACCCCAAGGGTGACGAGGCAGCAAAAGAGACATCGCTCCGCGAGAGATTGTGTCGCCCTGTCTACGACGGGCGTGCAATCTGTACAAAAAATGGTTGAATTACTTAGTTATATTACAGCTGTAGCGAAAAGGCCGATTAAACTCTTTTTCCAAGACGAAGCCCGCTTTGGACGAATCTCTCAACCCATACGGTGCTGGTCTCCTGTAGGCAAGCGCCCTGTGATTCCCTCTCAACTTATTCGACAATACACCTATGCCTATGGGGCGCGGTCTGCCCTGAAGACGGCACCTTTGTCTCACTGGTCTTGCTGAGTATGCGCACCGAGTGTATGAATGTATTTCTTAAAGAAATGAGCGCAAGGCATCCCGAGAACCATCTCGTGGTAGTACTTGATGGAGCCGCCTGTCACCGCTCAAAAACACTGGAACTGCCTGAGAACATGACGTTAATCCCGCTGCCTCCGTACAGTCCTGAGTTGAACCCACAGGAAAATGTGTGGAAGGAAATGAAGGCAGACGCCTTTTACAATCGTGGGTTTGAGAGTATGGACGCCGTGGAAGAGGCCTTAATGAAGGTCTGTCGTTTATTTGAAAACTCGGCCGATCGCTTACGCCAGCTTACCTGTTATCCGTGGATAGCATCTGCCCTTAACTAATGCAATTGGTATAAGACATCGTTTCCTTGAGACATTAATTTAAATATGCTCGATTCAAACGCCTTTTTGAATTCAGGGTCATTTGTGTATTTTTTATAAAGCTCTAGCTCTTTTCTGCTCTCTTGCGAAATAGCTTTCTTGATAATAAGTTTAAACGCAATGGCCGCAATCAAGTTGTCTTCTGCAATATAAACAATCTCTTCTGAAGCAGGGCGCGAAAGAACGAAGGCTTTACTCATTGAGGATGCTTGCCTTCTGTCTCATTTTTCCATCATTGCAAACGTGATTGACTCCGTTGCCGTTCAAGAAGTTGTGTGTCTGTATCTCTTGCGTCTTGGCGATAGCGTTGCATTCTTGCTTCTGAAAAAATAGTTAATATGCACTGTAGTTAGGGAGTACGCCCCAGATGCGCCTCCTGCTTTGCAGAGTCGCCGAGGTTGATTTATTTCTGCCATTATATCGCAATCAATCAAAGTGATAATTCGCCGTTAGGCACATTCTGCCCCTTGGGGTGGATAATAAAAAGCTCCTAATGAGGATCTTTTTTAATGCTTACTTGTGTTTAAGTAACAAAATACACAGAAAACTATACTTTATACATTAAAAGGGTTGTATTGTACGTCAATATACCGTACACTTAATAAGTAACCATTGAGGATAATTTTAATGAGTATTGCTCAGCCATTTGAAGACAGTAAAAAAAATGCGCGCATTGAAGCTAGAGCAACAATTCGGCAAAAGAAAACCATTACTCAAGCCGCGAATATGTCTGGCTTATCTCTTTCGGATTATATGGTTACAAGAGCCGAACGCGCTGCTCAAGAGGATATAGCAAGAATACAGCTTATTGAATCAACATCTACAGATAGCCTTCTTCTTACTGATCTCTTGATGAACCCTCCTGAACCATCAGACAATTTAAAAAAGGCCGTCAGACGTTATCAGGATTTATCACAGTAAAGTTTCAACCATTGACCACTACGAAAACACATTTCATTGTTGAAGCACTAGGCAAAAATCACGATAAATCAGGATTTTCTTGTGGGGTCAATGATTTAGACAACTACTTGAAAACCAAAGCAAGCCAAGACGATAAAAGAGATACGACACGTCCTTTTGTTCTTGTTGATACTCGTACTAGTGAAATAGCAGGATTTTATACGTTATCCTCTAGCACTGTTTTGCTTAAAGGTCTTCCCGAAAAGACACAAAAGAAGTTGCCTAGACACCCTGACGTTCCAGCAGTGTTGCTTGGCCGTCTTGCTATCAGCACTTTCTACAAAGGACAAAAACTAGGCGCATATCTTCTTGTACACGCATTAGAGAAAGCCTATAACGCCTCGAAAGAGGTTGCAATCACGTTTTTTATTGTTGATGCAAAAGATGAACAGGCAAAGGCGTTTTATCAACACTTTGGATTTATAGCTTTAGAAGACGATGATATGAGACTATATCTTCCTATGAAAACCATTTCAAAAATGTTTGATTGAACTGGTTTTTGAAAATTGCTATACTTTAAATATAGATTGCCGTTAGGTACTTCTGCCCCTTAGGGGGCAGAGAATAAAATATTAATTGTACACCCCAGATGCACCCACTGTTTTTTCAAACAGAGTCGCTGGGGTTTTGTATTTCTATCATTAGACCTCTTTCGAAACTACCCATTAGGCGCATCTTCTGTGCGCGGGGCGCGAGTGATTGCAAAGCCAATCAACAAGTCAAGCCGTTTTCGCAAGCGAGTGAATCGGAGATTCAGCGGTTATGAACCCGCCCCGCCAATGGCGGGAGCGGTATGTTCACGCCCCTCAAGCGAGAGAATCATAGATTCTACAAAGCCGTTTGTCTTTCCCGCTACGCGAGTGATTGTGTCATCCTATCGGATGTCAATCAGCGAACATTGCATCCTACTGAGCAGTTTCGAAAGAGGTCTA
>Ga0163144_10024350_pt1 | contig 11877 bp, 10 predicted proteins | sample OliLak19BULKMAT1_FD_123175 | JGI IMG/M metagenome (GOLD analysis project Ga0163144, IMG submission 123175) | Freshwater microbial mat bacterial communities from Lake Vanda, McMurdo Dry Valleys, Antarctica - Oligotrophic Lake LV.19.BULKMAT1 | ecosystem: Environmental > Aquatic > Freshwater >...
AAGTGGCTTTGCTCAAGCTTTGCTTCCCCATTCAACGACCAGAAGCCCGAAGGCTCCACACCACAAGAAAACGTGTTCGCTTATGCTATCGTCACTGCCATGCGCGCATGGCATCGACATGAAGTGTACTGGAGACTTACCGTGCAGATTGTTCTGCTGATCAGCCCGCCTGGCCACCTTGACAGTCTAAACTAACGACTACTTCTGGACGCCGGAGCGCCATCGTAGACTGATCACTTGGTGGTACAAATCAGGAACTTCAAGAGGCGAAGTTGATCCTTTTTTGGACGCTAGTCCGCGCGCCAGAGCCGCTTCTGATCCGAGAGTTGAGCCGCCGCGCCAACGCGGCGCGGCGGCCAGAGAATCATTCCTTCGCATTCCATAGCAGCACATACCGCCCCTTCTTTCCCTTCACCGGCGCCAGGTTCGCGTAGATCTTGCGCGGCCCCATCCGCGGATCGGCGAGGGTGAGCGAGACGTATTCTCTCCCGCTTGACTTGGCCCGGACGATCCAGCCGCCGCCAATCTCGGTGTTTATATCGCCCGCGAAGATGCGGTAGTCCGGCTGAGCGGGCACTTTCTTGTCCGCGTTCTTCTCGATGCGGATCGGGGCGGTGAGGTTCATCATCGCGAGGGATCCGGAAAAGCCCGTCTTGGTTTCGCTGACATAGCCGAGTGCATTTGCCATGGTGTAGTCTCCTGTTCGTTTACGTTGTCTGCCGTCCCGGGGACGCCTCGTCCCTGTCGGCGCCGGACCGCAGGGACGGCGCGGCCCGGCCCTGAACCGGCACGGGCAAAGCGAAGCGGCGCACCGGCGGGGAGATGAATTTTGCGTCGCGGTGAATGCGCGAAAGTGCAGAGGAAAAATCTTCGCCCCGCCGGTTTCGGGGACGGTCCGCGCCGTCCAGGTCATACGGCAAGAGACAGGGACGAGGCGTCCCGAGGCAGTGCACGGTTCAGTCGATCAGGACCCCAATCGCGGCAGGCTCGCTCACCGGCTCCAGAAAACATGCACCTCGTCATAGGACAGAGCGATAGTGAACACATCGCCGTTCTGTTCGAGATCGCGGCCCATAGCCTCCCAGTCGATATAGTACTGCAGCGCTTCCGGAATCGCTGTGCCGCACTCGCGGTGAAGCGTCTCGGCAAACTCCGCCAGCGAGGGATGCTCGCCCGCATAGTCATCGAATGCGGCAGCGGCCGCGCCCAGGTCCTCGCCGAAATGCCGGTAGAGGCACGCGCCAAGGCGGCCATGCGCTTCGATGAAATCCGCCAGGGCGCAGATCGCCTCGAAGCTCGCCCACTCGCCGACGGGCGCGCCCTCGAACCCTTCATGGTCATGCACCGCATGCTCATCGGCCCCCGGCTCCGGGCTCGCCGCCAGCAACGCGCGAACTTCGGCGCGCATCGTCTCCGGGTCGCTCGCCTCTATCCACCGGCCATGCAGGCAACCTGCGTTATAGGCCGCAAGGCAGGCCACATAGATGCGGGGGCGTGCTGCAACTCTCGCGGCAAGGCTGGGGTAGTCTGGAACTGGCTCTGGCATCGTCGGGCTCCTCACTGTCACGCGCTTTCTCCCGGAAGGCGGGAAGGGGCGGCGAAAGACGCGCTGGCGGGGCGCACGAGGTGGCCGTGCACGGGGTCAGGTCTGAGAACTGTGCCGATCTGTAAGTCAGTGGTTCCGCCCCCCCTTGCAGGGACGCCGCGCCCCGGCATAGGCGTCGTCCGCCCCCTCCCGCCGCTTGCGGAGAATTCGATGCCTCGAGTTTCCGGCGAAACCGGACGACGAGATTCAGTCCAGGGTCGGCTCCCTTTTGGCGCCGCCTTCAGACGCGTGTGATGCTGCGCATCGCATGTGCGACCCCCTTGGCCTCGCCAATGGGAAGCGCACATGCGCCGCTCTGCCGGCGAGACCCCGCAGCAACGCGCCGTCCATCAGGACGGCGCGGTGACCGGAGCCGAGCCGGGCCGATGGGCCGTGCCCATCGAACCGACCCCGGAACGGGGCAGAGCGGGAAACCGATCGCGACGTCCTCGGTCACGCACCTCAGATCGCAGGATTGGAGACCTGGCTCATCGCCGATACTGCGTTCCCCTTGGCAATAACGAACCCTTGCGCAACTGCTGAAGCCGGTCATCCAGAAGGTCGCACTGTTGCTCGATACGCTTCTCGCCACCGATCTTCAGTTCGCATTCCCAGATGACGTCAACGTGCCAACCGGAAGCGACCAGTTCAGCTCTGGCAAGGGCATCTCTCGCCTTGTTCTGCTCGAACTTGAGTGCCCAGAATTCGGGGCGCGTCCTCGGCACAGTGGCGTATCGACAGCCTTCGTGACGGTGCCAGAAGCAGCCATGCACGAAGATCGCGGTGTGGAACTTCGGAAGGACAATATCCGGGCTTCCGGGGAGATCGCGCCTGTGCAGGCTGAATCTGTAGCCACGCTTGTGGAGCCCGCTTCGGACGATCAGTTCGGGCCTGGTATCCTTGCCCCGGATCCCGGCCATCATGCGAGTGCGTGTCTCGCGATCGACAATGTCGTTCAATTCCGCATGCCTCTCGAAAGTGCGACTATTGAGTTGCATGGCGTGCAGACACCTGGCAACCTCCAACAATGACCGCACCATATGGCATAATCGATCTCTTCGCAGGCCCGGGAGGGCTGGGTGAGGGCTTTTCCCGTCGCCTGGGAAGGAACGGGTCACCCACCTTCAAGATCCATCTGTCCGCCGAAATGGAGCAGGCGGCTCATGCGACGCTCACCTTGCGAGCCTTTGTTCGACATTTCGGATCGAGGCTTCCGGCTGAGTACCTCGATTTCCACGCGGGCCGAAACTCCGCGCCCGACTGGAGCGAAGTGAGCGCGGCGGCCTGGAATGATGCCAACAGGGAAGCAAGGCGGCTCGTCCTCGGAACACCAGAAGCCAAGACTGTTCTGGACCGCGCAATCGACGAGGCGAAGAAGATATGGGGTGATCGGACGATCGTCATCGGCGGCCCGCCCTGCCAGGCCTATTCCTTGGTCGGGCGCGCCCGGAACAAGGGAAAGGCTGGCTACACAGCTGAGGACGACCACCGGCATTTTCTCTTTCGCGAGTACCTGAGGGTCCTGTCGCGGCTCAAGCCTGCGATCTTCGTGATGGAGAACGTCAAGGGTATCCTGTCTTCGAAGGTCGGCTCCGTCAGCATATTCGATCTCCTGATGGATGATCTCAGATCTGTTGGCGGCGACCGCGACCTCTACCGACTGATGCCGCTCGTCAGGAGGAGCGATACCGGCTCCATGTTCGATATCGAACACAAGTCCGACTTCGTCGTTCGGGCCGAACAGCACGGTGTGCCTCAGGCGCGCCACAGGATCATCCTGCTCGGCATCCGCAAGGATATCGCCGCATCGCTCGACCACTCGTTCCTGTCAACGTCGATCCTGCTCGCCGAGCGGGCGCCGGTGGTCTCGCGCTCGGTTCTGGATGGTCTGGCGCCGCTCAGAAGCGGGTTGAGCAGGGAGCGGGATTCCGAGTCTGCATGGAAAGAGGTTGTGCACCGCCAGATGTCGCGGGCAGTCAGGGCCATTCCGAAGACGAAGGCATTTGCCGACGTCCGCGAAGTCGCTTCGGCCCTCTCGGATGAATTTTCCCGAACTACTTCATCGCTGCCGCGAGCATCGACCGAGAAGTCTACGGTCGGCCACGACTGTCCCAGGGACTTGAGGGACTGGCTTCTCAACGCGTCGTTGCGCGGTACCGCCAATCATGACACGCGCGGACACATGGACTCCGATCTTGGCCGGTACTTCTATGCATCAGCCTTTGCCCGGGCCAGAGACACTTCTCCAAAGGCGCCGGAGTTTCCCACAGCGCTCGGTCCCGATCACAGAAACTGGGACTCGGGCAAGTTCGCGGACCGATTCAGGGTTCAGCTGGCTGATAAGCCATCCACGACCATCACGAGCCATATCTCGAAGGACGGACATTATTTCATCCATCACGATCCGCTCCAGTGCAGATCGTTGACTGTGAGGGAAGCGGCACGGCTTCAGACATTTCCTGACGACTACCTTTTCCTCGGCAATCGTACCCAGCAATATGTTCAGGTAGGCAATGCCGTGCCGCCATTTCTTGCGTACCAGATTGCTGACCTTGTCGCCCGGCTGCTCGAGAATGATTCGGCAGACGTGTCGGCCCCGCGAGGCCGGCGTCAGGTTGCGGGTATGGACCGGATCGTCGCAACGGCTCGCTGAAACTCCAGATCTATCGCCTCTTCAAGTGCGCTGCCTTCCAGGGCGCTCATTGCGATAACCTCGTTCTTCAGCCTGACGGACATTGCAACACGCCGCATGACCGGCTCCATCATGCCGCGACCAAATTGTCTGGACGCCCGCACCCAACCTTCTCCGATAGCGCGTGCCAGGATCGGGCGCGAGCCGAGCGACGGGCGTTCGACGATCTGGACAAGGGCGTCCTCCGTCAGCTCTCTGAGCAGTCCCCATCTATCCGCATGGCTTTCACCCCGATCGAGCGCTTCGGCCCGCATCCAGAGCCTCTGGAACGTGTTCCTGACGCCGCCGTGGAAGCGTTCGCGCGAAAGTCCGAACCGCCACCTCGCGACGTCGTGCAGGATCAGCGAAGTCAGGAAAGCCCACACATCGTCTCGCAGGGCTTCACCGGAATGCAGTTCCTCTATGCCTGCGAGTGCCTCGGCGGCTTCTGCGTCGAAGCCCGCCCGATCAGTAGACCTGCCTTCATTGGGAAATCCGTGACGGCGCGCAACGTCGACCACGACGCCCCGGATCTTGACGTAGAGTTCCGACGGCGCCCTGCTACCGCCCACCGCTGCAAAGGTCGTCGAGTTCGGCAGTCGAACAAAGCTCGCCTGGATCTCCGCATGGCTCGTGTTCGCCTCGATGAGATCGAGTATCTGTTCCACTGCCATCTTGTTTATTCGCGGAAACAGGATTGGCATCTCGGCCTCAGACTCTTGAAATCGCCAGAATTGCAGTGCGGAATTCGCCAGGTCTCGCTTCCAGAGTGGATCTGAGCCTTGCAGCGGGTATGTGCCCGAATGCCGTCTTCAGCCAGCCCGATATCTGATGCGCAACGGTCCCCGGTTCGGGCTCGTGCAGGAAAACGTGCGCGTCCTCGTCGAGAAGCGCGTGAGAGCACATCTGGAAGATCACATCAGACAGCAATGCCTGCAGCATCACGGGATCCTGATCCCGTATCCTTGTCATGAAGTCCAGATCGTCCGCGTTCAGATAAAGCCTCATGGCACCCCGGAAGTCACGGTTCAGATGATGCGGGTCCCAGTGAAGATGCCACAAGGCGCCACTCTGGATCCGGCTTCCGAAGTACTCGTCGAAGCTGATGGCCTCCATCGGGAATAGAGTGTCGTCGCCGTCCAGTGCGACGACATGGCGATCGCCCCACAAGCGCGAAGCGGCCTGTCGGGGGGACAATCGACTTACAGCGTCGAATTTCCTGCTGAGGAAAAGTGTCGTTGTCAGGGAAAGCCGACTCGACAGGCGGCTGCTGAGCAAGGGGATCTGCAGTTCCAGCAATGGTTCACTTCCTGAAAGCGCTTGCCTGAAGGACTCGATTATCTTTCGCGCAAGCGTTCCCTGCCCGGTCCCGGCTTCGACCTGAATCGAAAGAATATCCGCATCCGGTGAGAGACCGACGTCGCCGCTCAGTTTCTCGTGGTCGAAGCGGAATCTTCTCGAGATGACCAATGAAGCGTCATAGTCCCAGTTCGGCAGGGCGGGCCCTAACGGTCGGGGCTCGCAGTTGTTCAGCGAGAACATCCAGGGGCCTGCATCGATCGCCTCGGGGGAGGGCGTCAGATAGGGGAACGCGAGCCGCTGCTTCATTCCGTTTCCTCTCCGGTCAGTTCGAGCGACAGGCTGACGGCGCGTTCATCGGGTACGGTCATCCTCACTTCGACGAGTCCTGTCGAATTTCCAATGTCCAAGGTAGAGGCGTCGGCAGCGAGGTTCGATCCCGGAACTCTGATCGACACGATCGCAGGTAACTTCTCGTCTGCGGCCTCCGCTACTCCGACCGCACCGCCTTCGATCGCTAGAAGGGGGTCGGCTCGCAGGATCGCTCGCCCCCCCCTTCCGGAAACTTCGGCCTGGAACAGCGCGATAATCTTGTCATCGGCGAGTTCAAGCCTGACGAACTCAGGCGAGCTCACCTTCCTCGACAATTTGCGGCCGGCCTTCCGTGGACTGGGCGTGATCCACCAGCGCCATGTCCAAGCCCTGAATCGAGTAGGCTGCCGAGCCGCCTGGCCACGACTGCCAGGCTTTCGCCCGAACCATCCGGGTTCATCTGTCCGGCTGCCAACGCACCGACCTCCTTCGCTCGGCGCCGTATCTCCTTGATGGCCACGCGCACGTACGTTCTTGCGGGACCTTTCGCCATCATGTCGGGCTGCCAGTCGTCGTGTGCCGGAGGCTCGGCGTCGGCGAAGGCCCGTTCCACTTCGGTTTCAGAACTCGTCACGAAGACGCCGGCCCACTCCATCCGCTCGTCCGGCAGTGGGTCTCCTTCGAAGTACCGCACCACAAGCTCGACCGGACGCATGACGGCGATATGGCACGACCGTGAAGGAAAGAGGCTGTCTTCGTAGACAAGGGGCGCTCGACCCGCCCGAAGGCCCTCGGTGATGGACAGTCGGCCGAGATCCTTGGCGGGTCTCAGGGACGAGATCGTCTCGGTACCCGTCTTTGCCTCGCGCAGTCGATTCATGGCCTGGCAGAAGAGATCGAGGGGAGGGAAGGTCTCCGGCTGCGGCAGCTGGATCTCGGTCTGATCGAGAAAGATGCGGATCTTCAGACGCTTGGAGTCCGGAGTGGTCGCCATCATCCGAGGCCAGAAATTCCAGAGCAGCGTCTCGGCGATCCGCCTTATCGCGAGTTCCGGCCCCTCGTCTCCGATGTGGGGGTCGACGATCATGATCGAGGTGCCGGAATCCGTATCGTCGCGGCGGGGAAATCCGACCTTTTCCGAGAACTCGCGTGCAGAGGCTCCGCGCAGTGGTTCGGCGAACTGACCGTTCTCTGCGAGGACGCCCCACCAATGACGTCCGGTGTAGCGCCTCAGGCTTCCGTCCTGCTGCCGCCGGCTTTCGGCGGCGCCGAGGTGGCACCCCATGAGGCGTCGCTCGAATCTGGTCCGGCGGTCGGTCTGGGTGTCGACGAGGATGGTTGCGCAGCGACTGGCGATATACAGCGACACCTTGCCGAACCCATAGGTGCCTCCGCCGAGCGCCGTATCTCGACCTTTGCCCACATTGCGGAAGAAATCGATGAAATCGGTTGGGTCCTCCTCGGAGGCAAGCCTGTCCGCCCGCGTCGGTCCTCCCAGTCCGGTGGTATTGAAATCGCATATCTCGAGCACGAGCGGCGCCGGCGCCTCGAAGAATGTTCCGAACGCCTTTCTGGCCTGGGGATCAGTTGGAAGCTCGGTGAAGGCATGCTCCGCGACGAAGGCCTTCTGCTCCGCATTCAGGGCTCGCAGCCGGATATGAATGACCGGTCCCTTGCCATCCTTGTCGGCGTCGCAGCAGTTCTGGACGGCTTCACGCACAACCGTCTGCATCAGATCGAGCGACGGTGTACCCAGAAGCTTCCTGAATCCGCTGTCACCAATATTGCCGGTCGGCGCATAGGGTTCCGAATGAAGGCTCAGACTTGTCAAAGGCACCCGCACAGCTGCTCCTCCAGAACATGCGCGTCAGCTTCCGAAACCAGAAACCGGCGAACGGCCGAAATATCGATGGCATAGGATATCTCGCGCACACCTGCATCAGGCTGTGCCGCGAGGAATCGTTTCGGAACAACACACGGAAAGTCTTCTCCCACACGGAAGACCTGCAAAGTCTCCATGTTGAACCGGGCGGCGTTCCAGGCAGGATCGTCGAAGGCGGGACATCCAAGCCGGCTGATCGCGTCACGCAACTGATCCTTCTCCGCGCCGAGGTCGCATATCGCCGTACACAGATCATTCACTGAAAGCTTGCCACCTTCGGCCGCGGCGAGCACAAATCGTGCGAGAAAGAGTGTTCCGCCTGCCGGAGGATTCAACTGATCGATCGAGGAAATTCGGATGTCGGCCGTCGGCCTCGATGCGGTCTTGATCTCGACCGAAAGTGTTCCGCCACGAAAGTCGTGCTGGTCACCAAAGGGGCCTCGCCAGAGGGCGACCGCGCGCGGATCAGATGTCGTCAGGCGGCGAAGATAGAGAAGCTCTCCCACGAGCCCGAGAATTTCCTCGTGAGTCACTCGAACCAGCGACCTCGCCTCAAGGAGGGACTTGAAGTCCTCTACCGTAGAAATGCAGGCTTGGAGGCAGTTCGAGCCTTCGGCGATCCGCAGAAGTATAACTCCCACAAGCTGTGCGAAGACCCCGTCGAGTTCCGGTATGGTACAGGACAGGTCGAGGTACCGGCGGGCGGCGCCCCGGAACGACAGGACCGAGACTGTCAGCTGCAGAGAGGACGTCTTCGGAAGGGGACGGAGGCGCTCTGTTTCCGCGACGGGCAGGAGAAGCCGCGTCTCGCGTTCCGGTCCGAGCGCAAGTCTTGCATTTCCATAACCGGTCGACACATCCAGCTCGATCGTGGGGACGTCCACCGCCGCCGTCGGCGCAGCGCCGTCTGCCAGCCGGTTCCATGCCGCCAGAATCGCTGACGCTTCAGGTGACACCGGCGCGCTCCGCGGATTCGAGTTCCTCGGCTTCGATCCGGTCGAGTTCGTCGGCGGAGATCGGGGCGAGATCCACGCTGACAGAGGTTCCCGAAAAGTCGGTGGACCCCGGTATCAGCATGCCGAAGGCCATGACATCATGCTGTGCATCGAGCGGCTTGCGCGTCGTGGTATACTTTGGCGCGGGCTCCGAGAGCCGGTCGATCGGATACAGGAGCAACAGAGGCTTCGGCCCGAGCACCTTCTCCCTGTACTGCTTGAGATCGAGCCAGGTTGCCTGCGCCAGATTGGCGATCTCGTCGGCGGGACAATCGAACAATACGTCACGCTTCGACATCAGCGCCTTGATGTCCGCGACGTCCTCGGGGGTGGGAAGTCTGGTGCGCGAGAACAGCCGCACGCTCTCGAGAGGCCCCAATCGATGTTCGGACACCGGATTTTCGGATACCTGTGCGACGCCGATATTCCATTCATTCAGTCTCGCGTCTCCACGTTCTATGAACGAGAGAAGCATGTCGTTCCTGAGGTCCCTGTGACTTTCCTGGACCGTGTAGTTGCGAAGAAACTGGATGATCGTGCGCCTTGGAACGCCTTCGAACAGGATCCGGTCCTTTCGTGAGGCACGCAGGCCCTGCTTCTGCGCAATCGCCACGAGATCTCCGGCCGCCTGCCAGTTGGCTTCGAGTACCTTCTCCTTGTTGCGGTCGAAGCGGATGGTCTGCACATGCCGGCCCCAGTAGCTGATGTCGCAGGGCCTCGCATGGCGCATCTTGTTCCTGGCGGTGACGGCCATTCCGGGAATAGTCCGGACACGAACAGCAAATTCCATCGGGGTGACATTGGGTTCCTGGCGATACTCGGAAATGTCCTGCCGGATCTCGGCTTCGATCCGGGAGAGCGCCTGGAAGTTCAACTGGAGCGATGCCGGCATCCAGATACGCGGCAGGTCCTCATATCCGGGTCGGTAGCCGAACCAGCGGCCCATCTGAAGGAGGGTGTCATACTGGTTCGAGTTCCGCAGGAAGTAGCTTACCGCAAGTCCTTCCAGCGTCAGCCCGCGCGCGAGCACCGTTCCGCCTATCACGATGTAGGTCTTTGAGTCTCCTGAGTAGTCGATCCGGTCATCACTGGCGCCATTCTCTACGGGCACTTCGAGTGCCTCAAGGACCGCAGCAAGGTGAGGATGCAGCTCCGCAAAGGATATTTGCCTTGCGCCGGCGAGATCCGACGAAACCTTGCGCTGCTCTGTTTCCCACAGGGTTCGCATCCTTTCTGATGCCTCGCCGCTTCCTTTCTCGATTTCCTTCGAGTGCTTTCCGATCCATGTGTCGATCAGGGATGCGAGCCGGGTATGCATCGATATGTAGGGTGATGTATGGACCAGCATCGTCATGTGCTGATCCGTCTGTCCTCTGACCCTCCGCGCAGCGCAGGTCGCAAGAAAGTACAGGATGGCATCCCGAAGGCTGTCGGCCATGTCGGGGACGAAGTCCTCCCTTTCATCTCGGCTTGCTGGCTGGATCAGGTTCTCGTCATCCGTGGACACCGTCCGGATCATGTCGAGCCCCTCGTTATCGATGTCAGGTGCATCTGCATCTGTCGGGAGGGCGCCGAAAAGCCGCTCCGCTCCGAAGTATCCCTTTGGTGTGGGCAATGCGGTGATGAAGTCCTTGGGGTAGAGATCGTCGAACTTCTGAGACTGATCCGCATACGGATTTATAAGTACGTTCGCGAAGGGAGTTGCCGTATAGCCCACGTACGATACGGCCGGCAGAGCGGCGAGGATCTCGCGTATCTTCTCGTTGATCTTCGTCATGTCGGTTTCGCCCGACGCGGAATTGACGCTCGCCTGATCGCATTCGTCATCTATGATCAGAACGCGCAGTCTCCGAATCTCGGGTGCCGGCGTATCCTTCACCGTTTCAAGGAATTTCTTCAGCGGCCCGACGTTCTTCTTGATGACGGCGAGCTGCGCGCGAGATTCGTGAAACATCAGGCCGCCATGTGCGGGTTTCTGAAAGTCACCCTTTATGTCGCCTGTCGTCAACCGGTGCCAGCGTGTGGGGTTCAGAAACACGATATCGGACTCGAGGCGCCTTTGTGTCTGCTGCCGGAGCTTGTCGGTCAGGCCGGCCAGAACAAAGATGACATTGTAACCGGCGTCTACCGCCTTCGCGATCACCGCGGTCATGTTCGCGGTCTTTCCCGACTGGACATAACCGACGACGAGCCCTCGGCATCCGAATGTCGATCTCTCAGGATTGTCGAGCAGCGACACGATCTCGGTCGATGTCTCGTCCACTGACCCGATGGTATCCTCGTCCCATCTCTTTTGTTCGCGGAGGTAGGTTTCCAGGGCCGGCCAGTGGATGTCGCCGGGCTTCTTGCCCGCATACCAGTCAGGGCGTTTCGCAACGATGGAGTGGCGCCTCTTCAGGACCTCGATCTGCCGGTATTCGGCTTCCACGAGTAGAACCGCCTCTGCGAAGGCGGATTCCATTTCTTCAGGCCAGGCGAAGTTCGGCAAGGAGTCTCGAACATGCTGACTGGCGGCGGCCACGCTCTGCCGTCCCGGTAAGGCATTCCGGATCAGGCTGGCGAAGCCCTGCGCTTGCGGTGATACCATTGGGTGCCTCGAATCGTTTCAACTTTTGTTAGCTGAGTCGATCCGCGCGATACAGTCCAGCCCGTCGAGCAATCAGGATCTCCTCCACCATCTTTGCGTTCTTGCAGTCGACTTGCATGGCTCATCGGGTTCGCGAGTTCAAAAACACGCATGTGTCAGTGCAGAGCCAACAGGATTGAGGATCCGAACTGGGCGATCAAACCTATCGGCCCCATCACCTGAAGAGAGCACGCCAAAACCCGGGATGTGTCATCGAGTGCTGATAGCGGCCGTAGATCTGCCTGCAGTCCGCGCTTTTCGAACGAAATACCATTGTTCTCAGGGTGGAGATTCCTTCCGTGCTGACATGGTGCTTACACGGAAAATCTGTGATCAGGTGGTCACAGTTTTCGGTCATCAACCCCTTGAATTTTATTGATTAAATGGTGCCGCTTAGGTGACTTGAACACCTGACCCCCGCATTACGAATGCGGTGCTCTACCAGCTGAGCTAAAGCGGCCCGTTTCTTGAGGCCCCGCATATACTGGCAGGGCAAGGGGGGCGCAA
>Ga0163144_10024351_pt1 | contig 11877 bp, 11 predicted proteins | sample OliLak19BULKMAT1_FD_123175 | JGI IMG/M metagenome (GOLD analysis project Ga0163144, IMG submission 123175) | Freshwater microbial mat bacterial communities from Lake Vanda, McMurdo Dry Valleys, Antarctica - Oligotrophic Lake LV.19.BULKMAT1 | ecosystem: Environmental > Aquatic > Freshwater >...
GGGGGGAGAGGTGATCGAGGTTTTCACCACCCGCCCCGACACCATCTTCGGAGTAACCTTTTTAACCTTTGCTCCCGAAAGCGAACTCGTTTCCAAAATAACCACTCCCGAAAATAAAAAAGCGGTAGAGGAATATATTCACTATGCAAAAAACCGCAGCGAACGTGAAAGGCAGGCCGATGTAAAAAAAATCACCGGACAATTTACTGGAGCGTATGCCATTCATCCTTTTACCGGAGCAAAAATTCCGGTGTGGATAGGAGATTATGTATTGGCAGGTTACGGAACCGGTGCAGTGATGGCAGTTCCTGCGCATGATACACGTGATTTTGCTTTTGCCAAACATTTTAATTTACCGATTGTTTACGTCATACAACCACCTGCAAACTCCTCCCCTGAAGGGGGAGGTGGGGAGGGGGCTTCCTGTTATGACGCCAAAGAAGGTAAATGCATCAACTCCGATTTTCTGAATGGGTTAGAAATAAAAGATTCCATCAAACGCGCGATACAAGAAATTGAATCAAAAGGGTTAGGAAAAGGAAAGACACAATTCCGCTTGCGTGATGCAATTTTTGGCCGGCAGCGTTACTGGGGAGAACCTATTCCAATTTATTACGAGAATGGAATTCCAAAAGTTGTTGAAGAAAAACATTTGCCTGTCGAACTTCCCAAAATCGATAAGTATTTACCTACTGAAACTGGAGAACCACCTTTGGCAAGAGCACAAAATTGGTACTATAATCCTGACATGGGAATAACTTCTCCTCCCTTGAGGACAACTGAGCATTTGGCGAAAGTTGCGAGCGAAGCTCATGACAGAGGAGGGGCTCTGGAACTCACCACCATGCCCGGCTGGGCAGGCTCTTCCTGGTACTATTTACGCTACATGGATCCGCAAAACAAAAATGAGTTTGCATCTAAAGAAGCGCTGAACTACTGGCAAAATGTTGACCTCTACATTGGTGGCGCTGAGCATGCAACAGGGCATTTACTTTATGTACGTTTTTGGACAAAATTTTTATACGACTTGAATTTAATTCCGGTGATTGAACCTGCTAAAAAGCTGATTAATCAGGGGATGATACAGGGGGTGTCACCTTTTGGAATTACATTGAATTTACCTAGCGGACCTAAAATTATTTCATCAACTAAAATTGATTTTAAAAATAAAACTACAGTAGTTGATGGTATGAAAATCGAAAATTTATCTTATCATAGATTTAGATTGCCACTTGTATGGGTTGAATTTATTGGTGATGAATGTAGGTTGTATCGCGATTTGGTTATTTCAAAAGCTAAACAAGCAGAAGGATTCCCGATACATATAGAAATTCACTCGGATGCTTATGATTGGGAAGTAGACGCATCTGGAAGATCATATATCGTTGTGGAAACCGAAGTTGAAAAAATGTCCAAGTCAAAATGGAACGTAGTAACTCCTGATATTATTTGCAATGATTTTGGCGCTGACACTCTCCGCCTCTACGAAATGTTCCTCGGCCCTCTCGAGCAAAGCAAACCCTGGAGCACAAGCGGAATTTCTGGAGTTTCTGGTTTCTTGAATAGGTTCTGGCGTTTGTTTCATATTGAACATAAATCGCTCAGCGCGGAGTACAGAGAAGAGTTCAGCGTTTCCGATGAAGAACCAAATAAAGCAGAATTAAAAGTTCTCCATAAAACCATCAAAAAAATTCAGCAGGATATCGAAAATTATTCTTTCAATACTTCGGTGAGTTCATTCATGATCGCCACCAACGAATTGACAGATTTATCCGCGAAAAGCGGATCCGCCTCTGGCGGAAAGTGCAATAAACGCGCAATCCTGGAGCCGATGGTGATCCTGCTTTCTTCTTTTGCTCCGCATATTTCGGAGGAATTGTGGGAAAAATTAGGACATACAAAAAGCATAACTTTTGCCTCTTTTCCTGCTTACAACGAAGCACTCATGACGGATGATTCATTTGCTTACCCTATATCCTTCAATGGAAAAATGCGTTTTAATTTAGAACTTCCGCTCAGCTTAACTCCTGCTGAGATCGAAAAGGAAGTGCTTGCCAACGAACAGTCAAAAAAGTTCCTGGAAGGAAAACATCCCAAGAAGGTGATCGTTGTACCTAAGCGAATTGTCAATATTGTCATGTAATGTTATTGGCATGCAATTTGCAGGTATAATACTGATGAAAAGCTCAATTTTTAAATTCATTTTAGTGCTCGTAATTCCTCTTATTTTGGGTGGAGCAAGTGGGGGCATCACACCTATTGCTTCTATTCAGAAAGAATCAAATTCGCAGGAATTACGCATGCAAAAAAATGAAGCTTTTAAACGGGGTGAAAAACTTACATACCGAATGCACTATGGGTTCATCAATGCAGGCGAAATGGTAATGGAGGTTACCGAAGAGAACAAATTGATAGGGGGCCGCAGCACGTTTCATGTGGTTGGCACCGGGCAAACCAACAGCTCTTTCGATCTCTTTTTCAAAGTTCGAGACCGGTATGAAACTTACATTGATGAAAAAGCAATTGTACCTTGGTTATTTATCAGAAGGGTACAGGAGGGCGGATACAAGCTCAACCAAAACCAGATATTCAACCATTACAAAAAAACGGTGGACAGCGATGGGAAGATATTTGAGGTTCCCGAAAATGTTCAGGAGATGATCTCTGCATTTTATTTCGCGCGCACGCTGGATTTTTCCACCGCCAAGGAAGGCGAAGTATTTGAATTCCCTTGTTTTGTGGATGACGAAGTATGGCCTTTGAAAATCAGGTACATGGGCAAGGAAACAATCAAGACCGATATCGGAAAGATCCGATGCATTAAATTCCGCCCTGTGGTGCAGAAAGGGAGGGTCTTTAAAAAAGAAGAGGACATGAACGCCTGGATATCGGATGATAAGAACAGGATACCTGTGCGTGCCGAAGCCAAAGTGCTAGTAGGCTCCATAAAAATGGATATCACCGCATTTGCAGGCCTTGTCAATCCGTTGGCGTTGGTGGAGAAGAAGTAAGAGTGGCTGAACAGTTAATATTTCCTAAATTCGTTTCTTAATTATTTATCATGGAATTTTCTCCCGATATTCTTGAACGTTTAAAAAAACTGGATGAAAAATACCAGGCCATGGGGCAAAGTCTGCCTAGCTACCTAGATGGCCTGCTTGTTTCAAACTACCTCACGTATTGGGATTATACACATGTTGACAAGCTGCTTACCCTGCAGAATCCTAAAACAGATTTTCCGGACGAACTGATATTCATCATTTATCACCAGATATCGGAACTATATTTCCGCCTTGCCTTGCATGAGTTTGAGCAGATTGCCAACAATGGCAAAAAGGTAATGCCGAATGGTGAAGACCTGGGGTGGAACGAGAAAATGGAGGTGAAATTTTTTATCGAACGCGTTATACGCATCAACCGTTATTTTGAAGCGCTCACAAGGTCATTCGACATCATGGTGGATGGAATGGATCAAACCCAATTCCGAACCTACCGTATGGCGCTTCTTCCTGCCAGCGGCTTTCAAAGTGCGCAATATCGGATGATCGAAATATCTTCTACTGATTTTATTCGGCTCGTGGATAAAGATGTGCGGGAGAAGTTCAAAGGCAAAAATGCTTCCATTGAAGATATGTATGAGCATATTTACTGGAAGCAGGGAGCTACAGAGCTTGCTAGCGGAAAAAAAACACTTACGCTGAAGCAGTTTGAAAAAAAATATTCAAAGCAATTTATTCAACTGGCAAACGAGTATAAAACCAAAAACCTGTGGGCAAAGTACAAAGCGCTTTCTCCTGCTGAGCAGCAAAATCCGGAACTGATCAATGCGCTCCGCAAGCACGATGTCAACGTAAATGTAAATTGGCCGCTGGTGCACTATAAATCGGCCGTGCGGTATCTGCAACAGGCGGAAACGGATGTACCTGCTACAGGGGGCACAAACTGGCAAAAATATCTTCCCCCTCGCTTTCAAAAAAGAATTTTTTACCCGGAGCTTTGGGAAAAAGATGAAATTGATAACTGGGGAAAGCAGTGGGTGGAAGATGCAACCATGCAACTCAAGCGGAAATAGTCCATGAAGACCAGGATCATCCGATTTGCTATTAAGCTCAGGCTTATTTCGTTTCTGATTAGGATCACCAAAAAGTACAGTTTTCCCGGTTTTGAGAAGATCCCAATTTATAACGTAGGCCGTTTTTTCTGGAAGGGAATTATTGAAGGATCTCTTCCTATGCGTGCTTCGGCAGTTTCGTTTAGTTTTTTTCTTGCGCTTTTCCCAACAATTATTTTTGTGTTCACCCTTATACCGTATATACCTATTGAAAATTTCCAGGTACAGCTGATGGCATTGCTCAAAAATTTTATGCCTCACAATGCTTACAAGGCAACGGAGGATACCATTTTAGATATCGTGACCAATGAAAGAGGAGGACTATTGTCTATTGGGGTTATTTCGGCTTTATACTTTTCCACCAATGGATTTGATGCGTTGATTACTGCCTTTAATCATACATTTCACGTTTTTGAAACACGTAACGGATTCCAGCAGCGATTGGTATCCCTGGTGCTTGTTCTCATTTCCATTGTGCTGCTTACGATAGCAATCTTACTTATTATTGTGAGTGAGTTTGCTTTGCATAAGATCTTTCATAACGATGCACTTTCTTCATTTCTGATTCAGGCGGGAACATGGATCATTGTCTTTGCACTTTTTTACGCGCTCATCTCTTTCACGTTTTATTTGGGTCCCGCGCGAAAATCAGGATGGAATTTTGCTTCTCCGGGCTCGCTGCTTGCTACTTTTCTTTCGATAGCTACTTCTATCGGATTTGGGTATTACGTAAATAATTTCGACAGCTACAATAAATTGTACGGATCCATCGGCACGCTCATTGTAGTTTTGCTGTGGCTCTATTTCAATTCTCTGGTGGTACTTATCGGGTTTGACCTGAATGTTAGCATCAAGGAAGCGAAAAAGAGCAAGAAGGGATTGGTAAATTCCCGCCTTCCCCGATGAGTGGGGTGTTGCAAGCATGCCTGAAAGCCGTAAAGTATCTCAGTAGTTTTGCTATTTCACAAAAAACAGAAGAAAGAAAAAGCGATGTCAGCGGTAGGGTGGAGGTAAGTTATACGCGAGGGAGATATGTGCTGGACAGCGCCAATGTAAATTATTCTTTTGGAGGCTTACATGCGGTTTTTCAAAAAGCGTTCAGCCAATTTAATGTCAAAGACAGAAATATTAGAAATGTGCTGATCCTCGGCTTCGGCAGTGGAAGTGTAGCAAGTATTTTGAAAGAGGAATATGGGAAAGATGTTGCAATTACAGGTGTGGAAAAGGATGCAGCAATTATCGGCCTTGCTAAAAAATATTTTTCCATTGATAAGTACGACTTAACCCTTCATTGTGCCGATGCGTATGATTTTGTTCAGGAGGCATCGCTTCCTTCTTTCGATCTAATTGTTGTGGATGTTTTTGTAAATATTTCAGTTCCCGAAAAATTTCAGGATGAAAGATTCATTTCTTCTTTAAACAAACTCTTACCGCCTGATGGGATCTTATTTTACAATTTTATTGCGCGCGATGAAAAAACCAGAAATTCAGGAGGTAAGTTATAGAAGCAGCTCACATCTTCAATTGGAAATACAGAATGGGTGCGCATATTTGCTGCAAGCACAGAGAACTGGGTATTTGTCTCACAAAAAAACCCCTGACGATATCGCCAGGGGTTTTCAAATAATATATGGATCGGCTTAGGACTTCTTATGCATTTCAGCGCATTTTTTATCCGCGCAAGCAGCAGCAGACCATCCTGCTTTACATGTTTCCATGTTTTTCATGCAGTTCATTTTTGCTTCATTGAACTTTGCAACAAATTCTCCCATTCCCGCATTTCCATTGTCCAGTGCAGCTTGAAGTTCAGCAAGGCCGTCATTGATCTCTTTATCAGTTCCTTCGCCTTTAGCCGCCTTTTCTTTCAATGCGGTGAATTTGGTATTCAAAGAATCCCACATTGGCTTTTGTGCTTCCCAGCTCTTTTTCATTTCCTGGAACATGCCCATATCATTCTTGCATGGCATCATCAAAGAATCTTTTGTTCTTTTCAGATGTTCGCAGCATGCCATTTCATCACCTTGCTTGCACGCATTTTCACAGAAAGATGCAGCAGTATTGATGGAATCGCCCCAAGCAGCAGCGGTAGCGCCCATAACAGTCCATGAAGAGTCAAATGCAGCCACTTTGGCTTTTGTTTCAGCCGAAGGTTCGCTTTGGGAGCAAGAGGCCATTAAGAACATTCCTGCAATTGCGGAAAGAAGAAAAAGTTTGGTTTTCATACTGGTTTTAAATTGGTTTGTTGTAGTTAGTGTAGCGCGAATGTAGAAAAAATCAGGTTGTGTGTCTAACTTACTATTTTCATCTCTACCCTGCGGTTTTGTTTTCTGCCTTCATCGGTTTTGTTATCAGCAATAGGGCGTTTTATTCCATATCCGTTAGAGGTCAGTCTTTTGTCATCCACTGACTTGGAAACAAGATATTTTTTCACTGCTTCAGCCCTGCTTTTGCTCAAGGCCAGGTTTTTATCTTCTGCTCCAACATTGTCAGTATGCCCTTCTATGAGCAGCATGTATTCTTTTTTCTGCACCAGAACTTTTGCCAATTCATCCAGACTTGGAAAAGAGGATGCTGCAATAGTCGCACTTCCTGTTTCAAAAGTAAGATTGTTGAATGCCTTCTTTACAGCTTCTTCCTCTTCCTTTACCAGTGAAACACCGATGGAAACAACAGGTGGTTCTTTGATCATCTCTTTATTATAAGGACGAAGATCCCATATCTTCAAGGTGTTGTCCCATCCTGAAGAAGCAAGCATAGTGCCGTCATTGCTGTAAGAAAGGGAAACGACATCATCTGTATGGCCGGTAAATGTATGGATCGCTGCGGCTTTTTCAATGTCCCACAGGATTACGTTATGGTCGTTACTGCTGGACGCAAGCATTTTTCCTCCGGGAGAAAAGACTACGTCATTACAATATTTTGTGTGCCCCACCAGTGTGAACGCAACCGTGTTGGTACGCAGGTCCCATATATAGATCTTTTTTTCCAAGAGGGCAGCAGCCAGATGAATTGCATCCGGAGAAACGTCAATGCGCAGTGTATTGGCAGATTCCAATGTTTTAATTTCTTTTCCGTCAGCAAGATTAAATAAACGTATGCCTTTGCTTAAAGCAGATGTTGCAAGCATTAGGGATTTGCCATCGGATTAAATTGGATAGAGCGCACGTTGCCTTTGATGTCTTCGATATTTAAAAGCTGTTTTCCCGAAGCAAGGTCCCATACTTTCACTGTATTATCGCGGCTGCCGCTGAATAATTTTGTTCCATCGGGAGAAAAAGAAAGACACATTACAGCTTTTTTATGTGCCGCAATGGTAATTACATCCGCTTTTTTTACAATGTCATATATTTTTATGGTTCCATCTTTTCCTCCGCTTGCCAAAAGGTTTCCATCCGGGTGAAATTTTACACAGATCACCGTACCGGGATGGGAGTTGTAAGAGATCTCTTCTGCACCTGTAGTAAGATTATGAACCTTCGTTAAACCATGGTCGGAGCCCATTGCAACGTATTTACAGTCCGGGCTAAAGTCGATCATTTTATCTGTTAGCGGATCCGAAGCAAATGCAAAAGACCATAGCGGTTTGTCTTGTGCTGCAACAATATTTACCGATAGAATAAATAAAAACAAAAGCGTTTTTTTTGTTCTCATGTGAATTTTTTTTAAATAGCTTTAGTTGGAAGAAGTACAAAAATATTAAATAAAAGGAATGCGGGATGCAGCCTAAAATTCCATTACGGTCTTTCGCAGAATCTCAACACATTCCATCAGCTGCTTTTCGGTGATAAGCAGGGGAGGAGCCAGGCGGATGATATCTCCGTGTGTAGGCTTGGCAAGCAATCCCTTCTCTTTCAATGCCAGGCAAAGTTCCCAGGCAGTTTTACCGGGCTGTTCTTTAATAACAATGGCAGCAAATAAACCTTTGCCTCTTACATTGAGTACGATATCAGGCCGCTCTTCTTGAATTTTTTTCAGTTCAGCAAGAAGTATTTTTCCAAGCTTGAATGAATTGCTGTACATGTTTTCATCTTCCAGCACATTGATGGCAGCGATCGCCACTTTACAGGCAAGCGAATTTCCTCCGTAAGTGGAGCCATGCTCCCCCGGTTTGATGCAAAGCATGATCTCATCATTGGCAAGTACCGCAGAAACAGGAAGAGTTCCTCCTGAAAGTGCTTTTCCTAAAATTAAAATATCAGGATGCACCCGTTCGTAATCACAGCACAGACGTTTGCCCGTTCTCCCAAGGCCGGTCTGAATTTCATCCGCGATGAACAAAACGTTATTTCTTTTGCAGAGATTATAGCATTTTACAATGTAATCATCGTCCGGAATTATCACACCGCGTTCCCCTTGAACAGGTTCCATTAAAAAACCGGCTACTGTTCTATCCTTCAGGGCGTTTTCTAAGGCCTGGGTATCATTATAAGGTATAACGATGAAGCCGGGTGTGTACGGCCCAAAATTATTTTTCGAATCCGGATCTGTGGAAGCGGAAATAATAGAAATAGTCCGGCCGTGAAAATTTCCTTCGCACACAACTATCTTGGCCTCATTCGCAGGTATCCCCTTCTTTTCATAACCCCATTTGCGGCAGAGCTTTAAGGCAGTTTCAACGCCTTCTGCTCCGGTGTTCATAGGCAGCACCTTATCGTACTTAAAATATTGGGTAATGAACTTTTCGTATTCTCCCAGGGAAGAATTATAAAAAGCACGGGAAGTAAGCGTCAATTTTTTTGCCTGTTCGGTAAGCGCCTCAATGATCTTTGGATGACAATGGCCCTGATTAACGGCAGAATATGCGGACAGGAAATCAAAATATTGTTTGCCTTCGGTATCCCAGACAAAAATACCTTCGCCACGGTCTATTACAACCGGAATAGGATGGTAATTATGAGCTCCGTAACGGTCCTCCAGCTCCATTGCCCCCTTCGAACTCTTCTTTTCTGTCATTATTTTCATCTGAGAAAGTAACACTGCAAAAATACGAAATTTATCCTGTTACCTTTGTGCGATGAAACAGGCCCAGACCTTTGAGAACATTGAAATTACGGATATCAGTACCGAAGGAAAAGGTATTGGACGGATATCCCACCCGGGAAAGGATCCTGGCGATGTCAAAAATAAAATTGTATGCTTTATTGATTTTGCAATTCCGGGAGATGTAGTGGATATCCAGATCACTCTTAAAAAAAGAAATTACAGGGAAGGGAAAGTAATTCAATACCGTAAATATTCTGAAAGGCGAACAAATCCTGTGTGCAAGCACTTTGGAGTTTGCGGTGGCTGCAAATGGCAGAATATGAAGTACGAAGCCCAATTGTTTTTTAAAGAAAAATATGTGGTGGATGCACTAACAAGAATTGGCCACATCCCCCTTTCCTCGCGGATTTCTCCCTCTCCTTTGGAGAGGGACGGGGTGAGGCCGGGTGAGGTATTGCCTATTATTCCATCTCAAAAGTATTTTCATTACAGAAACAAATTAGAATTTACTTTTTCAAATAAAAAGTGGCTTACGCAGGAGGATTTTAAAACGCTTAACATCGGTGAAGACCTGGGCAGCGCTGCGTATGCATTGGGATTTCATATTCCCAAGCTTTTTGATAAAGTGCTTGATATTACAGAATGCCATTTGCAGGAGGAGCCATCCAACAGCATCCGGCTGGAAGTAAGGAAATATGCAATTGAAAACAAACTCACATTTTTCGATATCCGGAGGCAAAATGGATTTTTGCGAACACTGATGATACGCAGTACATCTACCGGGGACTGGATGGTGGTGGTGTCGTTTTTTTACGAAGACAAACCTGCAAGAGAAAACTTGCTTAAACATCTTTCTGCAAAATTTCCGCAGATAACTTCATTGCAATATGTTATCAACGCTAAAAAGAACGACAGTATTTTTGACCAGGAAGTGAAGACATTTAGCGGGGAAGCTTTTATCCATGAAACTATGGAGGGATTGCAATTTCGTATCAGTGCTAAATCTTTTTTTCAAACCAATTCGCTGCAGGCGTATGAACTTTATAAGGTAACACGTGATTTTGCTGAATTAAAAGGAAGTGAAATCGTATATGACCTGTACACCGGAACGGGCACCATCGCAAATTTTGTAGCAGGCAAAGCGAAAAAAGTAATTGGAATTGAATATATCCCGGTGGCTATTGAGGATGCGAAAATAAATTCTCAAATAAATAACATTATTAATACCGATTTTTTTGCCGGGGATATTAAAGATGTGCTGAGTAATGATTTTATTGCTGCTCATGGAAAGCCGGATGTGATCATTACGGATCCGCCTCGTGCAGGGATGCACGAGGAGGTGGTCGTGAAAATGCTGGAGATAGCTCCCGAAAAAATAATCTATGTAAGCTGCAATCCTGCCACCCAAGCAAGGGACATTGCGCTGATGAGCGAAAAATATTTTGTGGAGAAAGTTCAGCCCGTGGATATGTTCCCGCACACCGCCCATGTTGAAAGTGTGGCGCAATTAATAAGGAGATAATCAAGAGTAAGAGATCAATATAAAATTACATTATCAACCGACTAAGACTCAGCAAATAGAGTTTTCTGCTTAATTCCATTGTTTTCGCTGTATTTCAAATTTCTTAGAAAGTGACGCCTCCTTGGAAGTCCGAAATAAAGCAAGTTCGGATTTACCTCATATTTACCTTCTGTTCTTAATCGCCATTTAGTATTGAAAATATAGGGGACATCGAATTTAAAGGCAAATTCCCGTTGGGCTTTGGTGGTATTAAAATGAACAATGTCTAATTTTGTTCGGTAAGGAGTGTATGCAAAAAAAGGGTCAGTTCGTTTTCCGTTAAAATAGATAGAACCCTCTACACCATATCCAAAGCCGTTTACAGGGTCTTGGCTTTTATAAGGAATAGCGGTGAAATAAGTGCCCTCTTTTTTGTTTTTATAATCCTCGCCACACAGTTTTTTCATCTCCGAAATTGTGAATGGTAATTTAGAAGTATCAGGCGAAGTAACTTTATCATTTTGTGCTAAAATGCTTTGATAACAAAGGAGAACAGCAATTATTGAATAAATATTATTTTTCATTTTTTAGATTGTGAAAATAATAAAACCTGCAAGGATTGCAAAAAGAATTGTTGAAAGTTTCAATTTTTGTTTTTTAATTCCAGCCTCCCCCCAGGGCTTTATAAATATTGATTTTAGCATTCATCTGCTTCATTTTTATTTCAATGAGGTCTATTTTAGATTCGAGTGCTTCACGCTGTGTTAATAATACTTCCATATAGTCTGCCCGTGCCGATTTAAAAAGATTATTGGAAATTGCAACAGATTGAGTTAATATATCCATCTCTTTCAATTTTGTATCATAACTTTTTGAAAAATTGCTAATTCTCGAAAGTTGATTGATAACTTCAATATGTGCATTTAAAATGGTACGTTCATAATTATATACAGCCTGTATTTGCTTTGCATTTGCATTGTAATAAGTTGCCTTAATACCATTCCTGTTTATCAGGGGAGCAACCAAATCTCCTGCCAATGAAAAAATAATAGATTCAGGGTTAACAAGGAAGGCTGGATTAAAAGCCTGAAAACCTGTTGCTGCTGTAATTCTAACAGAAGGGTAAAAATTGGCTTTTGCAGCTTTTACATCCAGCTTGTTTGCCACTAATTCCAATTCAGCTTGTTTAACGTCTCTACGTTTTTCCAACAGTTGAGACGGAATACCGGTATAAACAGAATCAAGTACAATACTGCTAAAAGCCGCGGCATTTCTTTGTATA
>Ga0163144_10024354_pt1 | contig 11876 bp, 9 predicted proteins | sample OliLak19BULKMAT1_FD_123175 | JGI IMG/M metagenome (GOLD analysis project Ga0163144, IMG submission 123175) | Freshwater microbial mat bacterial communities from Lake Vanda, McMurdo Dry Valleys, Antarctica - Oligotrophic Lake LV.19.BULKMAT1 | ecosystem: Environmental > Aquatic > Freshwater > Lake...
CAAGCTTCGAGATTATATTGAAAAGCGACTTGATGATGAACGGATCGCGCCGTTGGATGCCGCAGTTGCAACCGGCGAACTTGCTAGCGATGAGCGCGATCGCCATGTGACGCAGATTAGGAGGGGGATTGAACAGGGTCTAGACGACCTGCGCCATTTCCCGCGCACCCGCAAAATCGCTGCCGATCCGCCTAGGTTTTTGGGCTTTGGGGCTGCATCGGCTCGCCTGCGTGTTGGACGCGAACTACCATCGCTGCATGTGTGCATCATCAGCAAGGAATTCCCGCCGTTTGCGGCCCGCGGCGGCATCGGCACACTTTACTACCATCTCGCGAGCGAACTATTGTTACTGGGCCATTCAGTCAGCGTAATCGTACCTGGCAACGGGCAGGATGAATTCCATCAGGGGCGCTTTCGGGTTATCTATGCCTCGCCGCTGAAGGCCCCGCTGGTCGGCATCGAAGAAGGCTTTGCCCAGAACATGAATTGGTCGGCTAGGGCCTTGGCTGCGATAAGCGAACTGCACATGCGTCACAGGGTCGATATCATCGAATCCGCGTTGTGGGACAGCGAGGCGCTGGCAACTGCCCTGCTGCCACGAGGGCAACGCCCGCCCGTTGTCCTCAGGCTTGTCACCCCGTTTCCCGTGGTTGCTGAAATGAACCAATGGTCCGTACCTACCGCGGCAGCCGCCTGCTTTACTGGCGCAGAGCGTGCGCTGATCGATGCGGCCGATGCCGTCGTGCCGATCAGCGATGCGATCGCGGCAACCATCTCAGACGTCTACGGAGTGCAACCCGACAGCCGCTGGCACCGCATCCATTGCGGCATCTCATATTGGCCTTCATTTGACGTCAATCAGGGCTATGCGGCGTTCCACGATTTCGAGAAGGTCCCGCCAGCTGCGCTTCAGGCCCGAAAACTGATCGTGTTCTTGGGCCGACTCGAGCAGCGAAAGGGCATCGATCTTGTACTGGAAGCCGCCAACGATTTTCTGGGCAAAAATACCGACACTCATCTGTTGATTGCTGGACGCGATGTCGAAGGCTGGGTTGAGCGGTCGCTCGCGATCCTCAAGCCCGGTGCCCGCAAGCGCTCCCATTTCTTGGGCGAAGTGGCGGATTCAACCCGCGAGAAGCTGCTCGCCAAGGCAAACTGCCTCTTGTTCCCGTCGCGTTATGAATCGTTTGGGCTGGTGCCGCTCGAAGCCTTTGTCCATGGCGTTCCCGTCATCGCAGCCAACTCAGGAGCCATACCCGAGGTTGTTGTCGATAGAGAAAGCGGGCTGCTGTTCACAGCGGGCGATGCGGCCGCGCTGGCTGGCAAGGTGAATTTGTTGCTCAGCGATGATGGGCTGCAACAGAAGCTGTCGGAAGGGGCGCTGCGCCGTGTGCGGGAACTGAGCAGCCGGCACATGGCAATGAAGACGGTTGAGTTGTATAGAGCTCTGCTGACCTAACCGGCTGAAGCACATCCCCGAATTCGCAGGAGAAATTTATGCAGCGCACCCACTTTAGCCACATCAGGGACGTCGTTTCGGTCATTGCCGATGATCAGATGCGCGAAATCGAGCGGACCTCCCTTAACCGCCTGCCGGACATCAGCGACTGGTATCCTTCCGGCAAGATTGATATGGCACTCCGCTCACTCCTGCAGCCCGTCACCATCCATCGCAAAGCGTGGGAATATGCCTTATGCATGCACGGTCTCGACGATCTCAAAGTTGTGAATGAAGGTGCAACAGCGATCGCGACGGGTGCGGGCACCGAACCGCCGCTGTATCATTTTGCCAACCGTATCAAGCGTATGGTTGCGACCGATCTATATTCCTTCCCAGGAAATGAGGGCACGCCCCTCATGTTGCAGAATCACAGCCAATTTGCTCCATTCGAGTACAGGCAAAGCCATCTCGAAGTTTATCAAATGGCAGGGGACAAGCTGGATTTTCCCGATAACAGCTTTGATTTCACGTTTTGCCTATCGTCGATCGAACATTTCGGATCGCGCGAAACAATCAGGGCGTCATTCGATGAAATGATCCGCGTGGTCAAACCCGGCGGCGTTCTATGCATTATCACAGAACTAATACTTACCAACCATTCCGACAACGAGTATTTCACCTGGGAGGAAATCGATGATATTTTCCTTAGCCATCCAGGGGTTGCCATGGTTGGGGGGCAACCCGATCTCAGAATTTCTGAAAGCCATATCCGCTATCCGGTCGATCTTGTGCGCTCGCAGAACATAAATCGCAGCCCACATATAGTTCTGAAGAGGGATGATATGCTTTGGACCTCTTTTTCGATGTTCTTGAGGAAACTCGACCGCTAACTAATTCCGCAGTTGATGCGACTACGCGCGCACTGACTTTTTTCATCGCATTTTCGCAACTCTAGGGATCAGATGAAAACCGCTATCATCACCGGTATCACTGGGCAGGACGGGGCTTATCTGGCCGAACTCCTGCTTTGCAAGGGGTACATGGTTTACGGCACCTATCGCCGCACCAGCTCCGTCAATTTCTGGCGGATGGAGGAGCTGGGGATTGCCGGCCATCCCAATCTCAAGCTGGTGGAATACGACCTGACCGACATGGCTTCGTCGATCCGGCTGCTTCAGACAACGGGCGCAACCGAAGTTTACAATCTGGCCGCGCAAAGCTTCGTCGGCGTCTCATTCGATCAGCCAGTGACGACCGCAGAAATCACCGGGATCGGTGCTCTGAACCTGCTTGAGGCAATCCGCATCGTTAATCCGGCTATCCGCTTCTATCAGGCAAGCACCTCAGAAATGTTCGGGAAGGTCCAGGCCATTCCCCAAACCGAGACGACCCCGTTCTGGCCGCGCAGCCCCTATGGCGTGGCCAAGCTGTATGCCCACTGGATCACAGTCAACTACCGTGAAAGCTATGGCATCTTCGGCTCGAGCGGCATCCTGTTCAACCACGAGAGCCCTCTGCGTGGCCGAGAATTTGTAACCCGCAAGATCACGGACAGCGTCGCAAAGATCAAACTGGGCAAGTTGGAATGCCTTGAGCTCGGCAATATCGATGCGAAGCGCGATTGGGGCTTCGCCAAGGAATATGTGGAAGGCATGTGGCGGATGCTTCAGGCCGAGCAGCCCGATACATTTGTGCTCGCCACCAACCGCACCGAGACCGTCCGTGACTTTGTCGCAATGGCCTTCAAGGCTGCCTCTATCGAACTCGAATTCCGCGGCAAAGACGAGCAAGAGACTGCTGTCGATGTCGTCACTGGTCGCACCGTCATGCGGATCAATTCTGACTTTTATCGCCCCGCCGAGGTTGATCTGCTGATTGGTGATCCAGCAAAAGCCAGGCAAGTCCTTGGCTGGGAGCCGACGACCAGCCTGGAAGAGCTGTGCCGAATGATGGTTGAGGCAGACCTACGGCGGAACGCTGCCGGCTTTTCGTTCTGAGTGTGGCGGTGAAACGGATCCTGATCACAGGGGCCCTTGGATTTACCGGCCGACATTTACTGAGCCGTTTGTCCCAAGACGGCCATGAACTGCACGGTTTGGTTCATCAGCCCACCGAGAACCGTCACCACTTGCTGCATAAGCACCACGTGGCCGATTTGCGCGACCTACCCTCTCTTACACGAGTGATCGAAGAAATTGAGCCAGAACAGGTGGTGCATCTGGCGGCAATCGCCTTTGTCGCCCATGGCAATGCAGAGGAACTCTATACCAGCAACATTCTGGGCACTCGCAATTTGTTACAGGCGCTCGCAAACCACCAGCGTTTGCCCGAGGCCGTGCTGCTCGCCAGCAGCGCGAACGTCTATGGGAACCGCCGTGAAGGAATTCTCGATGAGACCATCCAACCCGAACCGGCGAATGATTACGGGATAACGAAGCTGACCTGTGAGATGCTCGGCCGACTTTACTCGGACCGTCTCCCCATAATCACCGTTCGCCCGTTTAACTACACAGGGCGCGGACAAGGCGAGCAGTTCATCATTCCGAAGATTATCGCCCATACCAAAGACCGCCGCCGCGTTATCGAATTGGGTAATATCGAAGTTGCGCGCGATTTCTCAGATGTTCGCACGGTGGTCGACAGCTACGCCCGGCTTCTCGATGAGCCCGCAGCAATCGGCGGATTGTACAATGTATGTTCGGGTGAGGCCCGAACACTCAGAGAGGTTATCGCACTGGTTGAGCAGCTATCTGGCCACCACATGGACGTACAAGTCAATCCAGCCTTCGTGCGCGCCGATGAAGTGAAGGTCCTGTGTGGTAGCCGCGCCCGGCTCGAAAGCGTCATCGGCACAGTGGTAATGCCATCCTTGGAGGACACACTGCGCTGGATGCTCAATGACAGATGATCTGGCCGTTGCCTTGTCTGTCGATGCCTTGAGTCCGCGCCTGACGGGAATTGGGCGCTACTGCCTCGAGCTCGCCAACAGGCTCCCTGCAAAGTTGGGGCGTCACAACCTGCATTACTTCCGTGGTGGCCATTGGATTGCTAATCCGAGCGCGCTCTTGCAGGAGGGCTGGAAGCCTGAGCGCTCTGCGTTCTTTCGGCGACATTATGATGGCTGGCAGCGTCGCCGGGCTTTGACCAATGCTGTGGTTCACGCACCCAATTACTTCCTGCCAGATTGGGCTGACAGAGGCGTGGCAACAATTCACGACCTGTCCGTCCTGCTCTATCCAGAGACGCATCCGCTCGATCGCGTGCGGGCCTTCGAAGCGCAGTTCGACAAAACCCTGCGCCAGGCCAAAATGCTGATCACCGACACGGAGACTGTCCGCCAAGAACTGATCACGATGTTCGGTATTGGCCCTGATCGGATCCAAGCTGTCACACTCGGTGCGCCAGAAATCTCGTTAAAGCCAGATTTTGTATCATTGGGATGGCTCGGCCTTCAGAATAAGCAGTATATTCTTTGCGTTAGCACATTCGAGCCGCGCAAGCGGATTGACCAGCTTGTGCGAGCCTTTACCAGATTGCCATTGCCCTTGCGAAAACAATTTCCGCTTATCCTGGCTGGCGCGCCAGGTTGGCGCAGTGAAGCACTCGATGAATTGATCGCAGAAGCGTCGATTGACGGCACCGTTAAGCGCATCGGCTTCGTGCCGGAGGCATCGCTAGGGGCCCTTTATGCAGGCGCGCGCTTGTTTATCTATCCATCGCGCTACGAAGGATTTGGCCTCCCGGTGGTCGAAGCCATGGCCCACGGTGTTCCGTGCCTCATTGCAGACACCCCCTGCCTGATCGAGGTTGCGCAAGGTGCCGCAAAGGTCGTCGATCCCGAAGATCCGATAGGCTTTGCGTCCGCAATCCATGAAGCACTGGACGACGACCGTTGGCAAGAAGACGCCTCACGAGCAGGCAAAGCGGTCGCCAGAGGCTATTCCTGGGATGGGTGCGCAACCCGAATGGCCGAAGTCTATCGCGCGCTCTGAGGCGCGGAACCAGCCACCTCAGAACCGTTCAGAAACAACCCTAAGCGCCTCATTCGCGAGACGTTCGGCCACGATTTGACTTTCTGCTTCCGCGTAGCACCGCAATTCGGGCGCATTGCCAGAACCACGAATGTGGATCACCCGGTCATTGCCAAACTCCATGCGAACGCCGTCCGTCAGATCCAGGCCGACAAGTTCCCGCCCCGCGACAGGGGCAAACGCGTCAGAAAGGCTCGTGTCCCTGTCATTGTTATCAAGCATCCAGCCCAAAAGGCGATCTCGGCGGGCCGGGCTGAAATCCGCAATCCGGGCACTATGCGTCACACGTCCCGGGAGCGCGCTCACGAGCCCGCTCAGTGAGCCGCCGCGGGCGGCGCCGAGCACCGCAATGATCGGTAACACAGCATCCCGTGTCGGCAATGCCGCAAGACAGTTCCGTTCGTATTGCAGATCGCTGCCGAGCAAGAAGCCGCCATTGGCCTCATAACCACATACGAGGTCCTCGTCCGCAGCGAGGGCTGACTGCATAGCCTTGATCACATAGGGCGAACCGATTTTGGTGCGCTCAACGCGCTGAAAGAAACCAGAGCGCTCGACCACGGTGTTGCTAGACACCGGTGTAATCACTGTTCGCATGCCCAGCGCTCGCGCACACAGCATTGCCAGAACATCCCCGCGCAACCACTCTCCTGTCTCGTCTGCAACAAGCGGACGGTCACTATCCCCATCGGTCGAGACGATCGTGTCGAAATGTTGATGAGTGGCCCAGCTTCTTGCCAGTGCAATATCCTCAGGGCGCACCGCCTCTGTATCCACCGGGACAAATCGGTCAGAGCGTCCAAGTTCGACGACTTGAGCCCCCAGTGCAGTCAGGACTTCGGAGAGAATATCGCGCCCAACTGCGGAATGCTGGTAGACCCCAACCCGCATGCCGCGCAGATGGTCAGACCCAAAGACGTCAATATATCGCGAAATATAAGCTGCTGCGATCTCTTGCTGGGGCCCGAGTGTCGCAGGATCGGCCATCATGCCTGAAGCGCCCCACGCGCGCGCGCCGACCTGTTGACGAAGGATCAGAGCCTCATCATCCTTGAGTATCTCACCATCAGGGCGATAGAACTTAATGCCATTGCGGTCGTCAGGAATATGGCTGCCAGTAACCATGATCGCTGGGATGCCCTCCCTCATAGCGTGGTACGCCAAAGCAGGGGTTGGTACGAAACCGCAAAATTCTGGATTGCCGCCAAGGTCAGTCACGGCGAGGCTGCAGGCCGCAATGAGGCGGGGCGTTGATGGGCGCAAATCCCCCGCAAGGGCGACCTTGCTATCAGGCTTCCAGCTTCCCTGCGAAAGCAAATGGCGCAGAAAGCCAGTGGTATAGCCATGACAAACTTCGTCGGTCATGGCGGTAACAAGCCCACGGGCACCACTCGTCCCGAATGCCACTCCGCTGGCGTGCACCATATCAGCGACTGACATTGCCATCTTCATTTCGTCATTCTTTCTTTTCCAACAATGTACGATCGCTCACTCATGCCTCAGCCCGGAGCGGCTTTTCCCTGACGATCCTGAGATAGATTAAGTGCTATCCGAGCCAGCGACTGAGCCCGGCGCGCACGCGGCCTTGCAAGCGGCGGCTCACAACGATGGCAGACTGGCCGAAACCAAGCATTGGTGCAGTGCTTTGCGAAAGGCGCTCGACCAAAACTTCCGCCGGACAAGGCAAGCCAGTCTCGGGATCGCAATACCGCGGATAAAGGAGCAGCGTCGCTGCTACCATCTCGTCCAGTGTGCGACGCGCCATCCGGCGCGCGGGCACCGCCCCAAGGTCGGTTGTCAGTCCCCAGCCTGCATAAAATGGCACACCATGAACCGTTACGGCTTTGCAGCGGAGCAAGGCCTCAAATCCGGCTAGCGAGCTGTTGACATGCAGCTCATCGACCATCTCGATCAAGGCTGGCATCGGACTGGCTAGCTCAACGCTATCGGCCAGGGCTGCGACCGCAGCATCAGCGATTTGACCCTTCCGGTGTCCGGCTACGACATCAGGGTGCGGCTTGTAAATCAGGTATCCCTCAGCACCAACGTGGGCCCTGGCCCGGCGCAAAAGCTCAAGATTGGAGGAGAGCGCACCGCCACTGGTGACCGCCCGATCGTCCTCAACTTGACCGGGCACGAGCACATGGCGGCGCCGGCCTCCGGGCCGTGGCAGCTTGCTGGTTGCGCCGGTCTCATATTTAGACAGGCCGCCTGCAATTATTGCATCCCGCAAAGCCCGAGCGCGCTCCAGGAGATCATTAGAAAATCGGCCTTCCTGAAGCAATTTTTCAAGTGCACTCGGTGCGCCGGGGGCGAAATGAGGGCCAAGCTCATCGACAATGATCGACAAGGGGGGGACGCAATCTGCGCCCAGCCCTTGCGAACGGATGAACCCATCCTCAATCTCGATGACGTTCGGTTGGTCTTGTTTGATCATTCGCGCTTGAGCAATGGAGATCCGGCTGCGCCATATGGCGACTGCAGCACCACCGGGAATGCCTTTTACCGTGCGATTGTAAGGGACATTGGCCCCTGCCCAAAGCAAGGGCGTGACTGTCGGCTTTTTCCAGTAAGCGATCCCCATCACAGAATGGATCTTCCTATTGGCGTCAATCAACTGCCGCCAGAAACCGCAGAGCCCGATTGCTTCTTTCGCGGTCAGGTCGGTGCCATCGAAGGGGCTCTTGAAGCGCCAGTCCGAAAGCAATCTCTTCATCAAGCGAGTTGTATCGTGCGAGGTCGCATCGCGCACGGTGCCGTCCGTTGCAGAAATCAAAACCAGTGGGACACCGGCCGCCAAAGCGAGCAAAACGCGCGGGTCGTCCTCATGCAGCCTCGCGAACGCGGCGCCCGCGAGTAGATGCCAGGGATCATCAAGTGTCCCCCACATGACGGCATCAGTGCATTGATCGCCAGTGCCGTCGAGGACAAATGCGTGTGCTGGAAGCGGCTTTTGATAACCCCAATAGCAACCACCGACACGATAATGCGCCAGTGCTGCGAGTATGTCCTCAGGCGCTTCGTCTGGCGTTGGGTCCTCGCTTGGGTGAGCAAAGCGCGGCAGCCTCGCTCCCGGAAAGGGGGGGATAGCCAGGATCGGCTCGGCGCTCATCTTAAATGATCGCGGAAATTGCGACGATTTTGCTCAAGAGGGCATGCATCTGGCCAAGCGGGACCATGTTCGGCCCATCCGACAAAGCCTGATCAGGATCAGGATGCGTCTCCATGAAGAGACCATCAACGCCGACGGCCATCGCTGCGCACGCCAGAGGCTCGACAAACTGCCGTTGGCCAAGCGATCGGTCGCCGCCGCCGCCTGGCAATTGCACACTGTGGGTTGCATCGAAGATGATCGGCGCGCCCATTTCCTTCATGATCACAAGGCTGCGCATGTCGACCACCAAGTTATTGTAGCCGAAACTTGTGCCACGTTCGCAAAGCGCAATGGCGGGCTCAGCAATACCTGCCTCAGCCGCAGCGGCACGCGCCTTGCCCAGGACCGCAGACATATCACCCGGCGCCATGAACTGGGCTTTCTTGATATTGACTGGCCGCCCGCTTGCGGCTGCCGCCATGATCAGATCGGTCTGGCGAGCCAGAAAAGCGGGCGTCTGCAGCATATCAACCACCTCGGCCACAGTCCTGACCTGATCTGGCAGGTGGACGTCAGTCAGCACCGGCAAACCGGTCTCATGCCTGACCTTTTCGAGCACTCGCAGGCCCTCTTCGATGCCATAGCCGCGGAAACCATTTACCGATGTCCGATTGGCCTTGTCGAAGCTTGCCTTGAAAATCACCGGGATATCCAAGCTTTCTCCGATCGCCTTGAGGCGCTCGGCAATCTGGAGGCAAAGCGCCTCGCTTTCGATAACGCAGGGTCCGGCAATCAGAAACGGTGGAGCCCCGTGCGGGCGATCAAGCGGGGGTAACATCAGCAGTCCTCTGATCTTTTGCGCGCGGCAAGTTCCGCCTCAATCAGCGGCACGTCGGTGGGATTGTTGAGCTCAATCATTTCCCAGGCTGGCGGGGCGCAAACCGAGACGCCAACAGGCATCCCGGCGTCAAGAAAGCGAAGCTGTTCAAGACCCTCTTGCTGTTCAATCATCGCCGGACCCAGCTCTGTATAATCCCTGAGAGCCGCTGGCCTGTAGGCATAGACCCCAAGGTGAAGCAGAATGCTTTGCAACGGAACCACGCCGGGTGAAACATAGGGGATGATTGATTTCGAGAAATAGAGCGCGCGGCCATTGCGATCACAGACCACGGTAGTGCCTCCAACCCGTCCTGCTGCGGCGTCGGACTGAAGGTGGTGGAGCACCGCCGGCGATGCAGGAACAGCGGCTGTTGCCATGCAAAGCGCTGGGTCTTGTTCGAGGCGCTGGGCAACGGCCACAACAAATTCAGTGGGCGTCAGCGGTGCATCGCCCTGAAGATTGATGACGAGGTCAAACTCCTCGTCAAGCGCCGCCAGAGCCGCCGCACAGCGCTCGGTTCCATTGCAACACTCTGCCGGAGTCATGACGACATTCATCCCCGCAGTCTCGGCAAACGCCGCAATAGCGGCATCATCCGTGGCGACGACACAGAATGTCGTTGGCCCGAGCCTTTGGGCGGCAGCATGCCCAGCAGCCCACGTGTAGCTCAATGCCGGCCGGCTGACGCCATCTGGCCCTCTTAGAGGCGCAAGCGGCTTTGCCGGAAAGCGCGTTGAAGCAAGACGCGCAGGGATAATGATAACAGCGCGGCCCATACAGACTTATATAGGGGAAAGCTCAGGCAGGGGAACGACAATATCATAAATCTGCACAGCCCCGATCGGCACGCCGGGCTGGCGTTCGTCAACGACGAAGAGGACCGTGATGCGGTGCGTGTTCATCGTTTCCAGCGCCTCCTCGACGCGGGCGGTCCGGAGAATTGTCCTGGGCGCTGCTGTCATGACGTCAGCAGCCGTTCCGCCGAAGAGAGCATCAGCATGTCGCCGCAAGTCGCCGTCAGATATGATTCCAACGAGATGTCCCCACTCATCGACAACCCCAGCGATACCGAGACGCTTCTCGGTCATCGTGATGAGCACGTCAGGCATTTTTGAGGTTGCCGGCACCAACGGTAGGCGGCTGCCCTGATGCATCACGTCTTCGACGGTGCGCAGCTGCAATCCTATTTCGCCGCCAGGGTGCAAAGCCTTGATGTCCTGGCCTGAAACTCCGCGCGCGCGCATCGCGGCCACAGCCAGCGCATCGCCGAGCGCCAGCATCATCGTCGAGGATGTCGTGGGGGCGAGGCTCGCCGTGCATGCCTCCTCAACCTCCGGCAAAACGAGACCAATATCCACCGTGCGAATCAGCAGGGAATTGGGATTGCGCGAAATACCAATGAGCGCGCATCCAATTGCTTTGGCGTACACACACAGAGGCTGGACTTCAACAGTCGCGCCGCTGTTTGAAAAGACAATCAAGACATCGCCCGGGCTTATCATTCCGGCATCGCCATGCGCCGCCTCAGCGGCATGAATGAAGAGGGCTGGCGTCCCCGTTGCGGCAAGCGTTGCGGCAATTTTTCGGGCAACATGGCCGGATTTGCCAATCCCTGAAACGATCACGCGCTGGCGGCACATCAAGATCATTTGGACGGCACGCTCGAAATTGCTATCAAGAAGCACTGCCAGTTTCTGAAGGGCTTCGGCCTCCATCATTATGACATTACGGCCGACCTTTGTGTGCTGATCTACGGAGCACTCCGCTGCAGGCGGTTGCACCTCTGAAACAGGCAATTTGCGCGACACCAATTGCATTTTTTATCTCCATCACTGGCCGCAGGGCCCTGTCGGGCCACGCAAACCGGCTCAATTTAAGCGTCAAACCTATGATTTACCGGAACGTCATCTTCGATCTCGACGGCACGCTCGTTGACAGTGCCGAGCCGACAGGTCTCATACTTGACCAAATGCTGGCTGAACGCGGCGTTACTCAATTGGCCGATCGCTACCTGATCCGAAAAATGGACGCGGTCGGAGGTGCGCCCATGATCGCAGCGGTGATGGGCCCGAACACCAACGATGCGGCGGCTGATCTCGAAGAGTTCAGACATCGCCACCGGGTGATCGCGGTTCCCATCTCCCTGCCGTTCCACGGGGTTGTCGAGGCCCTCGAACAGCTCAGAGATAGCGGCGTGCGACTTGCGATCTGCTCGAATAAGCCGCAGTTCCTGTGTGAAAAAATTCTCGGCGAACTTGGGCTCTCTGACCTCTTTACCGCGATTATTGGCAGTGAGCCCCACCGCGCCCGAAAGCCGAATCCGGCAGCCGCACACCTTGCCCTGGCCTCGCTTGCTGCGCGTCCGAGCGAGACAATTTTTTGCGGAGACTCGGCGATAGATATGGCCACGGCCAAGGCCGCTGGCGTTGA
>Ga0163144_10024355_pt1 | contig 11876 bp, 11 predicted proteins | sample OliLak19BULKMAT1_FD_123175 | JGI IMG/M metagenome (GOLD analysis project Ga0163144, IMG submission 123175) | Freshwater microbial mat bacterial communities from Lake Vanda, McMurdo Dry Valleys, Antarctica - Oligotrophic Lake LV.19.BULKMAT1 | ecosystem: Environmental > Aquatic > Freshwater >...
CCTCATCCTCTTGATGAGTGACCACATCAACCCCGACCCCGAGGCACTCCCCCTCGTTCGCAAAGTCCTCACGCGATACGCGGGGCTCGCCCCTGATCGCATCCAACCCAGCCGAAGCACCGACGGAATTTTCCGCCACTGGATCAACCCCACCAACGGCGGCGTCAAAACCGGCTGGGACCCCGAGTTCGCAACCCTCAGCACCATGAAAATCGTCGCCGCCGCGGCCCGCGCTGATACGTACTACGCTGGCGATCCAGAGGTCCACGCTGCGGCACGCGCCATCATCTGCGGAGTCACAAACTGGGATGCGTACTTTGATTTTTCAGGCCACCTCTATTACAAGGGGCTCGAATCGGGCGGACGCGACAATTCCAGCATCTCCTCCGGCTGGCACGAGGGCGTTATCTTCGCCGAACAGGCCGGCGTCTACGGCACGACCACCGGCCCCCTCAACGCAGGCGGATGGCTCAACCGATCCTTCTGGCCGACCAACACACTTGTCACCGGCCGCCCAGTCACCGGCAATGGCTCATATCTCCCCGCCTTTGTTTCTCTTTACCCCCTTCTTCTCATCGATACCTACCGCCAGAACACCGCCTGGCAAACCCACATCCTCAACCTTCGACTCTCGAACGCCGCGTGGACCGACGACAACGGCCCAAAGTACAACACCGTTTTCTCCGCCGGAACCACAAAGTCCCAATGGGGCGGCTACAACGCCGACAGCCTCTCAAACCACCCCGGCGATGTGACCACCTTCACAAGTCTTCTTGCCTTCTGCGCCCAGGGATCGCAGAACGAATCCGACGCCGCCGCGGCGTACCAAGCCTACCGCAATGGTGCCAGGGAAACCTTTAAAAGCGGCGCGACCATCCTCTACCGCCGCTCCCAGATCGACCTGAATTACAACCCCGATTCTGCCGGTCTCCCCGATGTCGCCTTGGGCGCGCTCGGGCTGGCCGAACTTCTCTCACCCGGTTCGGTGCAGGCGGTATTAACCGGCCCATACCCAAGCTGCGCCCCCGAAATCTGCCCTTCGGATTGGAATCAGGATGGCGGCGTCGATGGCGCCGATGTACGTGCCTTCTACGTTGAATGGGAAGCCGGCAACGCCGACATTAACGAGGATGGCGCGACCGACGGCGCTGATGTCCAGACATTCTTTGGATTCTGGGAGGCCGGCTGCTGATCCGGTTCCGGGGCGGCCTGTTTTCAAACTGAAACCACGGCGGTTCCTAGAGGAGCCTACCTCGCCACGGCTTCATAACTCCCCACACACCGCTCCGCCGCGGCCCCCCATGTCAGCCGCTGCAATTCCTCGCCGCTCTTCTCTCGCAGCGTCTCCGCCAGCGGCGGATACTTCAAAACCGCGACAATCTTGTTCGCGATGTCATCGCTGTCCCAGAAGTCAACCTTGAGCACATGCTGCAAGACCTCGCTCGCGCCGCTCGTCTTTGAGATGATCACGGGGACATCGTGCGACAACGCCTCCAGCGCCGCGATGCCGAAAGGCTCGCTCACGCTGGGCATGACGTAACAGTCCGCCATCGCAAACATCCGATCCACATCCCCATCACGCAAAAACCCCGTGAACATCACGCGGCTGCCGATCCCCAGACTGTTGGCCAGGTCCATCATCCGCAGTGCCATGTCGCCCGCGCCGGCGAGCACGAACTTGACATTGGGAATCACCTCAAGCACCCGCTTCGCGGCGTTGACGAAGTGCTCCGGACCTTTTTGCCACGTGATGCGGCCGAGAAAGAGCACGCACTTGTCTTCCTGCTCGCCGCGGGACGTGCGGGCGGACGCACGCGCGGCCCGGGTTGCGCGGTCGGGCTGAGCGGGCAGATGCTCACGGTCCACACCGTTGTAAACGACCTCAACCCGGTTGGGCGCGACGCCGTAGCGGCGAACGATCATCGACTTGGTCAACTGACTCACCGCCAGCACCTTGTCCGCCGCGTGCATCCCGGAGCGCTCCACGCCGACAATGCGCTGGTTGGCATTGGCCCCCGCGCGGTCATACTCGGTGGAGTGGACATGCACCACCAGCGGCTTGCCCGAGATGGCGCTGAGCATGATCCCCGCAGGAAACGTCAGCCAATCGTGGGCGTGGACCACATCGAATGTTTCGTGCCGCGTCATGGCCACAACGAGCCGCGCGTATCTTTCCGCGTCGCCGATCAGGTCCATTCCATAAGCCGCATCCCCATCCTTGTTCGGCCGGTGCAGACTCGAACCCAGCGGGCCGGCCTCACTCTCCCCGCTCCCTTCACTTCCCGAGGCAAACGCAGCCGGATCAGCCTGTTCCAGCACGTTATGCACCCTGCGTGCAACCGCGCGGCGCTCCCCGTCAAACGCCGGGTATGGATGCGACAACGTCGAAGGAACTGCAAGAAACTCCGCGTACTTGAACCCCCCCACGCCCCCCAGGCCACCCGTTCCTCCCGCAGTTCTCGTCGAGAAATCAGGCAGGCCACCGACCTCCGCCATCAACCCAACTTCCAACGCCGCTCCGTCCGCCCACGGGCTGACGGCTGCATCCGCCGAGGCAGCCTCATCCGCCGCGTGAGCCGCGGCGCTCACCATCGGCACACCGCCCGCACCAATCTCTCCCAACCCTTTGGGCGCAAGCACGCGAACCTTCGACCCGGCCCCCGGCTTGTCAGCGCTCGTACCAGCGATCGGCCGGGGCAGCACGAAGACAACTTCATGCCCCAGGGCATCAAGCGCTTTGGTCAGCCCGAAGCAGGCCGTTCCCAATCCGCCCGAGATGTAGGGTGGAAACTCCCAGCCCAACATAAGAATCCGCATTGCAAAAGCCTTTCCAGAGTTCTTTCAACCAAGTTTGATTCAGTTCCTCATTCAGCCTGTCAGCCGTGGCGGAGTCTATCTCGAAGGCACTCTCGCTTGAGTCCAAAGTATTGCCCCGACATTTCGCCGTCTCTTCGCCCCGAAGGGTGATGCCCCGCGCTACTTAGGACAAACTTCTTCACGTTCCGCAACCATTTTCTCTCGCCCGCCTTCTCTTCCCTTCTCTTCTCCACTCTGAAATCTGAAATGTCTTCTCTTCTCCGGTCTTCTCCTCTCCGCGCTCCTCTCTTCTTCTCTGCGATCGCTGCGTTCGCCCCCCCGCCGCCGCCTCAGTTGCCTCTACGCCCCGCGTGCGCACCGAACTATTCCGCGTCCCCCGCGCTCATATCCCCGAGCCGACTAAAGGCCGCTTCGTACGCCCTCAACCATTGACCCGCGATCACCGCCGCGCCCTCCTCCCCAACCACCGCCGACACCCGGGATCTGAAAGTGAAAAACTTGTCCTCGCTGCGAAAGTGCTCGCACTGCACATGCGAATCACCCTTCACTCGCTCGTCATATCCCATTTCGGCCAGCTCTTCCGCGATGAGTTCCTCAACCTTGTCACCGGTGTTCAGCAGGTCCGCCTCGATCGAGTGACTCTGCCACCGATCAGCCATGACCAGAGAAACGTCAATCTGACCGCCATCCTCGACCTCAATTCGGTACGAGGCGGGTTGAGCCGAAGCCGCCGCGGCACACTCCACCCTCCCGCTCTTCACCACAACGGCTCCAAATGCACCCGCATTCCGCGCAGCATCAGCCACGATGTTGAGCAGAAGCGAGGTATCCAGAGATTGAGGAGGTCGTGGGGTCATGAAGGTGGGCATAAGAAAGGTCCGAATAACCGCAGGTTTCCAAGTTCCACAGGGTAGGAGCGAAAATGTGCTCAAACAGGCCGCCGCGGAATGACAATCGCTTTCATTTGCCTATATTTTACGCAAAACACAGCAGAACCGTCATATTTAGCCCTCTTGAATTTGCGATTTGCGAATACTTGCGTATCCTTGCTTCCCCATCGGGTGGTCTGCTCAATCCAGCCGCCCCGGTGGCCCCCGCCCAGGTGGCGAAATTGGCAGACGCACTACCTTGAGGTGGTAGCGCCCGTAAGGGCATGGAGGTTCAAGTCCTCCCCTGGGCATTTGGTTGTGATGTGCGCACGGCACTCGACTGATTGTCAAGTCGATGCGGCCGATGCGAAAAGGTTATGGCAACGTGACATTGAAGCCTGATCCACCGCAGACCACTGCCTCCCCAAATTGTCTCGATTCCACCACGCGCTTCAGCATCCGCGCCGAAGACTACATCAAGTTCCGCCCGACCTATCCCGCGGCGGCGATTGATGCGATCCTTCAGGGGCTGGGCGATCCCGCTACGCTCTTGATCGCTGATGTCGGGGCGGGAACCGGCATTTCATCGCGGGTGCAGAGTCATTACGATCGAGCCGAACCGGGCCATGCGGGAATCCGCCGCGGGACATGAACGGATTGAATGGAGGGATGGCACGGCCGAATCGCTGCCGCTCACCGGAGCCTTGGTTGGCGCGGTTGTGTGTGCCCAGGCGTTTCACTGGTTCGATCCACGGGCAGCGCTGCGGGAGTTTGCCCGCGTGCTCAAACGCGGCGGGCGTCTTGCCCTGATCTGGAACAATCGCGACCTGAACGACCCGCTCACGCACGGGTATAGCGACATCGTCCGCGCCCACGCGATTGAGAAGGGTGTGGACAAGGAAATGCAGACCGATGCGCTGCATGCGACCAACGAGCCGTTGGTCAACGCGCGACATGAGGTTTACATCGGCACGCCCCGACTGTTGGATGCCGATGGCCTGGTGGGGCGTGCGGCGAGTGCTTCGTATTGCCTGACGGAAGGGACTGCGTTTGACGCCACGCGGGATGCGCTTATTCAACTTCATCGCACGTACGCGGATGATTCTGGGCAAGTGCCGCTGCGGTACCAGACGGATGTATACACCGCAACGCGGGCGTGATGCGTTTCGCTTCGTACACATCACGCGCCCGAACGCGGCTGCACCGCCCTCGTGGTCCCCCCGCCCACCTTCTTCTCCAGCGACCGCACCACCGCCCGCAGTTTGATGATCGCGCCGATGATCAGCGCGGCCTCCACGAGGATGATCGCAAGCGTCGCCAGAATCTCGATGAATGTGTGGCCGCGGCGGAAGCGTTTCATGCCACAAGAATACCGGCCAAGGCCAGCGACGGTTGCGATGGCCGGGGTGTCTGCCCAAGTGCCGACATCAATGGGCCGGAACACATCGCGGGGGGGACAACCTGGGCGCCCACAAAATGGTGAAAAAAAACCTTCAAACCATTTGGTAGTTTTGCCCTGCCCGCTACTCTATCCCCTTCCGCCTCTGGTTTTTGATGAAGCAAGCAAATGAGCATGAACACACCTCCAGCCCCAGCCACCACGCCACAGTCCCCGCAGCGAGAGACCGTTCCCATTCTCGACTTTGGCGGCCAGACCGCGCAACTCATCGCACGGCGAGTGCGCGATGCCGGTGTATTCTCGCTGCTGGTTTCGCCGCGGATCACCGCCGCGGAACTGGCCGCAATGAACCCAAAGGGCATTATCCTTTCCGGCGGGCCTTCGAGCGTCTACGAGCCGGGCGCGCCGACCTGCGATCCAAAGCTCTTCGACTTGGGCGTGCCCGTGCTAGGCGTTTGCTATGGCCTTCAACTCGCCGCTCATCTGCTGGGCGGCAAGGTCACCGGCTCCGACCACCGCGAGTTCGGCCGCGCCCACCTCTCGATCAAGGGCAAGAGCGTGCTCTTCGCAGCGATCCCAGACAAGACGACCGTCTGGATGTCTCACGGCGATCAAGTGTCGGACACGAGCGGACTCTTTGAGCCGATCGCTTCAACCCCTACGTGCCCGTTCGCCGCGGTGAAACTCATTTCCAGCACCCGAACGTTTTTCGGTGTGCAGTTTCATCCAGAAGTAACCCACACACCCCACGGCACGGACCTGCTCCGCAACTTCCTCTATGAAATCTGTAAATGCACCGGCACGTGGCGCATGAGCGAGTTTGCGGATCTCGCCGCGAAGGCCGTTCGCGACAAGGTCGGCCCGGCGCAGGTCATCTGCGGCCTCTCGGGCGGTGTCGACTCCGCAGTGGTCGCCGCGCTCCTGCACAAAGCCATCGGGCCGCAACTCCACTGCGTCTTTGTCAACACCGGCCTGCTCAGAACCGGCGAGCGCGAACTGGTCGAGGCCACCTTCCGCGACCACTTCAAGATTGACCTGAGAACCGTTGACGCCGAAGAGGATTTTCTCGCGGATCTCGCCGGCATCACCGAGCCGCAGGAAAAGCGCCGCCGCATCGGCCACCGCTTCATCGAAGTCTTCAAGGAAGCCGCGAAGACAATCGAGGGCGCTTCCTTCCTCGCCCAGGGAACCCTCTATCCCGACGTGATCGAATCCGGCCACGGCCACGCCGGAACCGCGGCGGGCATCAAAATGCACCACAACGTCGGCGGCCTGCCCGAGAATCTCGGCTTCCATCTCGTCGAACCGTTGCGTGAACTCTTCAAAGATGAAACTCGTAAACTCGGCGAAGTGCTGGGACTGCCGCAGCAGATCGTCTGGCGTCATCCGTTTCCGGGGCCGGGGCTTGCGGTTCGCATTATCGGCGAAGTTACGAAGCCCAAACTCGACCTTCTGCGCGAGTGCGATGAAATCCTCCTCGAGGAGATCGTCTCCGCCAACCTCTACCGCGCCACCAGCCAGGTATTCGCGGTGCTGCTCCCCATCCAAAGCGTCGGCGTCATGGGCGACGGCCGAACCTACGAGCACTGCGTCGCCATCCGCGCAGTCGAAACCCAGGACTTCATGTCCGCCGATTGGTCGCGGTTGCCGTACGAGGTTTTGGCCCGCATTTCCAGCCGTATCATCAACGAAGTTCGCGGCGTAAACAGGGTCGTTTACGACATTTCCAGCAAGCCCCCGGCTACTATTGAGTGGGAGTAGAGCAGTTTCAAGAAAGGCGGGCTGCCGCAACGAGCAGCAAATCAACCGAATCGGTGCAAATCGAAATTCCCACGGGGCAAAGACGGCAAATGGAACAAGAAGCCGCCAAACTCAACCTAACTCTGTCGGCAGACTTTACTTGAAGCAACGAGCCTTACTCGCTCGCGAGGCAGCCTGCCTGCATCGCATCGTGCGTTGCGTGTTCGGAAAACAGGGCACTATTATGAGGACGCGTGCAAAATGAATCGGTTAGAGCCCCGCTTTCTCACCGAAGAACTCGTGCTGTGGATGCACCACATTTCTATCCGCGACCAAGGTGGCGATCCCGCTGTCCGCGACTTAGGTCTGCTCAGGTCGGCCCTTGCCATTCCCATGCAGCAGTTTGATGGCGAGTGGTAATGCCCATGTCCGCAACTCCTTCAATCGCTGAGGCTTCGGTGCCGCCCACCCCGCCAGACAAACCCGCCCTCTTCCTCCGCCAACCTATCGAAGCCGACCGCGCTGAGTACCTCGCCCTCCGCCGCGCCAGCCGGAAGTTTCTCGAGCCGTGGGACTCGATCCCGCCCGGCCGCACCAAGGCCGACAACTATAACGAAGGCGCGTTCGACCGCATGTTGGCCACTTCGCGGCTGGAATCCTCGATCCGTTTCCTTATCATCGCCTCTCCGCCCGACACCATCATCGGCGCCATCGGCATCGGCAACATCGTTCGCGGCGCGTTCCAGAGCTGCACACTGGGCTATTGGATCGGAAGCGCCTATTCCAACCAAGGCCACATGACTCAGGCCCTTTCGCTCTCGCTGGCGTTCATCTTTAAGGCGCTCAAACTTCACCGCGTCGAAGCCAACATCATCCCAACCAACAAGCCCTCCACGCGCCTCATCAAGCGCCTTGGCTTCCGATACGAAGGACTGGGCCGCCGCTACATCCGCATCAACGGCAAATGGCAGGACCACGCCCGCTGGGGATTGACCAATGAAGATTACCGAGAGCTCGTCAAGCGGAAGTCGGCGATTCGGCGGTGACGATTCGCCCTCGTGTACCAGGGGGACTTCCCGTGCAGCACACTGCAAACGCAACCCCCGCGCCGACGACCAGTTGCCACGGGAAGGCGACCTTGATCGGCGCGACATGCTCTCTCAGACTTGGAGTGAGGCTTGTCCACCATCCCCACACCATCGGCTGAAACAGCATGACGGCCACAAACCCCGAGGCCAGCCCGGCAAGAACGCTCGCGACGTTTCCGCGCCTTGTGAAAAGGGCGGTGAAGAACATCCCAAGCAATCCCGCGTAAGCGAAGTTCATCACCGACAGCACGAACGCGATCAGCGTTCCTTTCTTCGGGTCGTACAATACAGTGCAGAACATTGCGAACGTCCCGAGCGCAATCCCGCTCGCAACCACGGCCAGCCGCCCAACGAAGAGCAGCCTCGCGTCGTTCGCATCGGGCCGGGATTTCTTGTACACATCGCTGACAAACGTGCTCGCCATCGAGTTCAGCCCGCCGTTGATCCCCGCCGGACCCGCCGCGAACAGTCCCGCCAGAAACAGTCCCGCAAGCCCGCCGTTCATCTCCCGGTACGCGAACGACTGAAACACTTTGTCGCTATCGGGCAAATAGGTCGGGGCGGCGATCCCCATGATGTCGGGCCTCTGGTAGAATACATAAAGCAGAATGCCCACGAGCAGAAAGATGCAGACAGCGGGAATGCCGATCAGAACTCCGCTCATCACCGATCGCGCCCCCTTCTTGGCGTCCTTGCAAGTGAGCATCCGCTGCACCAGATCTTGATCCATGCCGTGCGAGGCGAGCGTCAAAAGCACAAACCCGGTCGTCACCGTCAAAAGCGAGAACTCCTGACCAGGATCAAATCCAAGTCCGGGTTTGGAAATGTCCAGCCCAAGGTCGATGACGTTCAACTTCGACGAGCCGCCGGGCGGGTTCGCCAGCGCGTGAATCAACTCCAACGGCCCAACCGGAATCTTGTTGAACAGGACGACGATGGTCACGAGCGCCGCGCCGATGTACACCGACACCTGCACCACGTCGGTCCAGATGGCGCTTCCGACGCCGCCGAAAAAGGTATACGCGATTCCGAACAAGATGAAGGCCGCGATAACAACGCACATGTGCCCGCCGGTCACATCTCCGAACACCGCGAGCGACGCCGGCAGCGCTCCCAGGAAAATCCGAGACCCGCTCGCGAAGACCCGCCCGATGAGATAGGCCCAGCACGCCCCGGTTCGCGCGCCGGGTCCGAAGCGGGTGTCGAGCAGCGCGTATGGGGTCGAGACATTGAGGCGGTAGTAGGCGGGGATGAATACTGTTGCGAGAATGACGGCCGCGAGAATGCCGCCGATATTTGATGACAGATACGTGAGATCCTTTGAAAACGAAGTCTGGGGAACCCCAACAAAGGTCGCCGCGGACTGCGCGGTCGCCAGAACCGAAATCGCCACGGCCCATACCGGCATCGAACGGTTGGCCAGAAAGTATTCGCGCGTGTTTGTCACCTTCCTTCGTGAAAACCACACCCCCGTGCCGATTAATAGGGTAAAGTACGCGCCCAGGACCAGCCAGTCCGCGCGTTGCAGCCCATCCGCCGCCAAAGTCAGTGCGTGCAAATCTGATCCTCCGATGATTTGAGTTTGAGTGCCATCCATGGACCACCGACAGCGTATCCGCATAGCGACAGCCTTGGGAGTGGCGACGGCCTTTGCCATCGTAATTCCCGCGTCGCTCTTCTCCGGCTGCTTTCGCGGCGGAAGAAAGCCGGTCGTGATGGCAAGCGCTCTGCCCGCGTATGAGCGCAAGGGCGATGAGATCATGGCCGCAGGGCAGCTCTTTCATATCGGCGCGCCGGTGGTGCTCTGGACCGACCCCGGCGGGTACGATGGCTACCGCGTCGAACGCCGCTTTGTTCCGTTCGACAACTCCTCCTGGGCCTCGACCACCAAGGACGGCAAGGGGCTGGACTCGCCCAACCGCTACAACGTCCGCTCCGCCAAACTCACACCCGAAGAGCTCGAGCGCATCCGCGGCGGGGGCTGGGATCTTCCCCTGCTCCAGCGCACCGTGGACCAGTTCGTGCTTCACTACGATGTGTGTGGGACCAGCCGCCAGTGCTTCAAAGTGCTTCACGACATGCGCGGGCTTTCGGTGCATTTCATGCTGGACATCGACGGGACGATCTATCAGACCCTTGACCTCAAGGAGCGAGCCTGGCACGCCACGACCTCCAATGACCGCTCCATCGGCATCGAGATCGCCAACATCGGCTCTTACGGCGAAGGCGAAAAGGACCCTTTCACGGCTTGGTATTCGCTGGATGAGAACGGCAACGCCTACCGCATCACCATCCCAAGTTCAATGGGTGATGGGGGTGTACGCACGCCCAACTTCGTCGGCGAACCCACCCGCCGGATGCTCATCCGCGGGGAAATCCAGGGCAAAACCCAGCGTATGTATGACTTGACGCCCCAGCAGTACGACTCGCTCATCAAGCTTACCGCGGCTCTCTGCTCGGTCTTCCCCAACATCAAGTGCGACTATCCCAAAGACGCATCGGGCAAAGCCATCACCTCAAAGCTGCCCGATGACCAGCTTGCCGCGTACCAGGGGGTGCTGGGCCATTATCACATCCAGGCCAACAAGAGCGATCCGGGTCCGGCGTTCCAGTGGGACTATGTCATCGATCAGGCTCGCAGACGTTTACGACAGGACAACTGACGTGGGTTTCTTTTCGCTTCCGCTTCCACAGAGCGCAAAAAAGCCCCGCCACGAAGTTCCGCGGCGGGGCGTTGTTTTCAACCTTTAGTCAGACGGGACGGGCCTACTTCTCAATGAAGTTGGTCAGTTCGTCATCGCGGATCGGGGTCTTGAGTTCGTTGCATGTGGTCACACCGACGACGAGCATTTCGCCCGACTTGGAGGACTTAACCACAAAATCGCCCTTGGGACGCGCGCCCGGCTGAACCGTGCCGAAGTCGAAGACAACTTCGCCCTTGTCATTCAACTTGCCCGCCGATGCGGAAGCGGAGCGGACGAACGACATGCCGGCGGGAAGGGTGACAGTCAACCTGGTGTTGGTCAGGACAATCTGGCCCTGATTCTGCACTTCGACGCGGTAGATGTGCTCATCGCCGATGGCCACAACGCCGTCGTCGTCGGTCACCTGCGTGCCGATGTCGGGCGAACCCTGGACATCGATCGAGCAGCTGGTGCTGGAGGGCGTTGCGCAGTTTCCGGTCGCCGCGGCCGACAGCGGGATGGCACCCAGCGTGCCGGACTTGAGACAAAGGTTCACGGTCTTGCTCGCGCCCGGCGCGAGGTCGCCGATATTGAAGACGTTATTGGCGCCGCCATCGCTCATCGTCGCGATGACTGCGGTCGCGGGCAGCGTCACGCTGATCTTCGTCGCCTGCGACGTTGCGTCGCCCGTGTTCTTAATCGTCAACTCGTAGCAGGCGTTGCGGTTGAGCATCACCTTGCCGCCGGTCTTGCAGGTCAACTCAAGCTTGGGCTGCTTGATGACGGTCGTGACTTTAGTGGAGGTCACGGCCGTCAGACCGTCGGCCTTGGCCACCGCCGTGTTGTCGAACTTGCCGACGCTCGAAGCCTTGATTTCCTTGGTGATGGTCTTTTCGGTCCCCGCGGCGATGTCGCCCAGGTTTTCATCAAACGAAGTCCCGCCGCTCGCAAGCGTCAGGCCAGCCGGGAGGGTGTCGGTGACGTGGACGTTGGAGGCGGTACCCGAACCGCTGTTCTTGACCGTGATGGTCATGTTGATTGGGGTGCAGTTGAGGATCGCCTCGGGAGTCATCTGCTTGGTGATCGCCAAGGCGGGCTGAACAACGTTGATCGTGCTGCAGAGCGCTGAGGTGTAGGTCGCGCTGGCGCAGGCGTCAATGCGGCCCGTTCCTGCCGCGGCACCCTTCATCGTGATCATCTTGCTCTCGCCCGGGTTGAGCGTGCCGAGATTATAAACGCCGCCCGCGCCGGCCTGGGGCGTGGAAGAGGCGAGGGTGAA
>Ga0163144_10024357_pt1 | contig 11875 bp, 6 predicted proteins | sample OliLak19BULKMAT1_FD_123175 | JGI IMG/M metagenome (GOLD analysis project Ga0163144, IMG submission 123175) | Freshwater microbial mat bacterial communities from Lake Vanda, McMurdo Dry Valleys, Antarctica - Oligotrophic Lake LV.19.BULKMAT1 | ecosystem: Environmental > Aquatic > Freshwater > Lake...
CTCGCGTACCACTTGGCAAGGAACGAGGAGGTCCGCGCCGCCCACTACCGAGCGAGGAACCAAGAGCCGCCGCTGCGGCGCTGGCAGCAGAAGGACCCGCAACATGAATCACAGTAGAGGTAATGACCACCAGGCGCTCGTCCAGCAGCGTTCCGTCGGTGACTGAGAGCGTGACGGTGTGCTGGCCACTGTCCTCCCAGGAGGGCGTCCAGGAGAACGCGCCTGATGAAGCGTCCAGCGTGGCGCCCAAGGGAAGCGGAGAAGCGCCGTAGGTGAGGATGGTGTTGTCCGGGTCCGTTGCTGCAAGCGTGAAGTCCAGGGGCACGCCCTCATACGCATCCAGCATCCCGCTGGGCGTGGGCAGCACCAGCGCGGGCGGGTCATTGTCCACGTTGGTGAAGGAGGCGGTCACCGTGCTGGGCGCCGCGGCAAACACGGTCCCGTCCTTGCCATTCCAAGTGAAGGTGACGCTGCCAGAATGGTTGGCGGCGGGGACCAGCGTGAGGTCTGGAATCCGTGCGGCGGGAATCACCTGGTTGGCCAGCACCGGTGCACCGGACAGCCACAACACACCCGCGGTGGCGGCGGGAAGGGTCTCCACGCGCATGTGGGTGAGGGCGTGCGCGTCCATGTCCGTGAACGCCGCGGTGAAGTCCGCCAGCGCAAACGTCATGGTGACGCCCTCCAGCCCCGTCTTGGTGACGTCCGAGACCAGCGGCGGCCGGTTGGTTCCGTTGATGGGCGTGAAGAGCACGTACGCGCCGCCACTGTTGGCCCCCCCAACATCCGCGAACTCCTGCCCCAGAACCACGTCCGGCGCGCCATCTCCGTTGAAGTCACCACCGCCCGCCACAATGGGGCCGCCCGTATCCGTGACGGCGGCAGGCTTTGGCATCCTGAGCAGGATGCCATTGAGGCCGTTCAACGTGCTGACTGGCAGGGACGCGGTCCACGTGGACTTTCCAAAGACAATCTGCGCGTTGGCCGCCACGTTGCTGTTTGCATCCGCGGCAGCGCGGGGTGATGCCACAAGCACGTCCGCAAACCCGTCCCCGTTCACATCTCCTGCGCCGGAGATGGCTTTTCCGGTCCAGTCACCTGCGGCTGCGCCCAGGAGGGCAAAGCCCGTGGTGCCATTGAGTGAGGACGCGGCCACGGCGGCAGTCCAGCCCGTGGATTTTCCAAACACCACGTACGCTGCCCCGGACTGGGAACCTGCAGGGTCCGCTCCCCACGCGCCCAGACCCAGGTCATCAAACCCATCGCCGTTGACGTCACCCAGGCCGGCCACGCCAATCCCGGCGTTGTCATAGGCAACCGCCCCGTCCACGCGGAATCCATCCGTGCCATTGGCGGTGGTGTTGACCAGGGCGCTGGCCGCCCAACCGGAGGCCTTGCCAAACACCACCCACGCGGTGCCGGAGCCCGCGCCGTGAGGTGACGCCAGCGGTGAACTGGCAATGATGTCGTCAAATCCATCCCGGTTCACGTCACCGGCACCACCCACCGCAACACCAAACCACTCGCCTGCGGTGGCTCCATCCAGACGGAACCCGGCAGTGCCATTGAAGTTGGTGGTGTTGAGGACGTTGGAAGCAGCAAAGAGTGTACTCTTTCCAAAGACCACGTACGTGCTGCCATTGGGCGTGAACGGCGCGGTCATCAGAAAGTCATCCATGCCGTCACCGTTGATGTCACCGGCCCCGGAGACCGCGTAGCCGGAATTTCCGCCCACCACCGTGCCATCAAAGCGTGCGCCCGTGACACCGTTGGCAAGCGTGGCGGCGGACGCTGTGGCCAGCCACGCACCGGCATGTCCGTAAATGAGGTACGTGCTGCCGGTCTTGTCACCGCCAATGTCTGCCCAGTCCGCACCCAGCAACAGATCATCTGTGCCGTCGCCGTTGACGTCACCCGCGCCAGCCACGCAGTAGCCAAGGTGGTCACCCGCCGCGGCACCGTCAATCCGGAATCCGTTGGTCCCATCCAGCGTGGCAACGTTGAAGGACGGATCAAACGCCAGCGCGGAACTCCGCCCGAACACCACGTAAGCGCTGCCGGAATCCGTGCCGCCAAAGTCCGCCAGGTAGGTGCCCACCACCACGTCGTCGATGCCATCACCGTTGATGTCACCCGCGTTGGCCACGGACGTACCCAGCCGGTGACCGGCCGCCGCGCCATCCAGGCGGAAACCGGTGGTGCCGTTCACGGTGGCGGCGTCCATATCAAAGGCGTGCGCCTGAAAGGACGCCAGGGAGGCGACAACCACGGCTGAGAGCAGGGCTGTCCAGTGGTGCTTGAAGGTGAGCATGAGCGGCGTCTAGCAAGCCCGTCCCACCTCAGCCAACGTCCCAAGGCGGCTGCTCCAAAGATCTGGTGCTGGAACCGGGCGCGAAGAACCAAACCCCGAGTGGCGGTCACGCATGCGAAACCCATGGGGCTGGCGCGTTGCAGTATTACAAATGTCCGTTGATTGAATATGTTGGATTCTCCCGGCCGCCGGACGAGCACCGCTTCTCCACAACGAGATAGAGGTTGGTGTCTGACGGATAGCTCCCAGACCCGTTGCTGATGCCGCAGGCGCCCGTCAGGTCCGTGTCACAGTGGTAGTCCCCGTCATCCGTCTTGATGGTCAGCCCAAAGCAGTCCGGCGTGCTGGAGCCGGCAACCGCCAGCGCCATGTTGACGTCATTCTGACAGACCCCACCCGTAGCGGCGATGCGGAACCAGTCCGGCGCGGTGCCGCTGACAACGTCAAGGCCGGGCACCGGCGGTTGGTGGACGCGCCCGTCGTTGGGCAGCTGACCCATGAACGTGCGCGTGCTGTCACCGTCACCGCAGCCAAGCTCGCCCACGTAGAGCGCCGTCCCGCGGGAATGGTTGCCGGTGGGAAGGTCATTGATCTCACAACCATCCGCCGCGCCGCCGTTGACGTCATAATTCTCACCCACGCAGTCCAGGGAGCAGGCGTTGCCGTTCACGCACTCCACCACCGCGGTGCCTTGACCCACGCCGGGGCAGTTTGCGCCGCACTCGCCGCAATCTTGGGGCGTGGTTGCCACGCCGGGGCATACGGCCAACGAGCAGCCGGCCGGATCAGTTGCCGTGCAGTTGACCTTGCATGCGGGAGCGGGCGCGCTGCACGCCGTGAAGCGGTGATCACCTCCGCAGGTGCGCGTGCCCGTGCAACTGCCCGCGTCCGAGCTGTGGACGCATGCCTGCGTTCCCGTCACGTGGGTGCAGTCACCGCCTTCCGCCGTGGCGCACGCCCCGGTGTTGGGGCGGCACAGCCGGCGCGGTGATCCTGACACGGTGACGTCCACGCAGGTGTAGTCCGAGGGACACGCCTCCGAGCCGGCCAGGGAACAGTCCACCTGACACACGCGCGCGCCTTCTCCGCCAGGCTGCGTGCAGGTCTCCGAGTAGAAGCCACAGTCCGCATTCGAGGTGCACGCCAGGCAATGCGCCGAGCTGTGCGGAACGCAGACACCATCCGGGCTTCCCGCCGCCACGGGATTGCAGAACATCACCGAGGAACCGCAGTCTGATTGCTGGGTACAGGACCTGACGCACACCTTCTCATCGCTCCCGGCATTCACGGTGCGGCACATCCCAAATTGGCATTCACCATCAGCGGTGCACACTGCACCCAGCGCCTTGCCTGCGCCGCCATCCCCCAACCCTGAAGATGCGGATCCGTCCGCGCCCCCGCTGCTGGCGGTGCGGGCCGGCCTTTCCGTGCACAGGCCGGCTTCGCAGTGCTGGTTGTCGTCGCATTCGGCGCTTCCGCGGCAGGTGGTACGGCAGACCTCCACAACGCATTGGCGAGGCGGCGCGCAGTCCTGCCCGCCACATTGGGCGAGGGGCGTTTCCTGCGGCGCACACGCCATCACCGCCATCACCGCGACGGCACCCAGCACGCGTGAACAGTTGAGCATGCCCCGGTGCCTACCAGATGCGCGTGCGCGCGTAAAATGTCACACACAACCACACCATGGGCGGGAAGGATGACAACACCTGCTGCTGCAGGCTGCTCGACAAGGCCACGGTGGACGCCGTTGATCCCAACGCGCCTGACCACGGCTGAACCCGTCACCCAGCTACTCCACGCTGGTCACCATTGCCGCGGAGGATGGGTTGGGGAAGGTGGCCGGATGTGAAGTGGCGTGCGCGGAGCTGGACACGCCCAACTCACGCGTCTTGATCCACCAGGCGCAGGTCCATCTCCAGGGTCTCCACACTCTTGAGCATGAGCGTGCCGTAGCGCAGGCACAATTCCACGGCGGCCTCGCGGGAGGGCAGCTCAAACATCCCAAACCCGCCCACCAACTCCTTGGACTCAGCAAACGGACCGTCCACCACCCGGCGTCCGCCGCTGCGGTCCATCTGAAAGCGCGTGCCTTTGGAGCTGGGGGCCAGCCGCACCGTGCCGGCCAGAAGACCCTGCTCTCGCAGCTCCTTGACCACCCTGGTCAGCGCCGCCTGCGTGGCAGGGCTGGCGGGTTTTCCTGCTTCGGTGTCCGGGGTGGCCTTCTGGAAGACAAGCGCGTTCCACGGCGCGTTGGGTGGTTCTGGCTCCATGCCCAGGTCCCAGGACTCTGTGGTCTTGGCCAGTTCCAACTGGCAGGTGCCCAGCGCTTCCCCAATGCGGGATGCGCAGTCCACGGCCGTGGCACGGCTGGGCGTGAGCAGCTTGAACACCGTGTGCACCAGCTCGTTTTCAGAGCCCGCAAAGGGGCCATCCAGAATGGTGCGCACCCCGTTGTTGAACGTGACCCGGGTGCGGTTGGCGCTCTTGCCCACGCCGGCCCCGTCCAGAAAGGTGCCGTCCTGCAGCATGGCCCCCACAAATTGGCCCATCTCTTCCACAAAGGCGGGGTCCGGCGGCGCACCGGCTTCATGGGTCTTGTCCTGTTTGTGCATGGCGAGAAATTTCATGGAGATCTCCTTGGGGTTTGCCTGACGACGAACGCAGCCGGCGGGTTTCGACACCACAGCGGCACCCTTGCGAGTGTTTGGCCTCTCAAACCTCACTGTCAGATGGCAAGCGTACCGTGGGGCGGCCCTCCGGGGCCGTCGGCGTTGAGCGCGCTGGTCGCATTTCAATCCGTCACGCGCTGCGCGCCGACGGCCACAGAGGGCCGACCCACGGCGCGCCGACGGCCACAGAGGGCCGACCCACGGCGCGCAGACCGCCACAGAGGGCCGACCCACGGCGCGCAGACGGCCACAGAGGGCCGCCCCACGGAGCGCAGACCGCCACAGAGGGCCGACCCACGGCGCGCCGACGGCCACAGAGGGCCGACCCACGGCGCGCAGACGGCCACAGAGGGCCGCCCCACGGAGCGCAGACCGCCACAGAGGGCCGACCCACGGCGCGCAGACGGCCACAGAGGGCCGACCCACGGCGCGCAGACCGCCACAGAGGGCCGACCCACGGCGCGCAGACGGCCACAGAGGGCCGACCCACGGCGCGCCGACGGCCACAGAGGGCCGCCCCACGGAGCGCAGACCGCCACAGAGGGGCGACCCACGGCGCGCAGACGGCCACAGAGGGCCGCCCCACGGAGCGCAGACCGCCACAGAGGGGCGACCCACGGCGCGCCGACGGCGTGCAACCTGATTGCAGAGGCGGCGCCCGGTTGTCTGTAGGAGGACCGGCGCTCTGGCGTCCTTGGTTACCCCGGGGACCACCCCTATCCTGTGCACATGCTGAAGGCGGGTCCCCATCTGGTGGTTGTCTTGCTGCTGGCCGCTCCGCTGTCCCTGGCCGCTGGTGAAGACAATGTGCTGGTGGAAGACCGCGCCGTGGTGGTGGTGAACCCCGCAGCCACGGTGGAAGAGCTGCTGCACACAGCGTCAGAAGCGTACGAGGCGCTGGAGTACGAAGTCTGCCTGGCGCACGCCACGGCCGCGCTCAGCCGGGCCGGCATCACGGATGATCAGCGGGTGACGGCGTATGCGCTGCAAGCGGGTTCGCACGCCGTCATGGGGCAACAACTGGATGCGGAGCGTGAGTACCGCCTGCTCATCCGGCTGCGCCCTGAGTTCAAACTTCCGGACACCACCCCGCCCAAGATCCTGGCCGCGTGGCGCGTGGTGGACGCGGAAGAAGAGCTCATCCGCCGCACCGTCCGGCACGCGCAGCGGGAGCGGATGATCAACGCCATCACCCTGAAGGTGGACGCACCACAGTCCCACCGCGGCGGGGCACCATTGGACATTCGCGTTAAGATATCGGATCCATATGCGGGGATTGCCCAACTGGTGCTGGCGTACCGCACGGAGCCCACCGCAGGTTTCTCAACGCTGCCGTTTGAAAAGCGCGGCGAGGACTTTGTGGCACGCTTCTCCGCTGCGCAGACCTCCTCCGAGGCTGGTTTTGCCCTGGACTACGCCATCCTGGCCCGTGATGCGGAGGGCCAGGTGGTGGCCTCCTCCGGAACTGAAGCTCTTCCCCAGACCATCCGGGTGACCGCAGGCTACAAGCCCGCGCCTCCGCTGTGGCGTCAGCCGGCATCATGGATCGTTGCCGGATCGTACGCGGCCGTGGTGGCGGCGGTGACCTCCGCGGTGGTGATCACGGCCATGGTGGCTTTCAGCAGTGTGGTCAGTGCCAGCTACCTGCTGGCCCGTGGTGACGGGACCGCCGCCGCGCCGCTGGGCAAGCAGAGGTTCCCATGAAGCTGGTTGGGGCCGCCCTCATTATGGTGCTGCTTGGCGGGTGTGAGGCGCTGCAGTCCATTCACTACGGACCGCCGGGGACCTCGCAGACCCACCTGGTGGTGACGTTGGTGCGGGGCACTTTGACGGATGAGGTGTGGGCCATCCGCTCCGTGGTGGATGCGGCAGGAAAACGCGCGGAGACCAGGCTCCCGGAGAACGCACGCGCCACGCCGCTGGAGCTGCCCACGCGTTACACCGTGGTGGGCAATCAGCTTGAAGGTGAGGCCACCGTGCACGTGGAAGCGCTGAACCGCGCGGGCCTGACGGTTGGCCGCGGCCGCAACACTGCGCAGGTGGAATTCCAGCAAGGTGTCCAGGTTGAGATCATCCTGGCGCCCGCATGTGACACGGACGCGGAATGTGATGACGGGCTGTTCTGCACCGGCGTGGAGTATTGCGCGGACGGCACCTGCCACAACGGAGACAAAGCGTGTCCCCGCTCTGAAGTGGCCTGCGTCTCCGTCACCTGCTCTGAGATTGACCGCCGTTGTGACCGGGACCTGCGCCACAGCCTGTGCGAGCCACTGGCGACGGATGCGGGCCTGTTGACGCGGTATTGTGATCCGCTCACCGGCTGCGCCGTGGGCCAGGGTTGTGAGGTGGCTGGCGAGTGCCAGGATGGCCTGGACTGCAACGGCGTGGAGCAATGTCTGGTGTGGCATTGCCTGCCGGGCCAGCCGCAGAACGTGGGTGATGACAACCCGTGCACGGTGGACGCGTGTGTGGAGGGCAGCGGCATCCGGCATTTTGACGTGGCTGACGGCACACCCTGTGAGACGCCTGCCATCACCGGCGGCATCTGTGTGGACACAACGTGCGTGGTTTCCATGTGCGGAGACGGCTACCAGGACGCGCCAACCGAGTCCTGTGACGACGGTGCAAACAATCCCAATGACCAGTGCAACGCGTGCAGCGGCGTGGCGTGGCAACCCAGTCTTCTGTTGGGGCTGGGCATCCATGCAGGCCTGTCCAACCGTGTGGAGCTGAGCTCACCCCATGCGCTGACATTTAATGCCAGCGGCACGCTGTTCATTGCGGACCGTCATCAACTCTGGCGCCGGGATGCCATCACCGGCACGGTCATGCTGCTGGCGGGAGACGTGGCACCAGGCTTTGCTGGCGACGGAAACGCGGCTGCGCTGGCCCGGTTCAACCAGGTGCACGGACTGGCCGCGTTGGGTGATGCGCTGCTGGTTGCGGATACGGGGAACCACCGCATCCGGCGCATTGCGGAAGGAAAGATCACAACACTTGCCGGATTTGGCGAGCCGGGTTTCAGCGGTGACAATGGACCGGCGTTCCTGGCAAGGGTGAATGCACCGCGCGGCCTGGCAACGGACCTCTCCGGTACCATCTACGTGGCGGATACCGGAAACCACGTCATCCGGAAGATCAGCGGCGGCACCATCACCACCGTGGCGGGCACGGGCGCGCCCGGTTTTGACGGAGACAACACGCCGGGACTGCAGACGCGCTTGCAGTCTCCATCCGGCGTGCTGGTGGACCGGGCCGGAAACCTGGTGATTGCTGACACCGGCAACAACCGGGTGCGCGTCCTCAACATGGTCACCGGCATGCTCAGCACGCTGGCAGGAAATGGTATGACCAGCGGCGGCGCGGTGATGGGCCTGGCCACGGAAATGGCGCTCAACGCGCCACTGGGCGTGGCGCAGGGTGGTCAGGACGAGCTGCTGGTGACGTCCAGAGACCACCGTGTCTGGCGCATTGACCGCAACGGTTTCATGTCTGCGGCCGTTGGCACCGGCACACCGGGACGCACGGGTGACAATGGGCCGGCAGCAGACGCAACGCTCAACCAACCGTCTGCGCTGGCCCTCAGCAACCAGGGGGATCTGGCCATTGCGGACACCGGCAACCAGCGGGTGCGGCGGGTGGATGCGCAGCGTGTGATCAGCACCTGGGTTGGGCTGCAGGGTCCGGTGTACGCGGGGTATGGATCATCACCGTTGACGGCGTGGATTGCCGGTCCTGCTGCGCTGGCGCTGGACGCCCAGGGACGCATCTACGTGGCTGAACGCCAGGGCCACCGCATCCGCCGCATCCTGCCAACCGGCGTTGTGGAGACTGTGGCGGGCACTGGTGAAAACGGTTTTGATGGGGACAACGGTGCAGCCACACAGGCCAGGCTGAGCTCGCCGGCGGGTGTTGCATTGGCCGCTGACGGTGCGCTGCTGATCAGTGACACCGGCAACCACCGCATCCGCCGCGTGGACCTCAGCACTGGAACCATCTCCACGCTGGCCGGCACCGGAGACCCCGGCTACCGCAGTGGTGACGAGAACCAGCCCGCGTCCCTGGCCCAACTGAGTGCGCCGTCAGGTCTGGCCGTGGATGGTGCGGGGAGCATCTACGTTGCGGATTCCGGGAGTTTCCGGGTGCGCCGGATCGCTTTGGCAGGTCAGCTCATCACCACGGTGGCGGGCAATGGGCTGTCCGTTCATGACGGAGATGGCGCGCAGGCGGTGGATGCGTCCGTGGTGCTGGTGCAGGGCGTTGCAGTGGCCATGGACGGGACGCTGTATCTGGCGGATGAGGGCGCCAACCGGGTGCGCCGGGTGGCGCCGGACGGCGTCATCAGCACGTTTGCCGGAACGGGTGCGCCGGCAAGCACGGGCAACGGAATGGCCGCAACATTGGCCGCCGTGCACGCGCCGCGTGGGGTGCTGGTGGACGGCTCTGACGTCATTGTGGTGGAAACTGGCGGTCACCAGCTCCGCCGGATTGACGTCAACGGCGTCATCTCCGCCCATGCGGGGACCGGCGCGGCGGATTTCTGGGGGGACTCAGAAGCAGCGTTGAATGCGCGGTTCAACGCACCGGAAGGCGCGGCCCTTTCAGCACAAAATGAGTTACTTATTGCAGACACGGGCAACGGCTTGGTGCGCCGGGTGGGTGCAGATGGAAAAGTGTCCACGGTGGCGGGTACGGTTCACGTGGGTGATGGGCCATTTGAGACGGCAAAACTGATGAACCCGTTGGCGTTGGCGCATATTGCACCGGGCCGAATGCTGGTGGCGGACGGCAGCAGCGGAAGAGTGCGACTCATCAACACGAGCATCCAGACGGTGACCACGGTTGCCGGGTATCCGCACGGCGTGGGCACAAACCAGCGCGCGTCCATGGGCAGCCGCTTCATCCACGGTGCAGCGGGTGTTGCGTGGGACGTACTCCGCCGTCACGCCTACGTGACGGAGCGGGAGGGCCACGTCATCCACCGAATCACCATTCCCGACGTGGAGGTGCCATCAGCCTGGACCATTGAGACGTTTGCGGGTGTGCAGGGGGACGGGCGCCGCGTGAACGGAACGCTGGCGGCAGCGCGCTTTCTGGGGCCCGCCGGCCTGGCGTTTGATGCCACAGCCCGGCGCCTGCTGGTCACGGAGACCGGAGGTCATGATGTCAGGAGCATCAAGGTGGATGAACCTTCCGCGCCCGACTGCGTTGTGGTGAAAGCCAATGAAGCTGGCCTGGTGGGGTTCTCGGGAGATGAAGGCACGGCACTTTCCGCGCGTCTTGCACAGCCGAATGCGGTGGCCGCAGCGTCGGACGGGGCCATCTTTGTTGCGGATACGGGGAACCACCGCATCCGCCGGATTGCGCCGGACGGCACACTCTCTCCGCTGCTGGGAACAGGTGGCCTGGGCAGTGCTGGCGTGGGGGTACCAGCGCGGATGTTCACGGCGTCCGCACCGCGCGGACTGCTGGTGGATGGATGGGGCAACGTGATTTTCACGTCAGAAGGCAGCGTGCGGGTGGCCAATCCGGTGCCGGGTGTTGCGGTGTTGACCGGCAATCTGGAGGAGCGGTTGTTGCACGTGTACGGCGTGCCCCAACAGGAGTTCCCCGCGACGTCAGCGCAGTGTCTCAGCGGTGTCTCCGCGGAAGCTGCGGGCTCCCCGGTGTTTGTGACGGATGCGTGCACCGGTTTCCTGGTGCGGGTTGATCAGCAGTCCATCACCGCTGCTCCGTGACAACGGAAAGTGGTTCCCCGGCCAGGCGCTACAAACAGGTCAAAGGCGGCTGGGGAGTGCGTGGCGGGTGTACACGCAAACGCCGGCGGGTGCCTGGGGCGCTGTCTCAGGGGTGTGACCGAGCGCGCAGTATATTGCCTATAGCATGCACGTCGTACGCACTATACTGCATGCTCCTTGGAGCCCCCGGGCCCGCTCCCCCATCCGCCGCGCAGCCCTGCTTCAAGTGTGTGACGTTTGGCGCGCGTTCCCGCTTCCTGACGGACCCACCCCTAAAAGCCCTGCCACACCTCAGCCCGCCGCCGCCCGGTTCAACCGCCGACGGCCCCGCTTGTTGATTCACTTCCGGGAGGAGCGGTTCGCCAGGGCCCCGGGCGCAGCCCGTGACGACGGAAATCAGGGCTCCAGCGTCACTTTCATCTTCACCAGTTTTCCCGGCTGGACGGTCACGGGAACCACCTTCTTGAGGTTGCTGGCTTCATGGATGAGCGTGAGCATGTGCTCACCCGCGGGGAGCTCAAGCTGGTAGATGGGCGTGGTCCCCAGATCCCGTTTTCCGTCCAGAAGCACGCGTGCCCACGGCGTGGATCCCAACGTGATGTACCCGGTCTTGGCCGCGGCCGTGGACGGCGCGTCTGTAGACGTTGCACGTGGTGGACCTGGCTGCACCTTCACCACCTCCGGCGCAGGCCCGCTTGACGAGGAGGATTCCGTGGATGTCCCAGCGTCCGGGTCCGGATCCGTTGGCGCAAACACCTGCGTGGACCACTTGGACGCCGGCGCGGAATCCACATCCTCCACGTCATCCATCAGTGAACCGCTGGTGCCTGGCTGCTGCACGTAGAACAACATTCCGGCCAGCAATGCGGCCGCAGCAGCCACCAGCACCATGGGCCCTCTGCTTGAAGAACGTGTTGCCTGCGCCGTTGCAGCGGCTTCCGCCCGGCTTGCTTCCAGCGCCACCGGACGTCCGGGCACCGTGGCAGCCAGCGTGGATGACGAGGGTGGCGGCGTTGCCGGACGCGCACGCTCCGGCGTGGTGCCGGGCTGACTGGGTGTGTCCGGCACCAGTGGGATGGCGGCGTTGTCCGTGTTGCGCTCCCGCACCTGCGCGCCAACCAGGGATTCCACGTAGGCGCCAAGCTTGGGATTCTCGA
>Ga0163144_10024361_pt1 | contig 11873 bp, 11 predicted proteins | sample OliLak19BULKMAT1_FD_123175 | JGI IMG/M metagenome (GOLD analysis project Ga0163144, IMG submission 123175) | Freshwater microbial mat bacterial communities from Lake Vanda, McMurdo Dry Valleys, Antarctica - Oligotrophic Lake LV.19.BULKMAT1 | ecosystem: Environmental > Aquatic > Freshwater >...
GCCGAACCGTCGCCCCTTACCTGCCAGCCGGTACGGTAGGCCACTGATTGTGCGACTGCCGACTGCAGTTCAGGACCTGCACGCGGCAGCCGGCCACGATCGGCCACCACCTGAATGCGTACGGTCTCGGCCAGTGAACTTGGCGAGGCCACGCGCCAAGTGCAGGCAGAAATGCTCAGGACCGCGAGCAGCAGTCCGACCAGTCGGACCGCGCGACTCATTGGCCGAGTTGCCCGGCAGGTGCGGGCAGCTGTTCAGACAAAACCTGGGCTTTGGCCGCCTGCGGCGACGTGCGGTCGCGTTTCACCACCGCGGCGGCGTAGTACCGCGCGCCGGCGTCGGCATCGGTCAGCTGCGGCGGACGCTTCAACCAAGCCAGCCACCACGGCCGCGTCCGGGCCGTATACCACATGGCGACCGACAGGTCACGATCCTGCAGCCAGCCGCCAATGCGCTTGCGGTAGGCGGTGACGAGGGCGGCGCGGGCTGGATCGCCGCCGGCTTCCAGTTCAGCGAGGTCAACCAGATCGCGGGCATCAAGCAGCGCGCCGACGTCATAATCAGCGCCTTTGTAGGTCACTAGATGCGATAACGCTTGTTCGATCACCGCCTGGAAGACCAGCGGACTGTCAGGAAAGCGTTCGAGAAAATCCTCGTAAGCGCGGCGGGCCTTCCAGCGGTCTTCACGTTCGCCGGACAGCAGTAGGGACCGCGCCAGGCCAAGGGCTGCGCGTGGTGCAATCTCTTCGCGGTCGCCGTTCTTGGACAGAAAACGGAATACGTCATCGATGTCGTAGACGAAGCTACGCCCGTCGATACGCACGACCTGGCGAGGGTCTTCGACATCAAGATCCACCGCAGCTTCGAATTGCTGCAGACGCTCGGCCATCTCCAGCGTGGTACGCATGGCGGCCCGCAGGTCTGGGTAGTTTGGCAGATAGAACCACAGCTTCTGCAATTCATTCAGGGTGCCGCGCACTTCGCTCTTGCCGGCCCGGCAGTTGAGCGTGAATGCGATCACCTCGCCGGTATGCGAGCTGTACGGGTGCTCTTCGAAGGTATCCTCGGCGATCCAACGTGCCCGGGTCAACGGGCTGACCAGCCAGAGCTGGTACCAGGCGCGACCGCCTTCGGTGCGCATGCGTTCGGCCTTGGCAAGTCCAGCCAGGACAGCGGCGTCGGCGGCGGGATCGGCGGTCGCGGTAGCGCTGCCGATGCGATACTGGGCGGCTTCTCGCATAAACGTGCTGGTACGTCGTTCTTCCTGCTCATCGGCATCAAGCGCATCTGCGCTCTGAATCTTGGGGTCGCCGGCGACAGCCAGAGGGGCGATCAGGACGAGCAGCAGCAGCAGGAACCAGCGCATGGGCGGACAGTCTGCCGACTCAGGAGCGCCGCGCCACCCGCCAGACCAGCCGGGTCGCTCCGGTGCCGCCGGCGGCCAGGGCGTCGAGGATACGCCGAGTGCAGGTCGTCCGCAACTCGGCCAGCAGGATGCCGTCGACCACCTCCAAGGTGATGGTGCCGGCACGCATGGCGAGCGGCTTCACCTTGCCGTGGGCCGACGCTGGCAGGGCATCGCGCAGAGCGGCATTGATCCGCGTGAAGCGCCGCATGGCGGCAAATTCTGGGCTGCGCTTGAAATCTTCGACCAATCGGCCGAGATCCTCGGCCCGGCGCCAGCCCTCTTTGGGCTTGGCAGCAAGCCGTCGGTCGCGATCGGGATCTGAGATGGCCATGCCGTCTCTGTGCCGTCACAGTTTCGCGGCAATTTCGCTGAGTTCAGCCAACTGCAGGATTTCTGCGTCCGGCTGGCAACCGTCGAGTTGATCTTCAGGATAGATCCGTTCGGTGCGTCGTAGGCAGGTGCGGAGTCCGTGGGCCCGGCCACCTTCGACATCGCGGTAGGGATGGTCGCCAACGTGGAGCATCTCGGCCGGGGCGCAGCCGGCCTGGCGGATCGCATCGTTGTAATGATCCGGGTGCGGCTTGATCCAGCCGACCTCGCTGGACAGCGAGTAGAAGTCGACGTGCGCAGCCAAGCCGTGGCGGGCAAACCAACGTCGCACGGCGAACCCGGGCCACGGCACATGCGACAGAATGCCGATGCGGTAGCGCTGGTGCAGTGTGCTCAGCACGGCCTGCACATCAGACATCGGGATGACCGTGTCGGTCATGCGGTCCCAGGCGCGCTCCAGGGCGGGGGCAAGGCGGGGATCCTCGACCGTCAGGCCGGTGGCGGCGATCCAGCCGCGCATCAGGGCCGGGAAGTCCATCTCGCGCTGCTCGGGATTGCGCGTCGGGTCGGCGGTGGCGTTCCACTCGGCTTGCAATTCACGCAGGCAGGCTTCCGCCCAGGCGTGGTCGGCATGGCCGCCCACGGCGAACACATCGCTGGCCAACCGGCGCAACAAGGCGCGTTCGGTGGCGATATAGGGCATGCCCCAGTTGACCGCCAGGGTGTCGCCCCAGTCGAAGGTGATGACTTTGATCATGATGCGGTTGGACGCGTACGTACCTGGCAGACGAATTTGGCAAGGTTGGCCCGGTGCTTGATCAGGACCAGGGCCGCCAGCAGCGCGAGGAAGACGAGGGTGGGCAGCAGCACCGGACGGGCGGTTCCGAGATAGGCCGGCACCACTGCCAGAGCGGCAACGATTGAGGCTGGGCCGACCGCGTCGCTGCGTTTGAGCCTCAATACCAGCCAGACCAGCAGCCACGTGATCATCCAGCAGCCGAAGATGACGCCTGCGGTTGGAGGGGCCAAGCCGACCAGGACGCCGAGGCTGGTCGCTACCGCCTTGCCGCCTTTGAAGCCGTGGAAGCAGGTGAAGACATGACCGAGCACCGCTGCCAGGGCGGTGGCAATCGGCAGGAAGCGCAGGATGGCGATGTCGGCCTGATGCTGCATCGCCTGGCTGAGCACCAAGCCCGCGATCAGCGTCGGAATCAGGCCTTTGGCGAGATCCAGGGCGAAGACCGCCGCGAACCAGTGCCAGCCCAGCACCCGACCGGCATTGGTCGCCCCGAGGTTGCCGCTCCCGAGCGTGCGCAGGTCCTTGCCCTTGATCCGTCCTGCCAAGTAGGCGAACGAGATCGAACCAAGCAGGTATGCGGCCGGGACAAGGAGCCACCACATCGAGATTATCTCCGCTTGTTCCGACGTTCCGGCGCCTTGCGCTTCTTGCGTTCCGGGGCCTTACCGGCGCGGACGCTGGGTACCGCCTGACGGCGTTCACTAAGACCAAGTTCCTCATCCTCGTCGTCAGGATGACGGGCCAGCGACTTGCGCGCCGGGCCGATCACATCGCGATCATCGAGGGCATCCATGCGGCGATGGCGGTCCTCTTTGCGTTTGTCGACCGCCATGCGCACAGGCAGGACGAGGCCGGCGTTGCGTTCAGCCTTGGTCCGGCCGCGCACGACGCTGTGCTTGTCCTGTTGTTCGTGGAAGCGGCTGTCGCGCGCCTTGAACAAGATGCGCAGGGGGACGCGGGCGAACTCGGCGGCTTGGCCGCGGATGAAGTGTTCCAGGAAGCGCGAATAGCCCGGTTCGATCCAGTCGGTGCGGTTGACGAAGACGATAAAGGTTGGCGGCTGCGACTCGGCCTGGGTGGCGTAGTAGATGCGCGTCGGCAGTGGGCCGACCTTGCGCGGACGGCGCTGCTGCACAGCCGCCTCGATGATGCCGTTCAGTACCGACGTGCTGATACGCGACTTGGCCTCTTCCTTGAGCTGGGCGGCGATGCCGAGCAACTTGTGGACATCGAGTCCAGTGGTCGCGCAGGTGAACACCGACGGGGCGTAGGCGAGGCCGGGCAGGCGGTCCTGCAGCCACGTGAGGTAGGTCTGCTTGCTGGCGTGCGACTTCTGCGCGAGGTCCCACTTGTTGACCACCAGGATGGTCGGCTTGCCTTCAACTTCGACGAAGCGCGCGATTTTCTTGTCGACGGCCGCGATTTCGTCGCTGGCGTCGATCACCAGCAGGATGACGTCGGCGCGACGGATTGCGCGTTCAGTGCGGCAGGCACTGAAGAATTCGAGGTCATCCTCGATCATCTGGGTGCGCTTGCGCAGCCCGGCAGTGTCGATCAGGGTGAATGCGGCACCGTCGCGATCCAACTGGACGTCGACCGCATCGCGGGTGGTCCCCGGCATATCGGCGACGATCACGCGGTGGTCACCGCACAGCGAGTTGGTCAGCGATGACTTGCCGACGTTGCGGCGGCCGACCAACGCGAGACGGATGCGGCCGTCGTCCGGTTCTTCCGGAGAGCCGTCGTCCTTCATTGCTGGCAGCTTCTCAGCCAAGTGCTCAAGCAGGCTATGCAGGCCGGTCGCCTGCGCAGCGCTAATGGTGTGCGGCTCGCCCAGGCCGAGTTTCAGGAACTGGAAGGCGTCTGATTCCAGGCCGTCGTGATCGACCTTGTTGACCACCAGATCGACGCGGTCGTGGATCTTGCGCAGGTTGGCGGCGATGTCGTGATCGAGCGGCAGCAGTCCGTCGCGCACATCGACCAGAAAAATGATGCGGTCGGCGGTGGCGATAGCGCGCTCGACCTGCTGATAAACATCGCTTTCCAGTTTGCGCTCGTCGACCACGCCGATGCCGCCAGTGTCGACGAGGTCGAAACGGACGCCGTCACGCCGGACTGAATGCAAGATGCGGTCGCGGGTGGTGCCGGGCGTGGGGTCGACGATGGCAATGGGCTGCCCCACCAACCTGTTGAACAGGCTGGATTTGCCGACATTGGGCCGGCCGACGATGGCAATGATGGGGCGCATAATGGAGGAAGCACGATACGGCCTTTCCGGGGAAGGCCAGCGGCGTCAGCGCGTACCGAGGGCCGCATCCAGGCGGGCCCGCAACTCGACCGCTGGTGGATTGGTAAGCCCGGCGATCAGGTCGCGGGCCGCGCGCAGCGCCGGGTTTCGTTCGGCCGGGGCGAGTTCCCCACGCTCGGCAGCTTCTAGTGTAGCTCGTGCGGCCAACAATTGGCCGAAGCGAGGGGTATTGGTGGGGATCTCAACTCGAGATGGTGGAGCGGCATCACTCATGGCTGCGGCGATGGCTGGCGCTGCTAAAGCTACAGCTGTGGGCGCCGGGGCCATAACCGGTGGGCTTGCTGGTGCATCCTTGGTGGCCTTCGATGCCGCTGGGGGTTGAGCATCCTGACGGCGCCGTTCGGAACGGGCCGCGACAATCGGTTCAGCAGGTACGTCGCCCGCGACAGCCTCGCTGGCAGCTCGGCCCTCAAGCGGTTTCGCCACCATTGCCACGGCAGGTTCCTGAGCGGTCTGTTCGGCCAACCTCCCTTCGCCAGCGCGCGTGGTGTTGGTCTCCACATCGGCGATCACGGGCATCGACTTGGCCATCGGAGCCAGCGCAGCCGGATCGGACCGTTCCTTGGCCATCAGCTCTGGGGCGGAAGCCACTATCGGGGTCGAAGTTTCCACCGGACCCTCGACCAGACTGCGGATCGTCCAGCCGGCGACGCCGGCAACCAGGACAGCCGCGGCGGCGCAGGTAAGCATCGTCCAGCGGCGGCGCGAGCGATGGCGGAACCAGGCCTGCCGAGCGGCGATTTGGATGGCCTGGCGATGCGTGGCGTCGAGCGACGTTGGGGCTGCCGGACCGCACTGCAGCAGTTCGGCGAGCCGCGGGGGGAGGTCGTTCATAGCGCCATCCCCGCAAGACGGGCATCGTTGCGCAGCCGGGTGACCGCCTGATGCAGGATGACCCCGATGTGGTTGGCGGTTTTCCCCAATCGGGCGCCGATTTCGTCGTAGGCTAGGCCATCGCGGAAGCGCAGCATGACTGCGGCGCGTTCCACGTCAGGCAGGCGATCGACGGCGGCCCACAGCAGGCTGGCGTCGTCTACCGCGGTGCCCTGCGGCGGCGTTGGTTGCCGGATCTGGTCGGGCAGGGGGGCAGCCCGACGTCGACGCAGCATGTCGAGGGCGGCATTGCGCACGACGGTGCATAGCCAGCCGCCGACCGAGGTCCGTCCGCCAGATCCGCCCACCACGTCGGCCGCATCGCGGCACATACGGACGAATCCCTCCTGGACGGCATCCTGCGCAGCTGAGGCGTCGCCCAGCAGGGCGTGCGCTGTTCGCAGCAGGTCGGCCTGATGGCGTTCGACGAGGGTGGAGACAGCCCCTTCGTCACCGACATCAAGATACCGCTGCAGCAGGGTCATATCGTTCTCTGCTGGATCTACGTCCGTGGCCACGATGTCTTAGCGTGTGTGGCCCTTGCGGACGACAAGCTGCGCTTGGCTGCTCGCCCTGAGTCTGGCTCTGACCTTGTTCAAGTGCTCAGACAACTGCATACGACGGGACCGTGGCGGTATCCGCCACGGTCCCATACGTCAGCGACGTGTGCCAGTGCTTCGGTTCAGAAATTCGCCTTCGGTACCTGCATGCCGAGTCCGTAACCGCCGGTGTGCTGGCTGATCTTCAGGATGAAGCGGTTGACGCCCGCCTTGAGCTGCACGGTCACCTTGTCGGCGCCGGGGTTATAGCCACGGCCGGTCTCGTGACTGTGCACAACTTTGCCGTTGAGCCACACGCGCACGCCATCGTCCGAGCCGACGCCGATGACCGCCTCGCGGGCATGGACCGAGGTGACTTCGGCGTAGCCGTAAGCCAAACACCATTCCGCCGGCGCCAGGTTGGTGGCCAGATCGACGAGGCCGCGCTTGGCCGCCTTGACCGACTTCCAGCTCTTGCCGGCGATGGCCTGCTTCACATCAATGGCGCCTTCGCCTTGCGCCAGTGCATCGACCGGCCCGACGGTGTCGATAGTGGTCTTATTCTTCTCACCAGGGAAGGGCCCAATGACGTGCCATTCCTGCACGAAGTCGCCTTCTGCATCCTTCTGCACCTTGTCCCAGCTGGCGCGCAGGACGCTGCTGTCGACCTTGGGGAAGGTCTTGCCGCTGGTGGGAACCAGCGTCTTGGCCTGCAAGGGTGGCAGTTCGTCACCGTAAGCGGCGATCATCTCGTCGCACATCTCGACGATCTGATCAGTGCGCATCGAGGCGGCACAGAGCGGGTCGAACATGCAGGCCTGGTAGACGTGGTCGCGGCGGCCTTCCATGGCGGCGCGGATGAACAGCTCGTGCTGGCTGATGTGCGGCTGCATGTAGGCAACCAGTTGTGGCGGCAATTCGCCGATCTGGGCGTGGTGCAGGCCGGTCCGGTCGACCAGAGTCGGCGCCTCGACGATGGCAGTGCGCGGCAGGTTACTGATCGTCCCGCCGTTGACCAGGTTGCCATAGATGACGCTGGGCGTACCGGTGACGATCGAATGAATGATGGTCGAGCCGTATTCGTGACTGCGGCACGGTGCGACCGCAGGTTCGGCGCTACGGCTGAAGCCCTTGAGGCGGTCGAACTCATCGACGATGCCGTCGCAACGGCGCAGGTACTCGTCGATCGGGATGTCGAATTCGTCGATGGTTTTCTTGCCGCGCGGGATGAACCACGGGTTATATTCGGCGTTATGCTCCGAGCTTTCGGTGATGAAGTGCCCGAGCCGCTTCATCAGTTCGAAGCGTACCTTGTTGGAGCTACGAATCTTCTCGTCCTCCATCGCCTTGAACAAGCGTGGGTAGAGGTCGACCCCGTCCTTCTCCATCTTCAGGTAGAAGGCCATGTGGTTGATGCCGGCGCAGATGAACGAGACCTTGTGCGGATCCTCGCCGATGTAGCCCATCAGCTGGTCGAAGGTGCCCTGCACGCTGTGGCACAGGCCGACCGCTTGGATGCCCGAGGTGCGGAACACGCTCTGCATGTTCATCGACATGGGGTTGGAGTAGTTCAGCAGCACGGCGCGCGGGCAGATCTCGCCCATGTCCTTGGCCATACCGGACAACATCGGGTAGGTGCGCAGGGCTCGAAACAGCCCGCCGGGGCCAGTGGTGTCGGCGATGGTGAAGTTGAGGTTGTATTTGCGCGGGATTTCGAAGTCGACCAGGGTCGAGTTGAAGCCGCCGATTTGCACCATGTTGATGACGAAGTCAGCACCCTTGAGAGCCTGCCGGCGGTCCATGGTGGTTTCGATCGTGGGATTGACGCCCAATGCCTTGGCTGTCTTGCGGCAGAGGTTGCCGGCGACTTCGAGGCGTTCAGCGTCGATGTCCATGTAGGACAGTGTGCAGTCCTTGAACTCGGGCATCCCAAGGATGTCACCGGTCAGGTTGCGGGCGAAGACGACGCTGCCAGCGCCGATCATAGCGATTTTAGTCACGGGGAGGGCTCCTGTGCCTGACATGCTAGGCAGGGCCAGCCCTCAGTGCATGAGCGTTGCGTGACCAATCGTGTGCAGAATGTGATATAACCGACTAGGCCCTCTGAGAGGATGGATCAGCCTGCCGCACCGCGACAGGCCAACCGATAGGCGCGTGGTCCTTGGCCATGCTTGGCCGCGAACAAGCGATGCAGGCGGGCGCGTCCCAGCCCGCAGCCGGCAGCGATCTCGGCAACCGGAAGATCGGTTAGGGCAAGCTGACGTTCGGCCCAACGTAGGCGCAGGGCGGTCAGCAAATCGGTCGCCGTGCCACCCGTTGCTAAGCGGATGCTACGGCTGATGTGCTCGCGTGACCGTTTGCTCAGTCGTACCAGAGCCGAGATGCCTTCGGCCAACAGCGGCGGTTCGGCGCAACGTTCGATTGGGGCTGCCAGCCAGGCCGGCGCATTGCGCCACAGATCCGCACCGTGCGGCCGAAGGCGGTCGAGCAGAGTGCAGAGGAAGGCGTCACGGGCGAGTTCGTCATCGGGACCGCAGCGCAACATCTCGATGCGGCGACCGAGGGCCGCAACGTCGTCTTTGGACAATCGGCGGACAACCGGTTCCACTCCGTCGCCCCACAGTTCGCGGCAGTCGTAGCGCTTCTCAAGGGCACGCAGCGTACTCGTGGGGAAGGCGATGTTGACGATCACTCCGACGTGGCCTTCAACGCCGTGGATGTCGTGCTCGTGACCAGGACGGACCAGCAGCAGATCACCAGCCGTCAGCAGTCGGACGCTGCGACCACTGTCGTGGCGTACGGCGCCCATCTCAACCCACATTGCCTCGGTGAAGTCGTGGCTGTGCCGTCCGGACGAGTGGCCGGGATGGTAGAAGCCACGGGCGACGTGGCAGCCCCCTGCCAACGGCTGCAAATCAGTGAAACGAAGGACTCTCATATCACCCTAGAATACATGACTTCACGTCTAGAGCCAGTGTCCTCTCGGCAGACACCCACACTATAGACATGATCGCAACCTTGCCAACGACCCCAACCGGCCGTTTACATGCATCCGACATTGAACACTTTCGGCGTGAAGGATACGCCTTGCCGCGGGGTCAGGTGTTTCCCGCAACGGACTTTGCCGCGTTGAAGGTCAGCTTCGAAGATCTGCTGGCCGACTGGGTCGCCTTGGGTGGTAGACCGGAGGCGATGGATGTTCCGCATTTCTATCATCCGGAACTCATGCGCTGGCTGATGCACCAGGCGGTGCTGGACCTGGTCGAGCCGATCACCGGCCCTGACATCCTGTTGTTCTCCAGCCACTTCATCAGCAAGCCTGCCGGTGACGGACGTCGAGTACCGTGGCACGAGGACAGCGCGTATTGGCGGGGGCAGTGGGATCCGATGGATGTCGTGACCGTGTGGCTGGCCATCGACGATAGCGATCTCGGCAATGGATGCATGCATGTGGTGCCACGTACGCATGGCAACGGATACAGCGATTACACGGATCTGTCTGAAAAAGCCGTATTCAGCAATGAGATCAAAGCCGGCACCTTCGATGAGCGTTCGGCAGTGCCATGCATCCTGAAAGCCGGGGAATGCAGTCTGCATCACGCGAAGGCGATCCATGGCAGTGCCGCCAACACCAGCAGCCGTCGTCGTTCCGGCTATACCATGCGTTTCATCAGCGCCGCGGCGCGTTTCAACGCAGAGAAGAACACCGGCGGCATTTTTCAGATTTACCAGGCTCGCGGCCGTAATATCGCCGGCAATCCACTCGCGGATCCCACGCAGGTTAACCAGCAATGGATCGACCGCTTCGGTGTCGCTCCCCCGAAAGGCCATTGATCAGATCTCGTAGCGCGGCCAGCTTGGCCGCCCGTCCTTCGGGGCGGTCCGCCCAGTGGAATTGGACACCCTGCATCTGCGGCCTAGTGACGTTTTTAACGCCCCCGTAAACTGATCTGGGTTGCGCTCGTGATGACGTGACTCCGGACCCAGCACAGCTAGGGTCTACCCATGTCCCGATCCAGTCAGACCTACGCCGGCCAATTCTTCGGCATCCTGTTCACCGTCGGCCTGCTCCTGGCGGCCGCCTATGGCATCATGCGTTGGGTCGGAGTCGATCCGGGCTCGATTCGCGACTGGGTCATCGGCCTGTTCGTGCTGTGGTGGCTGATCGTGGTGGTGACCCTGCCGTGGGACCTGTACTTCAAGGCGCGTTCGGTACTGGTCGATGCCGCACGTTCGCGCAAGGATGGGATCACGGTCGCCGAGTCCGACCTCGGCTACGTCGCGCGCTGGGCTTCTTGGTCGCTGCGACTGGCGATCATTCTGCACATCGTCTCCGCGGTCGGCTTCTGGCTACTTGCCGACTTCGGGATCTACCGACTGGGCTACTACGCGTCGGGAGCTTCGCTCCTGGCCATGGGCCTGCGCCCGGCCGGCCGCGCCTACGAATACCTGTCCGATCGACTTGCCAACATCGGACGCGAGGTGCATTTCCCGCGTGACGATGTACTGGCCCTGCACGAGCGCATCAACGCGATGGAGGGGCAGGTTAAGGAAATGAACCAGCGCCTCGACCTGAAGGACGACACGGCCTGGGCCGCCACCATCGAGGCCCGCCTTGTGGCAGGGACGTCCGAACTCGAGCGCCTGCGTGCTGCCGCCGAGGACGCCCGTCGCGCCAACGACGATGCGCACCGCCAGCTGGCCCGCGACGCTGAGGGGGCCGCGGCACGCATGGCCGAGGACGCCCGCGTTCTCAACAACGTGCGCGAGCTGGTGCGCTTCTTCAAGGAGGCCTGACCCGCAGGGCCGCGGTGGCGGAGCCCCTGAGTTGTCACGGCACAAAAAAGCCCCAGGCGAAATCGCCTGGGGCTACGGACGGCCAAGTTGGCCGCGCTCCGTTTAGACAGCCTTCATCGACAGGCCGATCTTGCGCGTCTCGATATCGACGTGCAGGACCTTGACCTTGACCTCTTGGTTCGGCTGGAGGTCTTCCGGCCGCGAGGTGCCGAGCTCGGAGACGTGCAGCAGGCCTTCGAGGCCGTCGAGGATCTCGACGAACACGCCGAAGTTGGTCACTTTGGTAACCTTACCGTCAAGCACGGTGCCCTTCTTCAACTTGTCCGGGATCTCCTTGATCCAGGGATCCTGACTGAGCTGCTTCATGCCCAGGCTGATGCGCTGACGCTCGCGGTCGATCTCGAGGATGATGCACTTCACGTGATCGCCCTTGTTGATCTCGGGCGACGGATGGGCCAGCTTCTTGGTCCAGCTGATGTCGTTGACATGCAGCAGGCCTTCGATGCCGGGCTGGATCTCGACGAAGGCGCCGTAGTTGGTCAGGTTCTTGACCGTGCCTTCGACGTGGGTGCCGACCGGGAACTTGTCGCGGATGGTGTCCCACGGGTTGTTCTCGGCCTGCTTCATGCCGAGCGAGATCTCCTGCTTCTCGTGGTCGATCTCGAGGACCATGACCTTGACCTTCTCGCCCTGCTTGACGATCTCGTTCGGATGCGTCGGGGTGCGGGTCCAGCTCAGTTCGCTGATGTGGACGAGGCCTTCGATGCCGTCTTCCAGCTTCACGAACGCACCGTAGGTCATCAGGTTGACGATCTCGCC
>Ga0163144_10024362_pt1 | contig 11873 bp, 13 predicted proteins | sample OliLak19BULKMAT1_FD_123175 | JGI IMG/M metagenome (GOLD analysis project Ga0163144, IMG submission 123175) | Freshwater microbial mat bacterial communities from Lake Vanda, McMurdo Dry Valleys, Antarctica - Oligotrophic Lake LV.19.BULKMAT1 | ecosystem: Environmental > Aquatic > Freshwater >...
AAGACCCACCCGAGCGAACCCGCCGACTCCGCGAGACGCCCCCACGGGCCCTTCCACCAAAACTCCTCGCGGACCCAATGGCACCGACGGCACCCACAAGTGACCGGGTTGTTTTGACAAGATCGATCCATCGCAAATTCTCCGCAACAGACAGCACGCTCCGCTAGTTTGATTGTACCCGCAAAGAGGTTTTCAGTCAAGTGCAAAAGTGGAAAAATGCCGAGGAAAATAGGAAAAAAAGGGGAGACCGGCCGGAACCGGCCGGCCGGTTCCGGCCGGCCGCGAAGCGGCCGGACGGAACCCGATCGGCCGCGATCCGGATCAAGGAAGGAACCAGGCCGATTTGAAGCGGAAATTGTTCTGAGCGAGCCTAGTGTCTGTTTTCCAACTCACCCCATCCGCCAACCTCTCCTCCCCACCGATCATTGAGCGGAAACGAATCCCCCAATGGCAGTGGATCGCGCCGTCAAGGTGGAGATCGGTGATCGTGAAGGCTTTGCGCAACGATCACCGATACTACCTTGACGGTTCGATAGACCGCCCTTGTGGGATTCGTTTCCGCCATCCGATTGGCTGTTGGAGAAGCATCGACGTGCGCAAAATGTCAAGACAAATCATTCCGGCGTCTTGACGCCGGATGGTAGGCAGGAGTGAAGAGGACGCAGTCCTCTTCTCCGCGAAGCGCTGAGTGAATTTGGAGACGTGATTGGTGGGAGACCTGGGCCCAATCGCCCAAGCAGCCTTCATAACAATATTCCAGAACTCCAGTGATCGCCCCGAAGGACGCATCGAGGCTTTGCGAAGATGCGTGTGGACGCATCGAGGCTTTGCGAAGATGCGTTTCTTCAAACATTATGTATTTGATCTGTCTTACATGAATCGTTATGCAACACTTAGCGCCGACTAAGTCCCCGCATTAGGCCCCACTTCTATCTCCGACTCCCCCATCGACACCAACTCCTCGGCCTCCCCCACCATTGTCTCCGTCTTCCCACCTATCACCGCAATCCGCCGAATCGGTTGTTCACCCACACCACCCAATACCGACGCCGCCGCCAATCGAGCCTCCGGAAACGGCGCTAATGCAGCCAATAATTTCTGCATTGTCAATGCCAGTTCCCCAGAAAAAACATTGACCTGCGAAACCTGGCTCGCCGGCAGTACCACCGGCTTCGGCGTGCTCGACCAACCAGGATCGCCAGGACGTTCCTTGCCGGGACCGCTGCGAAGCCAAGCGACAGGGTCTTTCTCGAACAGGGCTTGTTCAGCTTTGAGGCGTGCTTGTGCTTGTGCTTCGAGGACGGCGAGTCGGAACATGCCGAAGAGGGAGCGGGTTTTGACGAGTCCGGTGTTCATCCATCGTTCGTAGAGCGCGGCTGGCAGTCCGATGGCCTGGGCAGCGACGTGTGGGTAGGCTCCTTGTCGGATGAAGGCGCAGATGGCGCGCTGATAGGTCATGTCGGCGGTGGAATTGGGTGGAAAGTCGTTGGGCTTTAGGTTGGCGTGTTGACCTTTGAGTTTGCGTGACGGCGCCATGTTTTGATTTGCGTTAGAGTAACAGCCAACATGTTCTGATTTGCGTTAGAGTAACAGCCAAACGGACAGACGCCCTAGAAGCCGGCTGGGGGTATCAACCACAACGGTCACCAGCTTTCGGCTCACATCGCTCGTCCGGGCAAGGCGTCGGCAACAGTCCCGGAGTCTTGGCGTGTTTGACGGGCGCTTCTTGTCGCTGTGCGGAGCTTGGCGGTGGGTGAAGCGCACACCTTGGTTTGGCAGTCGTGGCCTGTTCCGCTGAGGTGTCGCTTGGCGAGCCTTGTCGGTTTTCGGCTGCCGGCGTTGGTACTTCAACGGTGGGATTGGGTGATGCCCATGGGGAGGATGATAGCAGAGGTCGTGCGTTATGCGCTCAGGGATTGAGCAGAGGGGCGCGCAGCGGCGCAGCGGCGCGCAGCGGCGCGCAGCGGCGCGCAGCGGCGCGCGGGCGAAGCTCGCTTGGCGAGCGAAGCCAAATGGCGGCTGGTCCTCCTGCGTATGTAGGAGGACTAGCCGCAGCGAGCGAGAGAGGCGAGAACTACGAGATCGTGAGGAGTTTCACATGCGTAGGCTGGAGACGACCGCCGGCGCGATGGTTCTCGTGGACATCGGGACGAGCAGCAAGGCGGCGGCGGCGGGACGAGCAGCGGCGGGACGAGCAGCGGCGGCGGCGTGATGGCACGTGAAAGCGCCCGACTTGTGTTTGTTGACCTGGAACAGCAACACTTGCCCTGGACCGAGGGGGGTCGCCGATCCGGCGACCCCGCCGCCGCCGCCGCTGACGCCTGAAGGGGCGATCAGTGGCCGACGCTGACGCCGGAAGCCGGAAGCAGGCGATCAGTGGCCGACGCTGACGCCGGAAGCCGGAAGCAGGCGATCAGTGGCCGACGCTGACGCCGGAAGCAGGCTGGCGGGCGCAACACGAGGAGACAAGGGCGGATCGAGCAGCCCACGCCGAAGGCGAACGCGGGCGGGGCGGCCGCGATAGGGCGGCCAGAACTGGCCGCCCGCGCCGCGAGCCGTCCCCCGCAGGATGCGGGATCCAGGCCGCTCGCGGCCCACCGATTGCGGCAGGATGCCGCCGCCGGCGGGACGCCGGCTTATTGCCGCTCGCGGCACGCCAGGATGGCGCACGACGCGAGCAACGCGCGGTCCCGGCTCGGCGGGTGTCGCGCTTCGCGCTCGAGGCCGCGACTCGACGCGCTTCGCGCTTCGCGCTCGAGGCCGCGACTCGACGCGCACCGCGCTTCGCGCTTCTGGTCCCGGCTCGGCGGGTATCGCGCTTCGCGATTCTGGGCCGCGATCGACGCGTCGCCGGCTTGTTGCCCCGCGCTCGCCGCCAACCGCCGCCCAATGGCCTGAGCTATTGCTCGCCCACTTACCCCGCTGCCCAACGCATGGCGCTGTATGACCGTGGGTGTGAATGTGGGCGTGAACGGCGCTGTGATGCGCTGACCAGCGCGTTATTTGGGCGTGAACGGCGCGTGTTATTTGGGCGTGAACGGCGCGTGTTATTTGGGCGTGAACGGCGCGTGTTATTTGGGCGTGAACGCGATTCTGTTTGCGTTACGGTTTTCCAATGATTTTCGGAAATACGCGTAAATCGCTACCTATCGTCCTTCGTGCGCCGATTCGAGAAACGTCTGGAACGGCTGGAACGGCCTTCATGGGTTTTCTTACTGTCAGCGGTGGATCATTCCAACGCTTTTGAGAGCTTCGATATGTCGGCAGGAGCCGGGCCATTTCTGGCGTTTTCTCGCGGCTCGGAACTCGAAGCCGGGGCATTGGCATTGGGGTTGGCCTTCGGTGTTGAAGGCGACGACGTAGCCTTTTGGCATTCCTTCCTTGGCGAGGGTGAAGGCGTTGTCGGGGACATTGATTGTGAGGGCGTAGCGGTCGCCTTCGATGACGATCAGGAGTCCGGCGGCGATGGTGTCTGTCATGGGATGGTCCAGCCTCCGGCGCGAGCGCTGTCGATGATTTGATGGACTCGCTGCCTGGAGATTCCGAACTTTGTGGCGATGTCGGTGCGGGATTGTCCGTCGAGGGCATGTCGGAGAATGGCGAACGACTCGGCGGCTGGTCCCAGCATTCGGCCGCAGTGAACGCCGTGTTCTTGACAAGCGCTTCGGGCGGTGCTGATGGACATGCCGTGCCGGCTTGCTGCTTCGGCAAGTGTCAGGCCTTCCTCAACGTCGCGAGCAATCGTTTGGCGGCGCTTGTGACGTTGAGCTTGGCTTACTCGCTGGATGGTTTGGTTGTTCATGGGCTGGCTTCCGGGGTGCGATTTCGGACGATTCGGGGGCCGATCGGTGGACTGGGCGAGAGTTGACCCCGCTAGGCCTCGGCGCCTGTCGGCGGGGCGTTGTGGAAGTGCGGGCCGCGCTCGCAACACGGCTGCCTTCCGTTGTAGCACGGCTTCGCGGTTATTGGATGCCCCACTCCAACCCCTTGACATCGTTTTCGCGCAGGCCTTTCGCGAACTGCCGAAACGCCTTGGGCGACATGGGCGCCTTGGGCGACATGGGCGGGCCGCTGGCGATGGACATGGCTGCGGATCGGTAGGGCTTCCCGTGCTGGTCGAGCCGGCGGCGACCGATGGTGAGCTTGAAAACGTGCGTGGGGGTTTCGTGGAAGCGGACAAACGGCATGGATCGGCTCCTGGTTGGGTGCTGGAATGGGTGACGGCCGGTCCAATGGACCGGCCGTCTGCGTTGCTTTTAGGAGGAGTGCCATGGTCGGCCCGTCCAGCGTACCGCGCTGCCCGCAATCCGCCAGCTAGGTTGCGTTACTTTTGGTGCGATTGCCGGTATCGGCTGCGAGGATGGCCCGCGCTTGCTCGATTCCGTCAGGCGTCAGGCGGACGCGGACGCCGTAGCGCCGTCCGCTGATCCGCTGGACCAGTCCCAGACGGACCAGCCCCGTCCGACCGCAGAGCGCGTGTTCGGCCCGTTTGCAGTCGGGGAACTCGGGATGGTTCCGCAGCGACAAGAGTGTTGGGAAGGCTTGCCAGGCCGCGACCGCGACCCGGTCGAAATCGATGCCGGAATAGAGCGCGCTGTCGTCGCAGCCGTCGCCGGAGAGGCGGTACAGGCTGGTCAGGATGATGTCCTGGTGCGTTCGGCGCGTGACTCGGGGCGACTTCGGGCGGGGCGGTGGGTGGGCGAACGGGATCGGCGGCGGGGTGAAATCCTTCGGCAACAGTTCCATCGTGCCGCGACAGATGCCCGTCCGGCAGCGGCGCGACGACCGTTCCGTCTTGGGGGCGATCTTCGACAGCCGTGCGCAGACGTGGCAGCGTAGCCAGGGCATGGGCGTCTCCCGTGTGTTAGCCGACGAGCCTTGTGGCGTCGCCGATCGACAACTGCCCGCCGATGTAGCGGAAGCCCGCGGTCAATCGGGTGGTTGCGTGCGTGACACCGGACGACTCGCGCCGGGTGAGCGCGAGCGACGGCGCTCGCGTCATCGTCCAGTTCGGCGACTTGCGCCGCGAAGCGATGAAGCTGGGGTGCGTGGTGGTCGAGCGCGCTTCGTAGCCGAGCGCCTTGAACGCGGCCGCGGCGGTGTCCGCCAAGGTCGAACCGACGCCGCAGCCCTGGAAGTCGGGCAGCACGACGGTTCGATGCTCGCGCTTTGCCGGCCGGCCGGGTCCCAGGAACGGCAGCCAGGCGCTGAAGGCGGCCACTCGCGGCTCGAACCCTTCGATGGCGACCGTGGCGAGTAGGCAGCGGGAGGAACGGTTGATGGCCTGGGTCAGATAGTGATGGGCAGCGAAAAGCGGCCACGCATGAGTCGCTGTACGAGCCACTGTGACGTGAATAGGTGGCCTTCGCTGAAGCGACCTCCATGCGAACGAATTCGCGTCGGGGCGGTAGACCCAATCGGGCTGCAGCCATTCGGTGACGTCGTCGTGGCAGGACACGGCGACGAACTTCAGGTTGCGCGCCCGGATCGCCTTGGCGACCGCGGCGGAACCGACCCGCGCGACCGTGCGATCGACGACTGACGTGAACTCGTCGCACACGGCGATGGGCGACGTGGCGGTCGGCGGCGGCGGCGCGGGATCCTCGGGGTCGATGGCGCAGGCCGCGCCGGCGGTGGCGAGCAGCCGGGCCAGGTCGGCGCGGAACTGCTGGCCGGTCGAGAGCGCCCGGTACGGCCGCAGCCAGGCCGGCGGGCTGCTGAAGCCGACGGCGCAGAGCGTGGCCGTGATTTCGCGGACGCCCAGGTTGTCCGGGAAGCCGTCCAGGATCGACTTGGTTTTCGGCCAGTCGCGCAGGTCGTCGTTCCACAAGTGGGACTCGCCGGCTGGGAACAGGTGCCGGGCGACGGTGGACTTGCCGGCGCCGCTGGGGCCGGTGATCAGGCCGATGTTCCAGGGCTTGTCGTCCAGCGGCAGGTTGACGTTCCAGGAGACGGTACTGAAGCCGCCGGCGGATAGGTCGAACAGACTGGCCGCTTGTTGCGAGCGTGCGGTGGCGTCGATCTTGGTTTCCAGGGTGATCTTCACGTGCCTCCTTGGTTGGGCGCTACTTTGAACCGCGCGCGGCTGTGTTTGAAGATCCGGTTGGCGACGTTGAGCCAAAACTCGTTCGGCGCGCCCGTGAGTTCGGGGCCGAGTTCGACGCTTTTGCCTTGCTGGGCCAGGTCGATGCAGGCGTCGATGGTCGCCATGCGGATGGTGTTCGCGAGTTGGACAACGGGATCGGGACTGACTGCCATGTGCAACCTCGCCAAGCGGTCGAGAAGGGAACGGAACAAGCGATGCATTGCGAGACCTTTGCGTCAGGAAATCAGCGGTTTGCAGGTCAGTTTTTGCTTCTTGAGCTTTTCCAGCAGGTCGGCCTGATGCCTCTCGTTGCGGCAAGTGACGAGTATCAGGTATTGCTCGGGCGTCGGCGTGTCGTCCTCGCGCTCTTCCGGCTCGGGCGGTGCCGGCTCGTCGCCGAGGCCGGCCCAAAACGCTTCGAGCGTGGCGTTGTCGGTCGTGGCCATTTCGCGCAGTTGCGCGAGCGCTTCGTCGTCGCGGCCGGCGAGCGCGGCGGTCGGGTCGAGGGAGAGAAGGAGCTTGCGCGCCTCTTCGTCGTTCACGTCGAGGATCTCGACGGTGACGCTCTCGTCGGGCATCCATTCGCGCCGGCCGTGGCCGTCGATCAGGGTCAGCGGGGCGAGTTCGCCCAGGCTCCGATCGTCGTCGGCGACGTAAGCGACGACGGAACGCGCGAGGCCGACTTCGTCAACGAGCGCCAGCACGGCGGCGCGCTGATGCTCGGGATGCGTCCGCCAGTTGAGCGGGTGGGGTTTGAGGTCTGCGGCCTTGACCGTCCGGTGGGCGACGATCCGGTTGCGGGCGTGGCTATTCATGTCACTCGCTTGCGGCGATGAAGGAACTGGTTCCGTTCAGGTTCAGGTTTTCCATTGTGAAGCTACCGACGTCGGGCACGTCGATCTGGACGGGCGCGGCCAGCATTTCCTCGGTGAAGTTGGCCGTGATCTTGTCACGCAGTTCGGCCCAGGTGCAAACCATCAGCGGTCTCCGTTGCCGTTGCGATAGCTCGAGGTCGCGCATGTACACGGGATGGGGTCTTTCGCAGGCACGCCAATGCCTCGGGCCATGAATTTTCGGTGGGCGCTCGCGACGTTCTTACGGCGCAGTGCCCGGCAGCCGGGGCAAACACACGTCAGCGGGCGGATCATCGGGCGTCTTCGGGAATCAGGAGGTCGGGCACGTCGAACAACCCGAGCGATCCGCGCGCGGCTGTCGGGACTATCCGCTTGGCCTCGACGATTTCCCAGCCGAAGCGATCCGGTCCGAAGTCGCCGAAGGCACGTTCCTGATCGCTGACACGGGCCTGCATGAAGGCCACGGGATGGCATTCCAAGAGTTTGACGGTGCCGATGAGCATGCCGATGGGGTACTCCTCGTCGTACCACTGCTGCAATTCTTCTGGCGTCGCATTTGCTGGTGGTTTGATCACGCCGCGAAACGGCTCCGCGAGACATAGATGCTTGAGTTCGTAGGGGAAGGTTTTCGAGGAGACGATGGCGAGGCGGCCGCGGTGGCTGGTTTTCCACGAGCGCGTCTCGAACTTTTTCAGGCCGCGGATGACGAGCGTGGCCCACGGTTGTTTGAGCGACAGGGCTTTCAATCGAGTCTCCGGTGGATGAGGGTGCGGGCAGCCTTGCCTCACGAAACTTTGCCCCCGGCGGGTCATTTCGGCGGCTCTTTGGGCAGGAGTCGGCTGACGGTGTCGATCAGGGCCAGGACCGCGGTGAGGATGCGGCGGATTTCCTCGACGTGCAGCGGCAGTTGGGCAAACAGTTTGAGCAGTCCGGGCAGGCCGCCGGCGGCGGACAGGAGGCCCTCGATGCCGACGGGCGACGGCTTCGGTTTTGGATCGGGAAGCGTCCGGTTCCGCCACCAGAAGCCCACGGCGGTCAGGATCGCGGCAGAGGCCGCTCCCCACGGGCCATATTGATTCAGGCTTTCCATCAGTTCCTCTTGGGAGTGCGTAAAAATGCCACCGCCGCGAAAATCCCGGCCAGAGCGGTCAAGAGCCAGGCCAGCGGTGTCGCTGGCGGTGTTGCGGCTGGTGGCGGCGGGTCAGCCGGTTCCTCCGGCTTCGGGGCAGGCACGGCTGGCTTTGGCGCCAGCGGGTCCGGGTCTTTCGTCGGGTCGTAGTTGGGGTTCGCCTTGCGCAGCGCGGCGCGCGTCGTGGCACGCAGTTGCTCGGCGCCGGCGAACTTCGTCTGGCGGTACAGGACGCGTCCGTCGGCGGCCTGCCATGAAATGTGCGGCGTTCCCGTTGGGCAGAAGCCTTCGTCGTCGGTCGCCCAATGGTTCTTCGCGCTGCACCAGAGCCGGACGTGCGGCCGCAGTTCCTCGCTGTCCGGCCCGTTCCAGGCGTCGATGACGGCCTGCTGCTCGGCCTGGGTGCCGAGGACGACGAGCCATGCTTTTTTGCTGTCGTCGCTGAGCATGTCCGCGCCCAGTTCGGTGAACACCTGGTAGGACGGCACCTCGCGGCCGTTGATCGTGTAGCGTTCCTTCGGGATGGCGGGCATGTTGGTACGATCGACGCCGTGGTTGTTTTCCGATGTCAAAGGGGAGGCGGCGTCGCCCAGCGGCGGTTTCTCGCCGGGGTCGGCGACGGCCATCGGTTGAGCGGGCGGCGGCACGGGCGGCTCGTTGCGCGGTGGACTCCAGGTTCCCCGGAAGGCGTCGTAGTCGCGGTATTGCCGGGCCGTGCGGTTCCAGCCGCCCAGAATGGCGCTGTCCCGGCGCAGGTAGAGGCGGTTTTCGTGGCCGGGGAATTCGACCCATTCGTAAGTGACTTTCCGGCAGAATCCGCTCACGCATTCGATCCGTTCGACGGTTCCGGCAATGGTGGGCCCGGTGGGCTTCGCCGTCTCTGGCGGCGGCTGCTGGGCGATCAAGGCGGCGGCGAACAGCGGTAGGAATTTGTTCATGGGTGCCTCGTTTCGCGGAATGGGCGGCGGTGACGGGTTTAGCCAGACGAATACCCAGGCGTTGGTGCGGATGGGTTTGCCGAAGGAGTCCGCGCCGGTTTTCATGCGCGTGACCAGTTCGCCGCGGCTCATCCACTCGTACCGTTCGGCGCCGGGGAAGTTGTTGTCGAGGACGGCGCTTGGTGCGCCGAAGCGCGCGATGTTGACCATGTGGTTCATCGCGCTGCCGCCGTAGCGCGGCGAGTAGCCGTAGGCGATGGCCGGACAGCGGCCGGTCAGGTCGCACAGTTCCAGGATCGCCTCGGGCGTGTCTCCTTCGTACTGCACGAACCTCGGTTCGGGCAGGCCCTTGGCCTTGGTGTAGGCCAGGATCAGGGCGGCGAGTTTCTTCGGGTAGCCGCCGCCGGGGTAGCGCTCCGCGCACCAGTTGCGAAAACCGTTCCAACCATTCATGCCCTGCCAGTCGGCGGAGTGTTCGGCGGACGTGAAGACGCACATGCCCGAGCCGTCGAGTTTGCTGCCGATGTTCTTCATGTGCCGGTCGCCCGGCAAATCGCAGGTGACTTCGTGACCCTGGAAGGCGCGTCCGCCGACTTCGGACGGCCCAGCGGCGGCGATCAAGGGGGTTGCGAGTGCGGCCAGGGCAGCTTTGTGGATCTTGTGGAACATGACTTGGAGGCTAACACAAAGCCGCGTTTAAGCAATGCGCGTCGCGTCCGGGCACTCCGGGCAGAAGGCGACGAGCGGGACGCGGGCGATGGAGCAAAGGCCGTGCAACCTGCACGCCCGCACGACGCGATTGATTCAGCCGTGGTCGGTGTGGAGGACGTCGCCGCGCAAGGCGCAGCGCGTCCAGGCGGGCGCGGGAAGGTTGGCCTGGTCGTGCTGGGCGATGGTCCTTGCCAGGTTGGCGACTTTCTTCAGTGTTCCCGGCGGCGCTGGTTCGTGGTCGGCCAGCGCGCAATCCCTGCATGATGTCGCCGTCACGCCGCGCGTCGCGGTGATTTTCTCGCTGAGGCAAGGAAAGCGACTCTCGTTCTCTGGACCGCGCCAGCGGCAGGTTGGGAGTTCGATCATGCGGGTGTCACGTCAATGGTTTGGGGTGCGTTGTAAAACAGGTCGGTAGGACACATCAGCCTCATTCTGTTGACGCCCAGACACGACCATTCATTTTTCGGCAGATGGTAGCCGATGGTGTGAATGATCGTGCCGGCATTCGTGTAGAACTTGAAGCCGAGGATATAGGAACAGCCCGCCGCGTTGTTTGTGCCGAGGGGCATACAGATGGCGCCGAATCCAATCGTCCCGTTTTCACCGGGCTGCTGTGCCAACAAACCAAGGTTGCACGGCCGCATGCCATTGAGCCCGCCATCGTACGTGGGCGAACACCAGTGACCGCATTCCAAGTTGCTGATGGTGTAGGTCGCATTCCCAAAGATCGGCCCCGGTTCCGTGAAATTGCCAATGCCGGAAATGCCCGTCCTGTACTCATTGGGGGAGGACTCGCACTCGTATGGACAGCAGTTTCCGCGACTTGGAACGGGTGTGATGGTGGGTGGGTAGCCCGTGACATTGGTGGCGTACCAGAACTTCATGACGTTTAGGGGGTCCGGGCCTCCCGCGTTCCCGCAACACTTGAAATCGTCGCGGTGAAGACGATAGGCCAGCCTGACCGGCCCCGTGTCCGCGGGAAAGCAATCATCGCCCGTGACGAGCATCACCCAATGAGGATGTTCGTATCGGAGTGAGGCGTTGTAAGTCAAGAGGTTGCTCCTGGGCGTGGTTTCCCAGACGCAAATAGTTGCCAGGTTCAGGTCGTACCATCGGTTGATGCCCGCGGTCGAGTCAAAGGGTCCGCTCGGGCATGTGGGCGGCACCACCAAGTCGTCGAGTCGAAACGTCCAACCCGTGGGATATTTCAACGCGCATGGGCAACTTGTTTCAACGGAAAGCCGCATGAGATAGGCGCGGTTCCATTCCGGCCGCGGCCGGCCGATCTCGACGTACACGATGCGGTAGAAGCGTTCGTCTTCGGGGTCGTACAGCCGCCCCTGGGCGGCGCCGGCGGGGAAGCTGTCGGTGAGGCTGAAGCGGCTCGGGTAGTCGAATACGTCGGTCCAGAACAATTGGACGGTGTTCTGCTCGCCCTCCTGCCCTTCCCAAAACCAGCGCCACGACGGGAACAGGTGCCCCGGCACTTCCTGGTTGGGCGGGTCGTCCAGACTGACGCCTTCGGCCCAATAGCGCATGGTCGATTCGCCGAAGCGCTGTCTGGGCGGAGCGTCGAATTCCCACGGTAGGCGCGGCACGGTTACAACTCCCGGCCCGCGCCGCGGCGCAGGTAGACGCGCAGGTGCGCCCGCGGCGTGCCGCGATCGGCGTGTTCGATGAAGAGCGGGTAGTACGGCAAGCCGTTGGGCAGCGGGTTGGCCGGGTCGCTCCCTAGCGGGAACTGGAACTGCTGATACAGGTGCAGCGGCGGGATCGTCTTGAACAGCTTCGCCTGGAGCGGATACAGGTAGAACTTCGTCGAAGTGAATTCGAGCGTGCCGTCGTCGGCGACGCCGGGGCGTGCGGCGGCGTGCGGCGCGGGCCACGGGTCTTGGAATGCGGTCCCGAGCAGCGGCACGATGCGGAAGTAGCGGGTGAGCAGCACGTGGGTCCACTGGAAGCGGGTGTCGCCCTCGGCGGCCTCCTGACCGGCGGCGAAGGCCGACGTGATGAGCGCCGGGCCGTGGATGGACGGCGCGTGATTGAGCAGCCCGGAGACGACGGGGTAGAAGGTGAACTGGCAATTGGCGGCCGGCAGCGGCTTGGGGGCGCCCGGCGGCTTGGCGGCGGGGCGCGGCTTGCGCGGCTTGCGCGGC
>Ga0163144_10024363_pt1 | contig 11873 bp, 7 predicted proteins | sample OliLak19BULKMAT1_FD_123175 | JGI IMG/M metagenome (GOLD analysis project Ga0163144, IMG submission 123175) | Freshwater microbial mat bacterial communities from Lake Vanda, McMurdo Dry Valleys, Antarctica - Oligotrophic Lake LV.19.BULKMAT1 | ecosystem: Environmental > Aquatic > Freshwater > Lake...
CAACTGAACGTGCTCATCACGCAGGGTTTCGCCTTCAGCATTGATGGCGGAGTGGTCGCGTCCTTCAACTACGCCGTGCGCCTCATGGAATTGCCGCAGGGCGTCTTCGGCGTGTCGCTGGCGACGTACCTTCTGCCCACGCTGTCCGCGCTGGCGATGGATAAAAAATATCCGGAGTTCCGCTCGACGCTGCGGCAGGGCGTGGGCTGGCTGACGTTCGTGAACCTGCTCGCGTCCGTGCTGCTGGTGTTGCTGGCGGAACCGATCGTGCGACTGCTCTTCCAGCACGGGCGGTTCGATGAATTCTCCACCGCCCGCGCCGCCGGTGCGCTGGCCTGTCTTGCTCCGGGGTTGGTCGCCTTCTCGCTGGTCAACATCCTCGCCCGCGCCTTCTACGCGCTGGGCGATACGCGCACGCCGATGTTGATCAGCATATTCTGCCTGGCGGTGAATGCCGCGCTGGCGCTGGCGCTCATCTGGCCGTTCAAGCAGCAGGGTCTGGCCGTCGCGAACACGGCCAGCGCGGTGGTGAACCTGGCGCTCCTGTGCTATGCGCTGCGGCGCAAGCTCAAGACCCTCGAGTGGTCGCCGCTGAAGAAACAATTCCCCTCACTGCTCGCCGCGGCCTTGGTGGCGGGCGTGGCGGCGTGGGGACTGGCGCGCTGGTGGGGCGGTCGCTTCGGCCACGACACGACGTGGCAGCGGCTCGGGGAAGTCTTCGTGCCCATGACGGCGGCGACCGTGCTGTATCTGGCGCTGGCCGCGTGGCTGAAAACCGGTTTCACGGAGGAATTGAAACAGATGCTGCTGGGCCGAATCCGACGGACGAAATCTTGAGCAAGAGCTTCCGCAATCCAGCGTGGCTGGGCGTCATCCTTGGCTTCGCGCTGGCGATGATGACGGGCGGATCATCGGCGGGCCAGGTGCGCCTTGCGCCGGAGTACCGCGTCACGCAGTGGCGGGTGGAGGATGGCCTGCCGCAGAGCAGCGTGCAACGGATCGCGCAGACGACCGACGGCTATCTCTGGCTGGGCACGCTCTTCGGCCTGGCCCGCTTCGACGGGGTGAACTTCAAAGTGTTCGACCTCGGCAACACCCCGGCCATGCAAGGCGGCGACGGCTCCGTCGAGGCACTGGCGGCCGGTGCGAAAGGAGTGCTCTGGATCGGCACCTCGGGCGGATTGCTGCGGTGGAAAGACCATGAATTCACACTCTACAACAATGGCCTCCGTGCGCCGGAGGTGAGGGGGCTGTGCGTGGCGCGGGATGGCACGGTGTGGGTGGGGCATCCCCGCGGCGTCTCGCAGGTGCGCGGTGGCGTGATCTCGCCGGTGACCAACACTCCTCTTTTTGACGGCGCCTCGACGAGCCACATCCTGGAAACTCGCGACGGCGCCATCTGGTTTGGCACCACCCAGTCGCTGGTGCGGCGTGATCCGGCGACCGGCCAGTTTGCGGAATTCAGCCTTCCCAACGCCACGAACAGCACGGTGCTCAGCCTGTACGAAGATCGCCGGAGCCGGCTTTGGGTCAGCATGCAGCAGCGGCGCGAACTCTACTGCATCCAGAGCAATCAAGTGCGGATGCTGAAGCCGGAGTTGGGGCACCCAGCCATGGACCGGCATCTCGGAGCCTTCACGATGGTGGAGGATCGCTGGGAGCAACTCTGGGTTTCCCTGCGCGTGGGTGGCGGCATGCACCGGATGACGGACGATGAACGGTTCATCCCTTTCAAAGATGAACGAGGACTCATCGTGCCCGAAGCCATCTGCTCGCTGGAAGATCGAGAGGGCAACTTGTGGCTGGGCACGCGCACCGATGGATTGCTGCGGCTGCAAAGGCGACGCGTGCAGACCCTGCTTCATGAGGATTCCCCCCGACTCAACAATGCCTGGTCCGTCTGCGAGGGCGCCGACGGCACCATCTGGGTGGGCACGGATGGCGGCGTATGGCGGGTGCGTGGTAATCAAGTGGACATTTTGCCACTGCCGAACCGGGCTGATTCCGTCATGGCCTCGCGCGCCGGCCCGGTCTGGACCGGACAGCGGGAGGCTGGCTTGATCCAATGGGATCCCAACCAGTTACTTCCGAAGTTGGTGACTCCACTCACGCGGGAAAAATCACGCGTCAGCGTCATCTACGAGGATCGGGCCGGCACCATGTGGCTGGGCACGGAGCATGGCCTGGCCCGGCGTCTCAAGGAAGGTGGAGTGGAGTGGATCGGGGAGAGTGAGGGGCTGACCTCGCGGGATGTCCGCGCGATCCTGGAAGACTCCCGCGGCACCCTGTGGGTGGCGACGATGGGGGAAGGGCTGTTCTGGAGAACCAACAACCAGTTCCACCGCTTCGGCACGGCGGAGGGGCTGTCCCATAACAATGCATGGGTTCTGCACGAAGACGCCACAGGAGCAATCTGGGCGGGCACCGAGCACGGACTCAATCGCATCAAGGATGGGCAATGCTTCGTCTTCGCCACCACCAACGGGCTGTTCAACCACACCATCAATCATTTGCTTGAGGATGCGGCTGGGAATTTCTGGATCAGTTGCAACCGTGGCATCTTCTACGTCGCAAAGTCCGATCTCGAGGCGGTGGCTGCCGGGCGCAAGTCGCGGGTGCAGTCCTATGACATCGGTGAGCGCGATGGGATGCTGGCGGGCGAGACCAACGGCGAACGCCAGCCCGCCGGCTGCCGCTCCCGCGACGGCCGGCTCTGGTTCCCGACCCCGCGCGGCGTCGTGGTCTTCGACCCGGCCCGGATCATCGCGGAACGTAAGGCGCAGCAGGAGTCACCGCCCGTGGTTATCGAACATGTTTCCATGGGCGAAAACCGCACCCTCCTCGGCGATGGCCATCCGGCCATGCAGCCGGTGGAACTGCCGCCGGGCTGGGCAGGCATCCTCCAGATTGACTACACGGCCAACAGCTTCGCCGCCTCATCCGGGATTTGCTTCCGCTACCGGCTGCGCCCCATGGAATCCAAATGGTTCGAAGCCCAGGAGCGACGGACTGCCCTTTACCACAACCTCAGCCCCGGCAGCTACCGCTTCGAAGTCGTGGCTTGCAACCGCGGAGGCGAGTGGGCCAGTGCCCCGGCCACCTTCGACATCACCCTCCTGCCCTTGTTCTGGCAGACGAGGTGGTTCAAGGCCTTGTGCTTCGCGGCCACGTTGATCGTGGTGGTCATCGCCCTGCTGCACTACGATCGGCTCCAGCGCCGCAAAGCCCGGGCCGTGCAGGAGCGGGCCATCGAATCCGAGCGCATGCGCATCTCGCAGAACATTCACGACGAACTTGGCTCCAGCCTCGCCAGCATCTCCATCCTTTCCGATCTCGCCGGCAGGGACGCCGCCCTGCCCGAGGCATCGCGCCCGCACCTGGCCAGGATCGCCGGGGGCGCCCGCGAACTCATCGCCCGCCTGAGCGAACTGGTTTGGTCCACCAGCCCCCGCAACGATCCCATCGAGCAGGTCGTCGATCATTTCCTCACGCATGCCAAGGACTTCCTGGAGTCGGCCGATGTGCGCTGTCGTTTTGACGTGCCGCGCGTGCTGTCCCGGCAGCCGCTGCGCAGCGAGACGCGCCACCATCTCTTCCTCGCCTTCAAGGAGGCCCTCAACAATGTCTGGCGTCACGCCCGCGCCTCCGAGGTTTGGATTCGCGTCCGGTTTGATGAAAAAGAGCTCACCGTCATCGTCGAGGATGACGGCCGCGGCTTTGATCCTGCGGCGCCCGTTTCCGGCCATGGCCGGGCGAACTTGCAAACGCGCATGAAGGAAGCGCGGGGCCGTTGCGAGTACGAGAGCGCCCCGGGTCGCGGCACTCTCGTGCGGCTCGTGGTGCCCATCGCCTGATCTGCGCCGATCCGCGTCCGCAGTCGCATCCGTGGTCATTGGAATCTGGACCTTGGTCATGCCTTTGAAGTTTGAACCTTGGACTTTGAACCTTGCCCGCGCCTCCCCCTTTTTGGGGATTGCCCGCGCCGCGGTTTATTGCCAGTGTTCGAGTCGCTCCGGATGCCTCTCACTACACAGGACACAAATTCTGCCACGCCGTCCAAGAACGGCGGTGGCATCGCCGTGGCCATCGTCGAGGATGGCGCGAAGCTGATTGAAACCCTGGCCGAGTTGATCAATGACACCCCGGGCTTGTGGTGCGTGGCCCAGTCCACCACCGCTGAAGATGCCATCGAACGGTTGCCCACCCTGAAACCGGACGTGGTGCTGATGGATATCAATCTGCCCGGCCTCTCCGGCATCGACTGCACGCGGCACCTGCATGAAACTTTGCCGGATGCGGCCATCATCATGCTGACCATCCTCAAGACGGATCAGGAGATCTTCAGCGCCCTCGAAGCCGGCGCCAGCGGCTACCTGCTCAAGGGCGCGACCAGCGATGAAATCATCGAAGCCATCAAGGATGTTCACCGTGGAGGCTCGCCCATGACCAGCGCCATTGCCCGGCGCGTCATCCAGACGTTTCAGGAGCGTGGGGAAGAGAAGCGGATCTTGGAGAGCCTCTCACCGCGCGAGACCGAGATCATCGAACTCGTGGCCCAAGGCTATCAGTACAAGGAAATCGGCGAACGGTTGGACATCGGCAGGGAAACTGTCCGCACCCACTTGCAAAACGTGTATCGCAAGCTCCACGTCAGCAACAAGGGCGAAGCTGTGGCCCGCTTTTACGGCAAACGCTGAAGCTCCCCCCGGGGCGAATCCCGCCATCGCGGCGGGTTCGCCCGTGAGAAAACGTTATTCCACGAACTTGATCGCGCGCGACTTCTCTGAGCGCTTGCGCTGCGAGTCATCGAGGATCTTCTTGCGGAGGCGCAGGTTCTTGGGCGTCGCTTCCACGTATTCATCCACGTCGATGTACTCGAGGGCGCGCTCAAGGCTGAGCTTGAGCGGGGCGTTGAGCTGCGCGCCCTTGCCGTCACCCTGGGAGCGCATGTTGCTCAGGCGCTTCTCCTTGACCGGGTTGACTGGAATGTCGTTCTCGCGGGCGTTCTCGCCCACGATCATGCCGACATAAACGTTGTCGCCGGGAACGATCATCAAACGGCCGCGTTCCTGCACCATGTTCAACGCGTAGGTGGTGGCTTCGCCAGTGTCCATCGAAACAAGGGAGCCGTTCTTGCGCGCCGCGATTTCGCCGCGGTCCTCGCCATACTCGTGGAAGAGGTGGCTCATCACGCCCATGCCCTTGGTGGAGTTGACCAAGTCAGTCTCGAAGCCGATCAATCCGCGCATGGGCACGAGCGCCTCGACGGAGACGATGCTGCCGACGTGGTTCATGTTCGTGATCTGCGCCTTCCGGCTGGCCAGGTTCTCCATGATGTTGCCGAGGTTTTCGCTGGGCACTTCGACGAAGAGTTTCTCGATGGGCTCGAGGGCGTTGCCGTTGGCATCTTTCTTCCAGAGCACTTCGGGGCGGGAGACGAGCACCTCGTGGCCTTCGCGGCGCATCTGCTCGACGAGAATGGCGATCTGCATCTCGCCGCGGCCAGAGACGGCGAAGATCTTCGGGTCGCTGGTCTGCGCGATGCGCAACGCGACGTTGGTGCGGATTTCCTTCACCAACCGGTCCCAGATGTGGCGCGCAGTGACGAGCTTGCCGTCCTGCCCGGCGAGCGGCCCGTCGTTGACAGCGAACTCCATCTGGATGGTCGGCGGATCAATGGGGATGTAAGGGATGGCGGGGCGAAGTTCGGAATCGCAAATCGTCTCCCCGATGAAGACATCCTCGAAGCCAGTCAGCCCCACGATGTCGCCCGCGTGGGCTTCCTGCACTTCGATGCGTTTCATGCCCTCGAAGTGAAAGATCATGGTGATCTTCCCCTTGGTGATGCGGCCGTCGCCGTGGCGGCAGATGGCGGGATCGCCCACCTTCAACTTGCCTTCGACGATCTTGCCGAAGGCGATACGGCCGAGGTAGTCGGAGTAATCGAGGTTCGCCACAAGCACCTGGAAGCCGTCGCCGGCCTTGGCGCGCGGCGGGGGGATGTGCTTGATGATGGCGTCAAAGAGCGGCTCCATCGTGCCGCTGACATGCTCCAGCTCGACCTTGGCGTAGCCAGCCTTGGCCGAGCAGTAGATGAACGGGAAATCCAGTTGCTCGTCGGTGGCGTTGAGCGAGACGAACAGCTCGAACACCGCGTCCAGCACCTTCTTGGGCGTGGAGTTGTCGCGGTCGATCTTGTTGATGACCACGATGGGCTTGGCGCCGGCCTCGAGCGCCTTGCGTAGCACAAAGCGCGTCTGCGCCTGCGGGCCGTCGGTGGCGTCCACCACCAGCAGCACGCCGTCGATCATGTTCATGATGCGCTCGACCTCGCCGCCGAAATCCGCGTGGCCGGGGGTGTCCACGATGTTGATGTGGTAATTCTTGTATTTGAACGCGGCGTTCTTGGCCCGGATGGTGATGCCCTTCTCCTTCTCCAGATCCATGGAGTCCATGAGCCGCTCTTCCGAGGACTCATGCTGGTTGGCCCGGAAGGTGCCGGACTGTTTCAGGAGACAATCGACGAGCGTCGTCTTGCCGTGGTCAACGTGGGCGATGATGGCGATGTTGCGGATGTGCTGCATATCAAAAGTGCTTTCCAATCGAGCCGCGTAGGTTGGAGAAATTACGGCAAAGGTCAAGCCCTTGTCCTATCCAAATGATCACCCGGCAAGAATTACCCTCGCTTTCCGGGCGAATGGGTTCAAAAGCCGGTAAAATGACGCCGCCAGTGGATACAATAGCGCGAGCAGCCGCTGCCCGAGCCATTTTACTCAGTCCAGATAGACAAATTCGTTGAGGTTGAGCAGTGCCCGGCAGAGTTCGGGCAATTTTCTTTGCTGGAGGAGCCGTTGGCACAACTCGCGTTCGCTCTTCAGCGGCTCGCGCTGCAAGGCCAGCGCAAAGGCGCGGGATATTTGCGCGTGTTGATCCTCTCCAGCTTCCTTCGTGACCCTTGCCGCGAAGGCTCGTGCCGCCTCCACCGCCAGCGGCGAGTTCAACAGCGACAACGCCTGTGGTGCGACCGTCGATTCCCTCCGGCGCGCGCACGAGACTGAGTTCTCCGGCAGATCGAACGTCTCCATGAACGGCACGCGCACCGTCCTTTTCTGCACGAGAAACACGCTGCGCGCGTGCTGCTCCGCCGTGGGCGAAGGATACCAGCCCTTGGTCTTCGTCTCGTTATCATCGAGGAACGCGGGATTCGCCTGAAGAATCTCCAGCGGCAAATCAGGCCACACCGGCGGCCCATTGGTTTTCGCCGTGAGTAATCCCGAGACCGAGAGGAGCGCGTCGCGGAGCTGCTCGGCGGAGAGCCGGCGCGGGTGGCGGGGGGAGGGGTCAGTAATCAGTGAGTCAGTAATCAGTGGGCGTGAACCCGGCTGATGTGTGACGGACATCGTCTTACCGATTACTGCTTCACTGATTACTGATTTACTATCCAAGCGATACGCGGCGCTCGTCACCATGAGCCGCTGCAACTCCTTCCACGACCAGCCGCGGCGCGTGAACTCGCGGGCCAGCCAGTCGAGCAATTCAGCATTCGTCGGACGCTCGCCAGCCAGGCCGAAGTCGTTCGCGGTGGCGACCAGGCCGTGTCCGAAACAATTCTGCCACGCGCGATTCACCAGCACGCGTGCGGTCAGCGGATTCTGCGGTGAGGTAATCCAGTCCGCGAGGGTAAGACGCCGGCCCGTCGTCTTCTTGTTTACCGCCGTGCGCAACGCCGCCGGATTCGGATCCAGTGCGGAGGGGAAGCCCGGCTCGACGACGTCCTTGAGCTGCTTGTGATCGCCCTGGAAGTGAATCCGCGTGACGGCCGCCTTGTTCGTGCCGTCGCTCATGAGCAGGCCGAGAGTGAACGCGCGCTTCTTCGTGTTGAGCGCGGCGATGTCCTTCTCCAATTTCTCGAAGCGCGGCTTCTCGTCGTTGTTGAATGCGGCCTTCGCTTCCTTCGAGGACGGCTCAACTTTCTTCTCCAGCGCCTCAATCTTCTTCGCCACCTCGTTCGTGCGCTGTGCCTTGGGCAACGCCAGCAGCGCCTGCTCGTTCGTCGAAAGCTTCGCGACCCGCTCGGCGCGCAGACGCTGCTTCACGCCGTCGAGAAGCGCGTCGCGCTGCTGTTGCACCGGCTGAAGCTCCTTCTCGAGCGCCTCGTTGTTTTTGCGAATGGCCTTCTGCTCCGAGTCGAGGTCGAGCGGCGTCTCGTCAACGTATTTCACCGGCTCGAAGAAAGCGCGCAGCCGGAAATGATCCGCCTGCGAGAGCGGATCAAACTTGTGATCATGACAGCGGCAGCAACTCATCGTCAGCCCGAGCAGCGCGCTCGACGTGGTCTCCGTCAAATCCGTGAGCAGCTCCGCACGCGCGCGGTCCTGCTCGTTGAACGCGCCCGCGCTGTTGTCCTGCGGGCCGAGGCGGAGGTAGCCTGTGGCGATGAGCGCGTCCTGCTCGGCCCGCGTGCGGGGCGGACCGTCGAGCAGTTCATCCCCCGCGAGCTGTTCGCGGATGAACACATCGAAGGGCTTGTCCTCGTTGAACGCGCGCACCACGTAATCTCTGAAGCGCCAAGCGCGCGGACGGAATTCATCCCAGTCATAGCCGTTGCTGTCGCTGTAGCGGATGACATCGAGCCACGCGCGCGCCTGATGTTCGCCATAGCGCGGCGAGGCGAGCAACGCATCGACGAGGCGCTCGTAAGCGTCGGGCCGGCGGTCGGCGAGAAAGCGATGCACACCCTCTGGCGTGGGCGGAAGGCCGGTCAAATCAAAGTGGAGCCGTCGCACAAGCGAGCGCTTATCCGCCTCAAGAGCAGGGGAGACGCCTGCGGCTTCAAGGCGCTGGAGGATGAATTGATCGATGGGATTGCGCGCCCAGCGTTTGTTCCGCACCACGGGCGGAGCCTCGTGGCGAATCGGCTTGAAGGACCACAGGTCGAGCCGTTGTCCGCCGAAGATGCGCACGATGGGATTACGCGCGTCATGCCAGGCGTCGCCGAGGCGCTCGCCGGGCGAAGCCTTCGGCGCCACGGCGGAGATCACCGCGGAGTTCGGCCACGGCGCGCCGTCGGTGATCCACTTTTCGAGAACGGCGATGTCGTTCGTCGTGAGCTTCTCCTTCGGCGGCATCTCGAGATCCTTCTTCGAGTGCATGACAGCCTGGAGCAGGAGCGAATCGGACGGCTTGCCGGGGACGACGGCGGGCCCGTTCTCGCCGCCTTTGAGCAAAGCCTCGCGAGTGTCCATGCGCAGACCGCCCTTCACCTTGTCCGGCCCGTGACAACTGATGCAGCGCAACTCCAGCAGCGGCAGCACGCGCGCAGTGAAATGCTTGTCCGCCGCGTCGTCCGCGCGCGCGCCGGACGCGGGCAGCACGACGGCGAGCATCAGCACGAGACTCGACAGGCGGGGCTTCACGAGACGGGAGTGTGCCAGAAACCTGTGTGGTGGAAAGTTCAAAGCTCGAAGAACAAAGCTCAAGAGAAGCTCAAGGCTCCCAGGCAAAAGCTCCAAAATTTCTTCAGCGCACCGGCGGCAGTTTGGGTCTTTTTGCTCGGGATTTCCCTTGAGCTTTCAGCTTTGGATTTTGAGCTTTCTCCGCCCTTAACTTGACTTGAACCCGCCCGCCATTACCCTGCGCTCATGCCAAAGGCCAACGGCAAAAAGAAACAAACACGACGCGCAGTAATATTGGGCGTGGGACTGGATTCCGACGGACACAAGCGCGTGACGCAGGGACCGAACTTCGCTCTCGTCGGCGGGTCGAAAGACACGCACGAGCAGATGACCGAGAAGGCGATCAAGATCAACGAGAAGCTCAAGGAGCGCGGCAAGGAATTGCACGAGGTGAGCCACGAGGAGTTCGACGACATCGCGCACGACGTCGGGTTGAAGCGCATTGAGCCGAAGCAGAACTAATCCCCGCCGCCCGTGGAACTGTCCCCGTATTTTTTTCTCCTGCTCTTCGCCGTGGTGGCGCTGCTCTTCGCGGTGACGCCGCTGGCCCTCGCGTGGCTATGGGCGAAAAAGTATTCGCCCGCCAAGCCCGGCGAGGTGAAGAACGCCACCTACGAATGCGGCCTCGAGGCCAAGGGCGATCCAATGGTGCAATTTCGCGCCGAGTATTACCTCTACGGCATCATCTTCCTGATCTTCGACGTGGAGACGATCTTCCTGCTGCCCTTCGCGGTGGCGTTCACCGGGCTGAGCACGGGCGCGTTCCTCGCGATGATGGTCTTCGTGCTGCTGCTGGTCGAAGGCCTCGCGTGGGCGTGGATGAAGGGCGTGCTAAAGTTCCGCTAAGCGCGTCACTCCGCCTCACTACGCCGCCATCGGCACCGCCAACGGCCGCTCGACGAACATCGCCGCGCTGCCCGCCTCGTTGCCCGTTTCGAGAATCACGTACACCTTCAGCGCCACCTTTGCCCCGGGCTGGTTGAGGCCGAAGGGCGTGATAAACTCCCGCGGCGCGCCCGGTTCATTCGAGGCGATCACCACCGCATCCTCATCGCTGTAATCATCACCCGAATTACCGCGCAACTCATAGCGCACCAGCGTCGCCTCCGTGGAGGCGTCGTAAACCACCTTCGATTGATTCGTGCCTTCGAGGATCGCACTGGAGTTCACTGCGGCCGGGGTATGACCCGGCAGCGGCGACAGGCGCGGCAGCGAATCAATCAACTCTGGGAAACCCGTCAACAACGGCGGCACCGCGTCGCGATAGGACTTCATCGCCTCGTAAGCCTTGGTCTGGAGACGATCCCGCTTTGAGCGCGACACCGACACCTTAACGCCCTTCTTTCGCTCGTCGGAAAACGCGAATTGCAGCGCCGAGATCGCGCTGGCGAACCCGCCCTGCGCCGTGTTACCCGCCAGCACCAGCGGCAGCGTCACGCCGGCCGGCGCCGGACCCGCGTTGATTTCCTCCCACAGCCCCATCATATCCACCATCGGCTCGGTGAACGCCGCCTGACCCGCGGTCGGCGTCGGTGCGTAAGGGCGCGAATCGATGAAATCCGTGTTCACGAAATAGGCGTCCAGCATGCCCGTGAACAAATTGAACTGCTCCAGCAACGCGCCCTTCTTGGAATTGATGTTGCTGCGCGCGATCTGTTGCACCGTCAGGCGTGCCTGCACCACGTTCTGCTGCGTCTGCAGCGTGCCGCGCACCGTCTCGAATTGCAGCAGCGACAGCGTCGTGTCATCCGGCAGCCGCACCACGAGCGCCTTCGGTGCCAGCGCTGCGTTCACCTCGATCCAGTGTCCGGCGAATTCATCCATCGTTTGCAAATAGGAAGCAGGTCCAGTGATTGGCATAATCGTAATCAGTTCAGTGTTTATTTTGTTGCGGCCTCCGCTGCGCCATCCGGCGTCGCGTCAGCCTTCACGGGATAAATCGGCTCCAGCAGCATTCCCGATAGGTCCGTACTTTACGGGACAAGACCAATGCGGTGGATTTCCTCCCGGCCGGGTCTCGCGAGATGGCCATAGCTGAACAACAACGGTGGGGCGCTGCCGCCGTAGGCAACCCCGTCAGGGGCGTAAGACATACGGTGGCAGGGAGTATGTCCCTCTGCCACTTCCAAAGAGATGCAACCCCGTTGGGGTAGAGGATCTTTGTGAACGCACACCCAGGGTAGGCGCTGGGCTGAATGCTGGAACGCCGTTGGCGTTCCCGGCACCCCAAGCGCAGCGACGGCGGCAGGTGGACAGCCTCGCGCTGCGAGGCTGGTCGCTCGCAGCGCGAGCGACACCAGTGCGCCTGAGATGGCGCGCAGACAGAACGGTGCAAGTCCGTTCTCCTGCGGCGAAGAGCCGTGGGGTATCGAACCGTAACTGCGTCGCCGCAAGGCGGGGTGGAGAGCAACGGAACGA
>Ga0163144_10024365_pt1 | contig 11873 bp, 10 predicted proteins | sample OliLak19BULKMAT1_FD_123175 | JGI IMG/M metagenome (GOLD analysis project Ga0163144, IMG submission 123175) | Freshwater microbial mat bacterial communities from Lake Vanda, McMurdo Dry Valleys, Antarctica - Oligotrophic Lake LV.19.BULKMAT1 | ecosystem: Environmental > Aquatic > Freshwater >...
CTATTGACACCGTATTCAGTATCACTTTTGAATTTCGATATGCTTAACATTCTCCCAAGCTTACTCAAGCTGACAGGCGCCCGTTTTCAACCCGCACAGGACTTTTAGATCAGGCTCCTAGCTGAACAGTCAGCTTTTATGAACCCGGCGGTCCTACTGGGCCAATGGGCGCTGCTGGCGGTATTTTACCGATCGGTTCAAAAGGCTTGTGCAATAGCGCAGCCACTGCATTTTTGTTGAAATTTGCTGCTTCCAACATGGGCAGAAGGCTATGAGCTTTTTCAAAATCGGCCAGCGATAGTTCGTGGCGGCCAAGACAATACTCGGCAAAACCACGGTTGTAGTAAGCTTGGGCACAGCGTGCATTGAGCTTGAGACAACAGTTATAGTTGGCGATTGCCTTTTGCAATTCTTGACCAGCAGTGGCCAATCGATTGGGGTCAACAAGGTTTGATACCACCTGCGATGCCAGGGCCTGATGGGCCAGCCCGCGATTGTAATATGCTTGAGCCAGGTTGGGCTTAAATTTGAGAAATTCAGAATAGCTGGCAATGGCTTCGGCAGGCTTGCCGGAGCTGGCCAGCAAATTGCCTTTATTGTACAAGGCCACTTTTAAATTTGGATTGGTCTCGTACGCCTTATCAAAATCTGCCATCGCTTGATTGGTATCGCCGGAGATGGCAGCTTGAATGCCTTCGTGATAACTGATTTGCCCGTCTTCAGTATCGTTGTTGACGCTTCCGGCGAGACCCGCGGCTCCGGCTGTGGCGATAAGCCCGGCTCCTCCGGCAACTTTCTCATCTCTGCTGGCTATTAGTTTAGGATCTTGCGCACTTTCGCAGGCTTGCATTTCGCTTTCACTTATAGACGCTGTCGGTGCCGGACCAGCTAGAAATGAAGATGGATCACGACTGAGTGTGAAATAAGCGGCGGCGAAAACCAGCACCAGAATAATTAAACTTAAAAACATAGCAGTAGATCTATTAGCCGGCGTGGTCTCTTCTTTGACAGCCACTTTGGCTTCCAGCTTGTCATAAGCCTTGTGAGCGGCTATTTCTGAGTTGTCGGTAATAACTGCGTCGAGTTCGGCCAGACAATTTTCGTCTAAAATTTTGTTTTTTCCGCTAACCGCCATCTCGTCTTCTTTGACACGTTTACCGGCTGCAACGGCGCAGGCATAAACAGCGTCATAAAACTCGTCCGCATCGGGCACGCTCTGCTCTTGCAAGCGTTTTGACTCAACATCGACTGCTTCACGAATAGCGCTTTCAATTAAAGTTTGAGTGCGCTGCATGCGCTCGTGCACCGCTGCCAGACGCTTTTCTATCACCCGGGCCGGTGGCGGTTTGGGGCTTGATTCACCAAGACCCGCCAGCAATAGCTCAAGCTCGGGCAGCACTTCTTCACCAGCTGCCAGGCGGGTGTAAAAAGCCTTAAACCTGACGGCGTCACTGAGGGTATCGTAAGCCGTATTGGTGATCGCCAGCCGCGTCTCAAACAATTGCTTTTCAGAAGCAGGTGCGGCAAGCAGTTTTTCGCGCCACTGCCCGGCCCGACGATCGCGCGCCGAGCGCAGCACCTTGCGCGAAGCCCCTGCCGGCACGGCCAAAACCCGTCTTAAATAAATTCTGAGCGTCGACTCGTCCATTGTTTACTCTCTAATAACTATGTAGTTATGCAAGCTAATTTAAATCAAGCGCATTAAAGGCAGCAATTCTGGGAAGATTTTAGCTGGCAGGCTTGCTGTTTACTAGCTATTGGTACGGTTGCGCATTTGATGAACGAGCCGGGCGAAGGCCCTGAAAGCATACAACTAGAGGGCAAAAGTCGCTCGGTAACTCTTACAAGAATTATCAAGTCACGAGGAGCTGTTGTGGCCGGCGGCTTTATTATCAGCCTCTTGTTGCTTGTCATGACCGCCAAAAAGATTAATTGGCAGCTGGTAGAGGATGCTTTTGCCACCGCTACCTGGTTGCCGTGGTTGCCTCTGGCAGTTTTGACTTATCTAGTGGGAATGCTTTTACGCGGATGGCGGCTCAAACAGTTGGTGTGCACTGAGGCCAATTTAACCGTGGCCACTGCCAGCAATATTGTGGCGGTTGGTTATGCCACCAATAATATTTTGCCCGCTCGTTTAGGTGAGTTTGCCCGGGCGGGAATGCTGGCTGAACGCACCGGTTTGCCCTATGCACTCTCGCTCACCGTGACCTTTTTAGAACGGCTTTTGGACGGCCTCACCATTCTTTCGCTTTTTGTACTGGCCAGCTTTGTCACCCCCACCGATCAGTGGATGAAAACCGCTGCTGCAGTGGCTGCCGTCATATTCGGCTGTGCTATTCCTTGTGTGATGATTTTAGCTTTTTCGCCGCAATTATCGCTCTCACTGGCGTCGCAACTGAGTATTCCTCTTGGTCGCAAATGGCATAACCGCGCTCTGGCTCTTGTAACTCAGGTCACTCGCGGCTTAAGCTGCTTGCGTGATGCCTCTACTGCTTTGTCTGTTTTGTGCAACAGTTTTCTTATCTGGATCGTGGAAGGTTTGATGTTTGCCATGGTCATGCCATGCTTCAATATGTCCATCAACCTGATCAAAGCCGTAGCTGTGATGGCGTTTACCAATCTCGGCATTCTCATTCCGTCAACACCCGGTTATGTGGGCCCATATCAAATTTGCTGCAGTACAGCACTACGGGCGGTGACAGCGGGCGAAACGCAAATTATGCCCCATCACTATCAACTGCCCAGCAATTTAGACAATCTCGGACTTTTAATAAACGAAAGCATCGGTCAGGTTTCAGAATCTACCGCACTTTCTTACGCCGTGGTAGTGCACCTGGTTTTCTATTCTACAGTGACAATCTGGGGCGTGATCGCTATGGCCCGCTACGGTCTAGAACTGGGCACCACAGCTGCTCTGGCCTGGGAGGCTAAACCGGCGACCGATTTGCCCACCACTGAAACTTCACTTTCAGTAATCACTTCAGTACCGACGCAAAGTACGGTCAATCACTGTTTTAAAGTCAATCCATTCTGGCTTTCGGTTGTTTCAGCTTCTCTACCAACAAGAGCACTGGCCTTGAGCGCAGATGAGAGAAGGGCGGCCGTGCGTTATGCCACTGAATTTACCTGCTCAGAACTCGGTGCTCTGCCGACCAAACTGCGCTTCTTATTCAAAGTGGGAATTTTCGGTTTTCGCACCATCACCATGTTGACTAATTTCAACGCCTTTGAAAATCTCGCCGCATCACAGCAAGAAAAAGTGATTAATGCCTGGTCGTATGGTCCAATTGCTCTGGCCAGAAAATTGTTTAAGCCACTACGCAGCCTGGCTCTGTTAGCCTTTTTTGAATATCCGGCCGTAATTGCGATAATCGACGGCAAAACACAACAAATACCAACCCAGGGCACAGGCGTATGACCGCAGGCGATACTACCGGCAATACCGCCACTACTGCCGATACTAGCGCTACTGCAGCGGGCGTCAGCACCGGCATCAATACTTTCACCAGCACTCGAGAAAATGCTACGGGACAGCCCATTCGCGTGCAGGTACTAATTATCGGCAGTGGCGCCGGTGGTGCAACCACCGCCAGCATTTTAGCTGAGCAAGGGTTTGAAGTGGTGGTACTTGAAGAAGGAGAACGCCACACATTTGCCGATTATGGCCAGACGCCCACCAGAGCCATGAATATGCTTTACCGCAATCGCGGCATCATGCCGGTGATGGGCAGCGTGCCCATAGGTTATGTGGAGGGCCGTTGCCTCGGTGGCAGTACAGAAATTAATAGCGGCTTCTGGCACAGGCTGCCGCCCGAATTTCTCATGCGCTGGCAAGCCCGGTTCGGTCTGGCCGATTTTTCACAAGAATCGTTAGACCAGCATTTCGACTGGGCCGAATCAATGCTCAATGTCGGTAATCATCCCGGACCATGGCCAAAATCAACCGAAATATTCAATCGCGGTGCTGAAGCCATGCAATGGTCGGCGCAAGAAGTGAAGCGAGCGGCAGCCGACTGCGTCAACAACAATACCTGCGCCACCGGTTGCCCCAAAGGGGCGAAGCAGGGCGTCAGCTTAAGGTTGATTCCTCAGGCCCAGGCGAAAGGAGCAAGGTTCATCACCGGTTGCAAGGCGAAGTTGTTGCTCAAATCGAGAGGAAAAATCACAGGGGTTCTAGCAGAAATACACAAACCTGATCGCACAAGCGATCTGGTTCGCATCGACGCCGATCACGTCTTTGTTTGCGCCGGTCCCACTCAAACACCTGGTCTTCTGCGCAAGAGCGGCATTAAAGAACACGTGGGAGATACTTTCCAGATTCACCCGATGCTCAAAGTGTCGGCTCTTTTTGATGAAGATATCGACGCTCATAAAAGTGTGATGCCGCTTTTACAAGTGAAAGAATTTTGGCCGGATATTTCAATGGGTGGTTCGTTCTTTTCTGTCGGCCACCTGGCGCTAAACCTGGGCGACAACTGGCTTTCTAATCAAGATGTGATTGCCAATTATCGCCAGATGGCCAGCTACTATGTAGCCGTCAGAGGCACCGGCAATGGTACCGTGCGCACATCACTGCTCGGTGATGGTGAACCGGTTTTGAAATACGAACTTTCAGATGTTGATATTCGTCACCTCAGCCAGGGCCTGGCCAGACTGTCATCTTTGCTGTTATCGGCTGGTGCCAAAGCTGTTTATCCCTGCGTTCAGGGCTTGCCTAAAATTAGTTCAGAACTAGAAGCGGTGCGTTGGCTTGACGAAAATCTACCGCGCGCCGCCTTGAGCCTGACCACAGTGCACGCTTTTTCTACCTGCCCGATTGGCGAGAAAGCAGAGAGCTGTGCCGCTGATTCATTCGGAAAAGTGCACGGCTTCAGCAATCTCTATGTTAACGATGCCAGCATGTTGCCTGATTCTCCCGGCATTAATCCGCAGGGCACAATCATGGCTCTGGCGCGGCGCAATGCCCTGCACTTTGCGGAGTTGCACAAACCATGACCGTAAAAGCAAATACTAATTTTAGAAGGAGTATTTATGTCTGAGCTTGCCATTGTCACAGGTGTGCCCGGTTGGCTCGGCTCAAGCCTTGTAGACGCATTGCTGCGTGGATTGCCCGATGTTGAGGCTTTCTCCAAACCCGCTGAGCGGCCAGTTCGCGCCCTCACCTTGCCTGGCAGTGACACTAAAGAGCTTGGCGCACTTTCTAGTCAGCTTACTTTTGTGGAAGGCAACCTCGCTAGCGGTGCGGGTTTGGACAAACTAATGGACGGCGCCAAGGGAGCCACAGTATTTCATATTGCCGGCGTTATTCACCCAAACAGCGGCCGCAAAGAATTTTATGAAGTCAATCTAGAAGGCACTCGCCACATGCTTAAAGCGGCCGCAGCTGCCGGAGTCAAACGCTTCGTGCATGTGTCATCGAACTCGCCAATCGGATGCAACCGCAGCAACGATCTGGCCGACAGTTTTGATGAGACTGCCGGCTACAACCCCTATATGCATTATGGTCTCTCTAAAAAAATGGCTGAAGACTTGGTCAACGAGGCGCATCAGGGCGGCATGGAAACGGTGATTATCAGACCGCCATGGTTCTACGGCCCCAGACAGCCGCCCCGGCAAACTCTATTTTTCACCATGATCAAGAACGGCAAAATGCCGATTGTGGGCAGCGGCGACAACTTGCGCTCAATGGCTTATGTCGACAACATCTGCCAGGGTCTGATGCTTTGTGAAACCATGGACAGGGCCAATGGCAAAACTTACTGGATCGCCGATGAGCGGCCTTACACCATGAACGAAATCGTCGATACGGTTGAAGCTGTGTTAGAAAAAGATTTTAATATCACCTGCGCTCACAAACGCATGCGCTTGCCCGGTGTGGCCAGCGATGTCGCTTTTCTGGTTGACAGAACTTTGCAAGGACTCGGTTTTTACCACCAGAAATTTCACGTTTTGTCGGAGATGAACAAGAATATCTCCTGCAAAATTGACCTGGCCAAAGCTGAACTCGGTTACAACCCGAAAATAGCTCTGGCAGAGGGTATGCGGCGCAGTATCAAGTGGATTTTAGATCGCGGCCAGACCATATAATGCCCTTAGCAAATAACGGAGAACTGATGGCTAAATCGAGCGCCAAAAAGAGCGGCAAAGAAAATCAAAACCAGGCTAGAATGCTTGAATTGTCTGACAACGGCAAATGGAAAGATCTCTTTCCGCCGCTTGCTGACGAAAGCAAGTCACTGTCTACTTTGATTGCCGATCTGGCCGATGTGCCGGTGCTCGCCGGAGACGGCAAAGTGACGCACGTTCACGATAAAATCGAATCTGAGCATCTGCTTAAAAGAGAAGACAAAGACATTATCTGGCGCTGCCTCACTCTGGTGCGCGAAGCATATTTAAAACTGGAAGCGGAAGAAACCGGCGGCGCCCACCGCGGCTATCAGTGGAATATGAACTGGAAGCACACGCGCGCGGAACTTGACCAGGTCTATGAAGCTTCTAAAATTTTGCAATTGTCTTCTGACGAAATGCGCGATGCCATCATCGCTTCAATATTCTCTGATGCGATTAAGACGCGCACCAATTTTATTATTCACAACATTCACGGCTCGCAGGCTGCGGCTCAGGCACTTTCGCTACTGTGGGATCTGGACGATGCCGAAAACATGAAATCAATCGAGCGCATTGTGCTGGCTATCAAACAGCATCAAATAGCGCCACCAAAATTCATGGCCACCACCGTGGCAAAAATGCTCAGCGGCAAACTCAATCTCGAAGCCTTCGAGCGTTACTACCACAATCCATCGAGCCAGGATGCAAAACGCAACCGCGATCAACACACGGTCTGCTCTATCTATTTGAAAATTACCAATCCTTTTGCCAGAGAATATTTGACTAGCGATCTCGGCTTGATTGATTTTACAAAAGAGGAAAGAGAAGCTCTGCAACTGATTTCTATCGATCAATGGTATGTGCCTCACCCTGAAGTACCCGGCTCAAAAATTGCTCACGCGCTTATAGCAGGCGACCATTCAATCAATTACAACAATCCCGACGGCTTCGCTAAAATCGCCTTAATTCGGGGCCCCGGCACTGAATCGATGTTTGAAGATGCCACCATATATGACTCGCTCGAATCAGCTATGGCCAGCTTTGCCGACTCATTTAACATTCTTTTGCCTGAAGTAAAAAACCTGGCCCTGCGCGGCATCAGGCGCACGCAAATGGCCGTCATCAGAGTCTTGCGCATTATGACCGAACTGCTCAGCGGCATCACCGTGGGGCCGAGGGACAGCATTCATATGATTACCGGCAGCGAGCGAGTCGAACTGGCCATGCAGAGGGCGCGACACAAACAACCTGATGTTTTCCATAGCGATGCCGCTTTCAGCTCGGCCATGGGCCATGAATATCGCAACCGCTCAATGCAAAGAGTGGGCGCTATTTTGCAAGAATGGCAAAATGAATACGGCGATATTCCTTATAGCCCAAGGCCCACGGGTCTGGTGGAGCCCGGCCCAGGCCGCCTGCCCTTCTGGAATGTACCGCTCAAATATCCGAGCCGCGGCGAAAATGGCGAACAAATTTTGAGTTCGCTTTCACATCACGAACTGACGCAATTTGCTTTCGCCAAAAGAATTAGAGAAATTGCGGTGGAACTATTAAGAGCTGAGCAGTGGTTTTACAGTTAATTGAAATACATGTTGAGTACCAAAATTATTTACAGCGCACTGGCAGCCTGCGTCGTTGTTTCGATGCCTGTGGCCGCTGAAGCCGGCGCCGGTAAAGTGGCTAATTTTCCCAAAAACTTTTCTATCGGTGTTCTTACATCTAAAAAACCGGTGCGCGGACGAGGCTCAAAACTGGCCATCGGACCGGCTCAAGGTACAATTATTTTTGCCCCAACGATCAGATTTCGCTTGACGCCAATCACAAATTTTTCCTGCATCCCGAAGTCTTGCAGGCTTTGCCGCCAGACTGCATCGAATCTCTCCGTATGCGATTTTCATCTTTTGATGACAAGGAAGAACTTGACCGTTCTGAAGTAAGCGATGGCGGACTGACCAACGCGAAGCATCTGGGTCGCCCCCAGGTAGCAGCAATTAAAAAAATCTTTCCCAAGAGCACCGTGGTTGTGGGCAACAGATCTCATGATTCACTTGGGGAGGACGCCCCTATCTTTGAGCCGATGCTTAGACAAGACACTAGAAAAACCACTAGAAAAGATATTTTGCCAGTTGAGCAAAATCGTCCACAACAGCGGCCGCACCGGCGTTGAACAGATTATTTCTGATTGTTTTCAGCGGAGGCAATACCAACTTACTGCAGTCAATCATATCAATTGCGTCACATTTTGCATCAAACGAGAGGGCACTACAGGCAGTGCGCACGAGCCGCTCACTAATCATGATTTGTTCGATATCGATATGATGGGCAAAACCTACCGGCCGCAAATTAAACTCTTGCGAAAGGGCGCTGGCCTGGCGAATTTCGAATTCAGCGTCGGCAATATAATCGATTGGCTGCCCGCCGACTAAGTTTGCTACATAGCGAAAGTGATCTGCGCCTTTAGTGAAACTATCTCTTCGGCCAAGAATTTCATCAAAAAAGAGCGCAGTTTCTAAACCCTGCTCACCGTGAAGCCACTGGTCTAAGACTTCTTGTTCGACTGCCGAAGTGATGAAGTTTTTAGTGCCTGAAGTTTTCAGCCTGGCCAGAGTTTTAATGGCGCCGCTGAAATAACCGGCTGAGCGCGCGGCTTCTGTGGCAATGTCGTTATAGAGACTGGCAGCAGCTTCTGGGTTAGCGAGGACATTTGCTACTTCTAGATTGAACAGGCGCATTTTTTCAAGACACGACAAACCTGATTTAGTCAGGGCGAAATTAACCAACTCTGCCAGGCTTGCTTTTGCTTTTGTTTGCGGCTCCAGGCTAGGGCGACAGGCATAAGCGAAGGCCACAGCGTTAATGTGCATGCGGTCAACAAGCACGCCGTCGCGGATCCACATTGTGGCGACGATTCTAATTGCGGTCTCCTCATGCATTTTGCGCTTTGGGTCGGGGGAGAGCGAAAGCGCTCCTTATGAAATTTTACAACCTCTAAGTTGTATAAAGATACAACCTCTAAGTTGTAAAATTCCTTAGGCAAGGAAAACAAACACCCGGCCACCTCACCATTTTTAGCCCAAATAAGACACACAGCCTTGCAAAGCGGCGGCATATTTGCCTAAGATTTATGCTGTCTTTTAGATGCGGAGAATGACGATGAAATTTCACAGCGACCTCTTTGGCTGGGAGTATGTTTGGAGAAATTTCGCTGAGGAAAAAAACGGCAAAGTATTGACCGACAGTGGTGAAGACGAAGGCAACTTGCTTTCCCTTTCCGTGCCTCTGGAAGACACCGGCGTCAATATTATTTATTCTCCGGAGTCTCGCTACGGCAAAAAGGGCGCCAGCAATACCGTAATGGTTTGCTATCCACCTGCCGACGATTTTGCTTTTTCAATCTTCCAGGAAAAAGGCCATCACAAAATAGGCAAAGCTATGGGCTTGCAAGACCTTCAAGTACAAGATGCGCTCTTCGATAGCAAGTTCATGATTCAAGGAACTCATCCCGTAAAAATTCAGGAGCTTTTCCTTGATGTACAAATGCGAGAGCTGATTCTTTTACAGCCGCCAACTGTTTTGCACATCGATACTAAAGCGGCACAGACCTATCCTAAATTGCGCATTCCTGAGCATGCTAATGCCATTGTCTATCAATACGACGGCGTCATGGACAAACTGCATCATTTGCAAAATGCTTACGACATTATTTTGAGCGTGCTGCAACAGCTGGGCGCACTCGGCGCCATTCGCGGCGTCACTGCCAGTGGTGCCCCGGCAGCTGCCGAAGAAGATGTAGAAATTACCACTACATCGAAACGTCTGCGCAGCCCTCTGCTCGATCGTTAGACCACACCAGGCGCGGCAATCGGCTCACCTTTATCGAAAGCCTGGTAGCCAAAATACATAAAACCGATAACCATGACTACCGAAATCAGTGGGTATACCGGCATACTGAAACCCGTCAGGTTTTGCACTACCGAAATAATGATGCTGGGCGTCATGGCAAAAGCGGCCAGCCGCATCATGGCGGTAAAACCCAATTTGCGCTTGTCAAAAATAAGGCCAATTAGCCCATAAATCAAAGCCAAGACCACATGGAACAACAAGACAAAAATGCCGGCACTCCAGATAACAGCAGTGCAAATGGGCACAACCTTTTCGCGCCAGCTTTCTACCATCGCCCTGGTTACGGCATAATCATCGATTTTTGACCACGGAATAGATTCTTCTACACCGGATGATTTTTGCGCTACCAGATAATCTTCAGTCACCAGCACTCTGGCGCCTTTAGCGTCGGCCAGAGTCTTTATTTTGCCGTTAATATCGAAGACAATACCGGGCTCTTTTTTGTCGTCGAGAATTATGTAAGGCGATGGTTTATCGATACTGAGCTTGCCCTTCTTCCACTTCATCTCAGGTATCTGTGACACAAACTGGCTCACTTCCGGCCCGCTTACGCCCGCTTGCAGCAGCGCAAACATTTTGACCGTCTGGATCGACCAGCAAATTGCGATTAAAACTAGAAGATAAATAATGCCGATGCCTTTGCCGTTTTTCAACAGGTCCCGGTAAAAGGGAGCTGAAAAGAACGTATACACCGGCGCTTTAAAAGGGGCAAATTCCTTCATTTTCATTGTCCTTCAATAGTTTGCAATGATCAAGCATACGGCATTTCAGCTCATCTTTTGCTGTATATACCTTATATGCAGACTTTTCAACACTTACTAATTCATAGCTCCGGCTAATTGCGCTAAGATGAGCACCAGTATTTTACGTTCTGGACGATCTGGAGGACAACCAATGAATTTCACTAAAGCGGCGAGCTTTTGCTTGAGCCTGATCATGGCAACCGGCATGAGTGCGCTGGTTTCGGTAACTGACGCTTCAGCGAAGCCCAAAGTAACCATCACCATGCGCATCGAAAGATTGAGCGCAAAAATCAGCAAGGGTCAAAAATCAAAGGAATTGACTCTCAAAGAAGCCGACCATTTGCGCGAAGATATTTCTGACATCAACGCCAGAATTGAAAAAGCCAAAGAAAAAAATGGCGGCAAACTTAGCTACGCTGACCAAAACAAAATTGAAAAAGACTTGAATAAAGTCAGTCTAAAAATCACTAAGAATTCGCTCAACAAGCGCACCGCTAACCCAGACTAATTAATTAGCCATCAATTAGAAACTCCTCCAACATTTACTGCTGGAGGAGTTTTTTTATGGTCTAAATTGCAGCTCTTTATGGAATTAACGATTTCACAGTAGCAACAATGTGATTGGCGGTAATGCCGGCTGCATCCATCAGTTCTTCTGGTGAACCAGAGCCGGGCATGTCACGCACGGCAATTTTGACGACCTTAGGCAATTTGTCTAAAGCGACAATTTTGCTGCCGCGAGCCGGTGGGCCCTTCGGTGCAAATACATCAAGCACCGCATCTCCCATACCACCTTCAGGCCAGTGATCTTCAACTACAATCAATGTGCCTGTTTCACGTGCAGCAGTGCTGAGAGTTTTAGCATCGATTGGTTTGATTGAATAGAGGTCAATCACGCGCACTGCAATACCCTGGCTTTTCAGCTCGTCGTAAGCCTTGAGACACTCGTGCAATGTGATACCAGCACCAATTAAGGTAACCATGTCGTCGGCAGAGGTGCGCAATGTTTTGCTGCCACCAAGTTCAAAAACATCGTCTTCTTTGTAAAGTACGCGAGTCTTTTCGCGAGTGGTGCGCATGTATGAAACACCTTCCACACCATACATTTTTTCAACGAGC